>Ga0315277_10001020_pt1 | contig 41887 bp, 42 predicted proteins | sample YL17G05_15_MG_FD_203695 | JGI IMG/M metagenome (GOLD analysis project Ga0315277, IMG submission 203695) | Sediment microbial communities from Yellowstone Lake, YNP, Wyoming, USA - YL17G05_15 | ecosystem: Environmental > Aquatic > Freshwater > Lake > Sediment | place: USA: Wyoming | collected... | reverse complement strand
GCACGACCTCGGTCAAGGCCGGGCTCTTTGATGAGCATGGGCACTGCCTGGGCAAGGCGGAGCAAGACTACCGCTTGCACACGCCTGCCGTCGACCGGGTGGAGCTGGATGCCGAAACCTACTGGTCGGCCACGCAAAGTGTGGTGCAACGCGCGCTGGCCGAAAGCCGCACGGGCGCGCTCGATGTCCAGGCGCTGACCATCTCAAGCCAGGGCGAGACGACCATTGCGGTGGATGCCGCCGGCCGGCCGCTTCACCCGGCGCTCGTCTGGCTCGATAACCGCGCCCGAAGCCAGGCCGATCGCCTGCGGGCTGCGCTTGGCGCGCAGGTTTATGCGCGCACCGGTATTCCTGAGGTCAACCCGACTTGGTCGGCCTGCAAGATAGCCTGGCTGGCCGAACACCATCCGGACATCACAGCTGCCGCGCATATGTTCCTCCTGCCCGGGAGTTTCATCATCCATCGTCTCACCGGTGCCTTCGTCGCGGACGGCGCCTTGACTTGCACCACGCTGCTTTACGACATCGTTCGGCACACGTGGTGGGATCAAGCGGTGAGCCTGGCGGGGATCAACCTCGCCCAACTGCCAGAGATCCGCGAGACGGGCTCCATTGGCGGACGGTTGAACGATGCGGCCGCGCTCGCGCTGGGTTTGCCCGCGGGGCTGCCGGTTGTGTTGGGCGGGATGGACCAGGTCGCCGGGGCGGTAGGCTCGGGCAATGTCACCGATGACGTCGTGTCCGAGTCGACCGGCGGCGCGTTGACCATTCAGGTGACGGTTGATCGCCCCGATCTCGACCCGCGCAGGCGGGTGCCGGTGTACGAGCATGCCTTGCCCGGGAAGTATCTCTTCGATCCGGTGTGCGATACCGGCGGCATGGCCCTTAAGTGGTTCCGCGACACGTTCGCGGCGGACGAGGTGGCGCGCGCGGCGCAGGGCGGCGGGTCGGCTTACGATGCGCTGACGGAAGCGGCGGAGCGTGTGCCCCCTGCGAGCGACGGCTTGCTGATGCTTCCGCACCTCACCGGCGCCTTCAGCCCAGAACACAACTCGCTGGCGCGGGGTGTGTTCTATGGGTTCACACTGGCGCACCGCCGCGAGCATTTCGCGCGGGCGGTTCTCGAGGCGGTGGCCTACATGCTGCGCCGCAACCTGGAATCCATCTCCGCCATCGGCCTCGACGTGCGCGAGGTACGCGCCACGGGCGGAGGGGCGCGCAGCACGTTGTGGCGTCAGATCAAGGCGGATGTGTGCAGCCTGCCGGTGGTGAGCCTGCGCGAGAGCGATACTGCGCTGTTGGGGGATGCCATCCTGGCCGCGGTGGCTGTGGGCCGGCACACCTCGTTGCCGGCGGCCTGCGCAGCGATGGTGGAGCTCGGCGAGCGTCTTCTGCCGGACCCCGCTGCGCATGCACTCTACGAGCAAGCGTACCGCCGCTACGGGGAGTTGTATGCGGCACTCGATCCGTTGTTTCGTACGCACTTCGCCGATGGCGGCTCCCTGGCGCGTTAGCCTGGGGCTGCACACACCGGAAGGAATAGCATGATGGCGACCCAACCCAAGATCGGCTTGCTGGTGACCGCCTTACTTGAGGACGACTACAACAAGACCGGCCACGTGCGGCCGCGCATGCATGAAGTCACGGCCGAGATCGCCCGACTCCTTGCGCCTTACGGCGAGATCGTCTCCCCGGGATTTGTGGAATACGAGCCTGATGCCGACCGGGCGACCCAAGCCTTCAATGCGGCGGGCGTCGACTTGATCATCGTGGTGGAGCTCGCCTACCAAAAGGGCCTCATTCCCTTGCGCACGCTACTGCGCGTCACCGCGCCCATTCTGGTGTGGAACACCCAACAGATCCGCCGACTTCCGGAGCAGGCGGATTTCGACCTGATCATGGAGAACTCGGGCATGGCCGGATTGCCCGAGTTGACCAGCGGGCTCTTGCGTGCTGGGCGCGCCTTCGAGCTCCTGACCAGCCACGTGCACGATGCTAAGGCTCTGGCCCAAATCGGCGAGTACGCATTAGCCGCCGGAACAGCCCGCCGGCTGGAAGCCATGCGCATCGGCGTCATCGGCCATCCGTTTGAGGGCATGACCGACCTGATGGTGGACTATCTGAGCCTGCGCGACTCCATCGGTCCGGTATGCTGGCCCATCGAGCCGGAGAAGGTGGCGATCAAGGCCGCGGCCATGGAGCCCAAGCGGCTGCAGTCCTTCCTTAAAGAACAGCGCGAGAAGCACGACGCAAGCGCCATGCCCGCCGAGGGGTTCGAACGCTCGGCTCGGCTGGCGCTGGCTCTGCTGGATGTTGCGCGCGAAAACCGGTTCGACGGGTTGGCCGTCTTCGACCAAGTGTGGCTGACTGATCCGCGGGTGGGCATCATCCCCAGCTACGGCACGGGCCTGCTGTGCGCGGAGAACATCCCGGTCGCGACCGAGGCGGATGTGACCACGCTGGTGGCGATGATGGCCCTGCAGGAGATGGCCGGCCAAGTGACCTTCCTCGAAAACTACGTGATCGACTTCGACAACGATGCGATCATCCTCTCGCACGACGGCCACGGCAACCCGGCGCTGGCGGCCGAGGCCAAGAAAGTGCGCATCACCCCGAGCATCTACTATGAAGGCGTGAACGGACGAGGGGCAGGGTTGGAGTTCGCCTATGCGGCGGGGCCGGTCACGATCCTCTCCCTCATTCCACTGGGTGACGGGAGTTGGCGCTGGATCGTCGCAGAAGGCGAGTCGTTGCCCATGACGCCGCGCCCGGTGGCCGCCCCGCAGATGCTCTTCCGCTATGCGAACGGATCGATTACCGAGTTCTGCGACCGCTGGCTGACCGCCGGCGCGCCGCATCACATGGCCCTGGCTTACGGGCGGTGGGGCGAGCGCATCGCCAGACTCGGACGGCTGATGGGGGTGGAAGTCGTTTCGGTGTGAGCCCGGCCGGGCAACGGCTCGGGCGCCTAAGAGGTGAAGAGTGGATTTCCTGGATGCTAAGGAAAGCGATCTGGAGGCCGGCCGCCGCGCGCTGATGGGCGGCGGGGTGGGGGGCGACCTGCGCATGGTGGTCGACCACGGCGCAGGGGCCTCGTTGTGGGATAAGGCCGGCAAAGAGTACATCGACTGCACATCGCAGGCGTGGAGCCTGAACATCGGCTACTGCCACCCGAAAGTGGTGGCGGCCGTCGGCGAACAGATCAAACACTTCACTCACATTCGCACGAGCTTCGATACCGTGCCCAAGCTGCTCCTGGCCAAGCGTCTGAGCGAGCTCGGACCCGGCCGCCTGAAAAAGGTGAGCTACAGCCTGACCGGCTCGGATGCCAACGAGGGCGCGATGAAGTTGGCATTGCGCAACCGTCCGGGCGATCTGTTCGTCACGCTGTGGGATGGATATCACGGCCGGACGCTCTCGACCCTCAACGCCAGCTGGCCGCACCCCGACAATCGCTTCAAGGCCTGGTCGGGGCCGGTGCTGCGGGTGCCTCAGGCGTACTGCTACCGCTGCCCGTTCGAAATGAGGTATCCCGAATGCGGGCTGTTCTGTGTGCGCTTCGCCAAGCGCACGATCCAGAAGGCCGCCAGCGAGCCGCCCGTGGCGCTGATGATGGAACCGATCCAAGGCAACGGCGGCATGATCGACTTCCCCGCCGACTACTACCCTGCCGTGCGGGCCATGTGCGATGAATTGGGCATGCTGCTCATCTGGGACGAAATCCAGACGGGTTTCGGGCGGGTGGGGGATTGGTTTGCGGCGAACGTGTACAAGACAGTGCCGGACATCCTCATCATCGGCAAAGGGCTGGGCGGGGGGTTCCCGATATTCGGGATGCTCCTGCGTGACGACCTGGCGCCGTTCCATCCTGGCGACCATTCGTTTACCTTCGCCCATTTCCCGGTGTCGATGACGGCCGCGCTCGCGACGATTGAGGTCATCGAAAGTGAAGGTCTGCTCGAGCGCTCGCGCCGGCTGGGTGCGGAAATGACGCGCCGCCTTAATGCGATGAAGGACAAGTACGAGTTGATCGGCGACGTGCGCGGTCCGGGGTTGATGATCGGGGTCGAGCTGGTGCGCAGCAAGAAGACCAAAGAACCGGCTTTCGAGGAAACCCACCGTTTTATCGACGAGGGGCTCAAGCGCGGGATCATATTCGGTGAAGCCAAGTACTCCAAGCTCGGCAACGTTGTGAAAATCAAACCACCGCTCGTGATCAGTGAAGCGCAAGTGGACCACGTGCTGACTGTCTTCGAAGAGATCGTCAGGGATTTGTCGCACTGAGAGAGATCCTCCCAGGCCAGGGTCGCTACCTGACCTCGGCCAAGGAGCATCGGCGAGAGAGTGAAGCGAGTGCAAACCTACGAAGCTCGCGCGCCGGGTCGCATTTGCCTGCTCGGCGACAACGCAGACCTGATCGAGAAGCCTGCCCTGGCGGCGGCCATCTCGGCCTTCCTGACGGTGCAGCTCACAAAACGAGCCGACCGCCAGGTCCTCCTGGTCGGCAGCGATCTCGGGCTGCGCGAGAGCTTCGCGCTGGATGGCCCGTTTCCCCTGGATGGCCGGCTCAAGTACTTGAAGGCGGTGCACCGCCGGCTGGCGCCGCACATCGGCTGCGGCTACGAAGCGGTGGTCAGCTCACAAATCCCGATCAGCGCAGGGCTGTCGTCGTCGACAGCGCTGTGCATCGGATTCATCCGCGCGCTGGCGCTGGCCTATGGCTTCGCCCTGAGCGCGGGCGAGGTGGCCGAGCTTTCATTCATTATCGAGAAGGACGATCTGGACATCGAGTGCGGGCGTATGGACCAATACGCCATTGCCTTTGGCGGTGTGACCTACATTCAAACCGGGGACCAGGCCGGCGTAGAAAAGCTGAAGGTGCGCTCGCTGCCGATTGTGGTGGCCGACACGCGCGAGCCCCACGATACACGCGAGCTGCAGAAGTGGCTGCGTCGGCGCATTGCCCAGCAGGAGCCGCTGCTGCTCGGGTCGCTGGCGCGTGTGGTCGATATCGTGGAGAAGGGCAGGGTGGCGCTGGTGGCGAACGATCTGCCGGCTCTCGGCCGCCTGATGAGCGAGCAGCAGATCGAAGAGAACCTGATGGGCACCGCCACGGAGCGCCTGCGCGAGTTTTGCCGAGTGGCACTGGAAGCCGGCGCACTGGGGGCCAAGCAGATGGGCGCCGGAGGCGGGGGCTGTATGATTGCTTTGTGCCCGGGTCGGGAGTCTCCGGTGCAGCGTGCGCTCGAGGCGGCCGGCGGGCAGGCCTGGGCGTTCGACATCTACGAGTAGCGGCGCGCGCCGAAAGGCGTACGGCGCGCGCGGGAGTGAGTCTGCGATGGAGCTGACAGTGCTGGGCGCAGGGACATGCGTGCCCGTGGAGGGTTACTCCCCCGCGGGATACGTGCTGCGCCGCGCAGAGGAGGTGGTGCTGATCGATGCCGGCCCGGGAACGCTGGCACGCCTGGAGCGGGTGGGCATTCGCTACCGCGATCTGAAGCTCGTCCTCTTCACCCATTTGCATCCGGATCACACCCTGGACCTGGTGACACTCTTGCAGGCCAACAACGCCACACCCGGATGGAAGCGGAGCGAGTCTTTGCAGGTGGCTGGGCCGCGTGGCATGCGTCGTTTTCTGGAGAGGCTGTATCAGGTCTTCGAGGGCATTGCCCCCGAAGCGTACGAGATTCGAGTCGACGAATTGGCCGAGAGCCAGCACGATATTGGGGGATGGCACCTGGCGACCGGGCTGACCGGCCACACGCCCAACAGCCTGGCCTACCGGGTGGAGGCGGAGGGGCGCACGGTAGTATTCAGCGGGGATGCCGCGGCTGTGGAGCCCTTGGCTCGATTGGCGCAGGGGGCGGACCTGCTCGTGTGCGAATGCTCCTTCCCGCAGGGCTGGCCCACCAGCGACCATCTCACAGCTGGACAAGCGGGGCAGGCGGCCCAAGCCGCAGGCGTCAAGCGATTGCTGCTCACTCACCTCTATCCACCAGCACTCGCACAGGACCCGGCTCGGCAGGCGCAGGCGATTTTCACTGGGAAAGTCGATCTGGCGCGCGATGGATATACGACCGATGTCTGAGCGCCGGCAAGCGCCCGCGTGGTGGCAGAAGCTCTCCGTGTGGGGAGCGCTCCTGCCTTTCTTCGCCTTCGGATTCATCATGGAGGTGATCCCCATCATCACCATCGTCGCCGCGAGCCTGACTGACCCAGGCCACGGCTTGAGCCTGGTGAACTACCAGCGCTCGATGGCGCCGCTCATTCTGCAATCGTTCGCCAACAGCTTGCGCCTCTCGGCGGTGACGGCACTGCTCGGCGTTGTGCTGGGCACGCTGGTGAGCCTGGCCATCGTCAGCTCGCGCAACAAACTGATGCGCGAGGCGGCCACCGCGCTGGCCGACGTCGCCACCAATTTCGGCGGGGCACCGCTGGCTTTCGCATTCATCATCACTCTCGGCTCAACCGGCGTACTCACCCTGACGCTCAAGGAGTTCTTCGGCATATCGCTCTACCCCGCCTTCCGTGTGTACTCTGTCTCAGGATTGGTGTTGGCCTACCTGTATTTCCAGATGCCGCTCATGGCGTTGCTGATCCAGCCCTCGCTTCTGGGTCTCAAGGCCGAATGGCGGGAGGCGGCGCTCAACTTGGGCGCCTCCACCTTTGGCTACTGGCGGCACGTCGCGCTGCCCATCCTGACCCCGGCCCTGTTGGGAGGGTTTCTGTTGCTCTTCGCCAACTCATTTGGGGCCTACGCCACAGCCTGGACGCTCACCGGCCCGGACATCAACCTGGTGACGATCCAGATCGCAGCGCTCATCCGGGGCGAGGTGCAGCTTGAGCCGGGCATTGCGGATGCCATGGCGACAGCCTCGCTGGGGATCATGGCCCTGTGCGTAGCCGGTTACCAGTGGGCATCGTCGCGCGCGGCACGGTGGCGCCTATGAAACGCGCGAGCCTGGGCCGCTTCATGGTGTTGGGGTTCTTCCTCACCTACATGTTGTTGCCGCTGCTGGCCACGGTGGCTTTCTCGTTTTCGGTGCGCTGGGACCGCACCATCCTGCCGGAGGGGCTGACTCTGGATTGGTGGCAGGCGGTTGTCGAGCGACGGGCCTTCTTGTTGACCTTGCGCAATTCGATGTTCATTTCGGTCGGGGCCATGTTCTTTTCGGTGCTTCTGGTGACGCCCACCGCCTATTGGGCCCACCTGCGCGTGCCGCAGGCCAAGCCGCTGATTGAACTCTTCACGGTGCTGCCCTTCGGCATCCCGGGTGTCGTTCTGGCGCTGGCGCTTCTGCGCAGCTACGCCCGGCTGGGCGCGGCCATCGTCTACAGCCCGTGGATGCTTATCGCCGCGTGCATGGTGTTGGCGCTGCCGTTCATGTACCGCCCGGTGGCCAATGCGTTGGCGGCGCTCAACGTGCGCGCACTGACCGAGGCGGCGCAGATGCTCGGGGCAAGTTGGCTGACCACGCTCACGCGGGTCATCGCGCCCAACATCCTCTCCGGCGTACTGGGCGGGGCGCTGCTCGTCTTCTCGACCGTGTTCGTCGAGTTCACGCTGGCCAACCTGCTGGTGGGGGCGCGCTTCAAGACCTTTCCGATTTACATCGTGGAGTTCACCCGTTTCGATGCACGTCAGGCAAGCGCGCTGGCGGCTATCAGCTTCGTGGTGGCCTGGCTCACCTCGCTGGCCATCATATGGGTAGCCGGCAGCGCCTCGCGCGGGCGCGAATCACTCGGCCCCCGCTAGCGGCCGCGCGGAGTCCCGACGGTGCGATCGACCGTCGCATAGCGGGCGCCGAGGCTTGCGAGGCGTCGAATCGAAAACCGGTGTGGTTAGTGAAAGGAGGGGAAGATCGGCGGACACATCGTCACGCGCGCCGTTCGTGTTCTGGAGGGGGCAGTAAGGTACTCTGAGCCGACCTGTTCACAAGGAGGAAGGACCATGAAACGCAGCTTTTCGATCATCAGCTTTGTCGTCATCGCGGCCATGATGCTCACGGCCTGCGGTGGCGGCGCGGGCGCTGGCACCGGCACCGACAAGGTCGCCGGCGCCAAGGCCGAAGGCCAGGTCATCAGCTACGGCATGTCCGATGACTGGGTCAACCTGGGCGAAACGTGGAAGACGATCGAGGGCAAGTACGGCATCGTCCACACCGACACCGATATGACCAGCGCCGAGGAGGTCACGCGGCTTCTGGCGGAAAAAGACGCTCCGGTGATGGACGTCGCGGATATCGGCTACGACTTCCTGAGCAAGTTGCTGGCCGACGATTTGGCCGCGACCTACAAGAACGAGAACTGGGACAAGATCCCGGCCCAGTTCAAGGACGCAGACGGGCGCTGGGCGGCAGCCTACTGGGGAGCGATTGCCTTCCTGGTCAACAAGGACCTGGTGACCAACATCCCCCAGACCTGGGACGATCTGCTGAAGCCCGAGTACAAAGACATGGTCTGCTCGCGCGATCCGCGCGTCTCCACCTATGCCACGGCCTCGGTGCTCGCGGCGGCCTATGCCCATGGCGGCGGTGAGAGCAACGTGCAACCCGGGCTCGACTTCTTCAAGCAACTGCGCGACGGCGGCAACCTGCGCCAGGGCGTGGTCTTGAACGTGGCCTCGGTGCAAAAGGGTGAATGCCCGATCTCCATGGTCTACGACTTCGACGGCTTCGCCAAGCGCGATGCCACGGGTCTGCCATTGGAAGTGGTGATCCCCAAGGATGCCACGGTGGGCATGCTCTTCGCGCAGTATCTCAACGCCAAGGCGCCGCACCCGAACGCCGGCAAGCTGGCGCTCGACTTCTTCTACTCGGATGAAGGGCAGGTGCTCTTCGCCAAGGGTTATGCTCACACCACGCGTGACGTGACCCTGCCGGCCGACATCGCGGCCAAGCAGATCCCCCAGAGCGCCTACACCAACCTGCACTTCCCGACGAACTTGGAGTCGTTTTCGGCGGCGGTCAAGAACATCGTCGACGGATGGAACGCCATCGTCGGCGGAACTTAGCCGTAAGGCTCAGAGACAAGCCTCGTTGTTGGATGAGGATAGATCGGTTTGAAAAGGCACCCCCCAGGGCCTGCGCCCTGGGGGGGGTGCCTTTTTCTTCGCCTGTCGCGCCGTGTGCTCGCTCAGTGCAGCCGGTCCGTCAGATCGGCGAGCGTTCCATTGATGTATGCAGCCACCGCCTCGTCAATGGAGGTCAGATCGGTCACAATCGGCCGGATGCCGCGGGCCTGGATGCTCTGGTAGGCACCTCGGCCCATCCCGCCGCACAGGAGAACCTCACAGTCGGCAATCGCCTCGGCCATGCGCAAGTGGCGATCGTGCGCCTGCGGCCCAAAACCGTGCGCTTGACCGGGTTCGTCGTGGTGCTCTTCTCCGCCAAACTGCGCATGACCCAGTTTGTCTCGCATCTCGCGCTGGGTGATCTTGCCGTCTTCGATCGTGAGGACCAGGTAGTAGGGGGCTCGCCCAAAGTGCTGGCTGATCTCGTGTCCATCATCCGTAATCACAGCGACCTTCATTCGTTTCTCCTTCACCTCAGGATTTGTCGCCAGATGACGTTGGTCTCTGGCGAGAGAGGCAATCGGCTTTCCAGCAACGATAGCCCATGATTACCAAGCCTGCCATCACCAACGCGAGGGCGCTCAGCGCCGCCAGGCGCCAGGGCTCGAGCAAACCCGCGGACGTCGCAAAGGAGTCCGAGGTGGGCGGGCGATTCGCCAATGCGGAGGTCGAGGGTGCGGCCACCGTAGGGTGGAATTGCCGGACACCCGCGCGGGCGACGAATGCCGCAATCCGCTGATCGGAATCCTCCGGATGGCAGCCGACACACGTGGTCGGTTGTTCATCGAGCGGGATAGCCACCATGCCCGCGTGGGCCGCCTCGGCCGCCGTCGCTTGCGGATCGCCGCCATGGCAACACGAGCAACTCATCTCCTGTGCACACAGGCAAAACCATTTGCCCGTGTCGTGGAGCAGATACAGGTTTTCGTGACATGCAACGCAGCCCTCGGGCGGTGGCGTATCGTTTGCCATGGCCGGGCTGGGGCCAGCAGCCAATGCGGCTGCGCCCGCCAGTGCCAGCGCCACATTCAACACCACTTTTCCTCGATTGCTCATGACGCACCTCCCCCGGCATACACACATCCGGGCGGAGCAGCTGCCGCCCGGGCTATCCCGAAGGAAATTCCATTGGCCGCGGTTCCGCTTCGGATGGACACATAAGGAGCAGCGAGCGGGCCTCGCGATCCGTTTCATTCTTCCAGCGGTGGGGCATCTGTCCCTCAAAGACCAGGCTGTCGCCAGGCTCAAGTTTGTACGTCCGGTTGTCCACGATGTAGGTCAATCGGCCTTCAAGGCAGTAGATGACGTCGTGGCCGGCGTGGGCGATAGTGTCCTGGCCGCTATCGGCCCCGGGTTCTAGCGTGACGAGCAGCACCTGACCCCGGCGAATAGTGGAACCCACACACAGATCCTCCAGGGTCCCGTGCCGAAATGCCCCCTGCGCACGCCGGTTCTTCCGCTGCAACACGATCGCATTGCGGGCCTCATCTGCGTCGAAGAACGCGGCCACAGGCACGCGCAACGCGGCGGCTAGTTGCTGGAGTGTGCTGACGCTGGGTGAGTTCTTGCGGTTCTCGATAAGGCTCAGGGTGTTGAAGCTCAAGCCGCTCATCTCCGCCAACCTGCGCAAAGAGAGTCCCTGGCCATTGCGCAGCTTGCGCAACCGGGTCCCGACATCTGTCTCGCCGGCCGGAGGAGGGCCACTGCGTGAAGCGGCCTTGGGAGCGGTTGGCCCGCGTCGGCGGCGGGTCGTGTGCGTTCGGGCTAGTCCCATGGTGTCCAATCCCCTGATGAGATTCGGCCTCGTATCTATTATTATATTACAAAAGATGGAAAGAGTCTATGGTTTGTACCATTATGATGTTATGAACGCAAGATCCCCGCTTGGGTAGGCTCCGCCAAAGCGAATGTCCTTCCCACGAGCGAGACGGCGAGGAGACCCGAGAGGAGGCTGTCTGGCGGACAACAATTGCCCCCCAAAGGCTCAGCCACTTGGGGGGCCGTGGTGCGCGCGTGCTATTGTCCGAACAGATCCGGCTGGCCTGCTAGTCGCGCGTCTGCAAGTTCTCGCGCTGGGCGTGGCCGGCGGGCGCCTCCAGGACGTCCGCTGGTGCCAGCCCGGGGAACAAGGGCACGCCGCGCAGCAATCGCTCGCGCAGCGAAATGGAGAAACGAGGGGCGGGGTTGGTCATGAGAACAGTCGCACTCCGAGGCTCATGGCAAACAACCGATTGAGCGTTGCGCCGTGCAGGCCACTGGGATGAAAAAGCCCGCTTGCAGCGGGCTCCCACGAGTGGCGAGAGGCGGAGTCGAACCGCCAACCAAGGGCTTATGAGTCCCCTGCTCTGCCATTGAGCTACCTCGCCGGGCGATCGGAATTCTAACCTGATTCGCCTCAGCCCGTCAACTCAAATCGCATAATGCGGCTTGTTTTGCCAACGGACTCGACTCGCTCATGCAGCTTTCACAGGCACTCACGATGCAAAGCATGTCGCCGCAACATGGAGCACTTGCGGCGAGCGGCACTTGGCTGACAACCCGTCTGCCGAGAGGTACTCTCGGAGAACGATCAACTCTCGAAGAGCTGCCGATGCAACGCTTCGGCTTCTTCGACGGCAACCGCGACGCCGACATCGGGTCCATTGGCCAGCGTGCTGACGCCTACCAGCCTGCCGCGCGCGTCCACCATCGGCCACCCGAGTGCCCTGGCCTCAGGTGCAGGTCCGCCACGATGACCGCGGGCAGGCGCCGGCCCGCCTCATCTCGACGTGGTTCGACGGCGATCACAATACCGGCCGTGGCAGAACCCGCCACCCCCCATGGATGCCCGAGCGCAACGACCCAGTCTCCCGGGCGGAGTTGGCTCGAGAGACCGCGCTCGATCGGCGTGACTTCGGCGATCGACCCCCTAACCAGCGCAAGGTCTGCCTCCTCGTCGGAAGCGACGACCATGGCGGAGGATGCGTTGCCCGAAAGCGAAGTCAGCTTCAGAGGTCCCCGGCGGGCGACATGCGCGCTGGTGAGGACCAAGCCACTATCGTCCCACACCATCCCTGCACCGTTCCCATTGCGGCTCTGCACAAGGACCAGACTCGAACGTACTCTCTCTGATAGGTCGGCCAGATCCTCGTTGAGACTCTCCAACAAGGCCTTCCCATATGCGTGGGATTTCGCCTCCGTCATCGTTGACCCACAGTCACACGGACGGTGCGGGTTTCTCCACCGCGAAGCACAGAGATCGAAACCTCCTGGTCGATACGGTCGCTGCCGAGCTCCGCCACCAGGTCGTCCACGTGCCGCAAGGGGTGGTCGCCCATCCCGAGCAACGTGTCCCCGAGCAACAACCCCGAGCGTTCCGCAGGGCTCTTGGATTCGACCGACACGATCAGTAAGCCCGTGGGTTGACCAAGCCGCTCCGCAGTCTTCCCGGGCAATCGTACCGTCTGCGTTGTGATGCCCAGGTAACCCCGGCGAACCTTGCCGTGCGCAAGAAGCTCCGGGACAATGCGCTGAATGGTGGCGGCGGGTATCGTCAGGCTCGCACCCGGCAGGAGCGCAGAGGTATTGAGCCCGATGAATCGGCCATCGGCCGACACCAGCGGACCGCCCGAGAACCCCGGGTACATCACTACGTCGCTTTGCAGATAGTGGTCAACCAATCCACCCATGGGCGTGCGCCAGCTCTCGCCCACAGCGCTGACGATCCCCAATGTCGCACGGATGGAAGCCCCAGGACGGCCGAGGGCAAGGACCAAATGCCCGACCCGTGGCGCGGGGGTGTTTGCCCACGCAACGGCCGGGAGACTGCTGCCCTCTACCTTGAGCAACGCGAGATCGGTCGCCGGATCGCGTCCGACGAGTCTGGCGTCCAGCTTCTCGCCCTTCTCGATTCCGACGAAGAGGCCCTCATCCTGTTCGACCACATGGTGCGCGGTCAATACCATACCATCGCCCGAGAAGGCGATTCCGCTCGCCGCGAGCCTGGCCCGCCCTTCCACGCGCAGGACGGACTTGGCCGCTGCAGCCACAGTCTCGGCGAGCGCATCCGAGAATTGCTCGAGTCGTTCCGCCATAGCTACCTCCACCTGCGGCAAAGCGAAGCCTTTGCCGATGCCACCATTGTGCCGACTCGGGAGACGGGCCGCTACCGGTAATCCGATTGGGGACTGGAAGAAAGGATAGGTCAGAGGTGGACCAAACCCGCTCGAGTAGCTAGGACGACTGCCTCCGTCCGGCTCTCGGCGCCGAGTTTGGCAAGAATGGAGTTGACGTGGAATTTGACGGTGTGCTCGCTAATGCGCAATCGCTGCGCGATGGATTTGTTCGGCAAGCCCTGCGCCAGCAGCGCGAGCACCTCCCGCTCGCGGTCCGTGAGCGGGGAGGGCGTTTCGCCGGGAGTGGGCGTGCTTGGCCGGAGGAGTGAACGTGCCAGCTCGGGACTCAAGACAACCAACCCGGCGGCCACGGCACTGATCGCGCGGGCCATGTCCGAGGCAGGTGCGTCACGCGTGAGTATCCCGTGGACTCCATTCGACGAGTAGACTTTGGCCTGCGTTTCTCCATCGGCGATGGCCACAACAGGGATGTGCAGGTCTTTCAGAGACCGGGCCAGTGCAGCTAGCATGTCGGTCCATCGGACCGCGGCTAACAGGACAAGCTCGGGGCGGAAGAGCTCAATCAACTCCTGCGCATCTTCAACAATCTCTGCCTGCCCTATAACCTGCAATTCTGGCCGATCGGCAAGAAGCGCGCCCAATCCACCACGCGTGAGGGGATCGTCGCACAGAATGAGCACATGCACCGGAGCCATAGTGGCCTGCACTTCCTCTTTCTCGCCCGCGGATCCTGGTAACCTTTCGGCCGGCATCGGCAGCCTTATCCTCTAACGAGTTCCCCGGCGTCCCTTGGGCGTCGACAACAGAGATCCCTGAGGCGAAGCCGCCGACACATGAGAGCTGTCCGTGATGCAGAGCGGGGCGCGCGGTCGTCGTCGGCCGGCGCCGAAAAGCGTAACACAGGCGAGCGCCTGCACAAAGTGTTGTGTCTAGCGCAGGGAGGTCGTTCCAGACGCATGCAACTGAGGAAGAGAGCAGGGGCGCTCGGGTTGGCGAATACAGGCCCGCAATCTGTCGGGCAGCCCAGCAGAATGCGTGCAGTGTCGGCACCCTGGCTGCGCTTGCACGCAATGCGACGCGCGACGGCATGCGGCGGGTCAGGCCCGGTCGGATGGAGTTGATCGAGCTCGTTTCTCCCTGAAGGAGGTGAACCGCGCGAAGTCGGCCGGGCTACACGTATCTCGTCATCCACGCGTCCATATCGTCCACCACGCGAGGGTATTCGAGATCGTTGTGAGGCTCATGATAGCCGCCCGAGTAGGTGCGCATTTCCTTCTCGGCGATGCGCACCAAGTCGTAGAACACCTGGCTACCGTGTGGCGCATTGATGCGGTCGGAGTCACCGTGCAGAATGAGCACCGGCACTTTCCATTCGGGCGAATGGGCCTTGACCCATTCGATCGTCTTGAGCGACTCGGTGCCGAAGCGTGGCGAAGCTTTGTGATGAACGAGCGGGTCGTGTTCGTAGGCCTCCACCACATCTTTGTTGCGCGAGAGGGCGGAGGTCTCGAGGCGCAGGTCGATCGGGAATGTCGGCAGCACGCCAGACAGCAGCTTGGCCATGGCAACCAGGGCGGGCTTGGCCGCGCCCACGGGCTCAAAGAGGATACCGCTCAGGATGCAACCGCGCAGGCCTTCAGGGTAGTGCAGGACGTAATCCTGTGCGATGAGCGAGCCGAGGCTGTGCCCTAGGAGAAACAGGTTGCGATTCTTTTCGTTGGCGGAGACGTAGCGCACGAAGTTGGCCAGGTCCTCGCGGTACTCGCGCCACGCGCCGATGTGGCCGCGTTGCCCCGCGGAGTTCCCGTGGCCGCGCTGATCGAAACCCCACAGGGCATACCCGCGCGGGACGAGACCCTCGACCACGTTGGCATAGCGGCCGATGTGCTCGCCGAACCCATGAACGATGACGAGGATCGCGCGCACGGGTCCGTCGGGTTTCCAGTTCTGAAAGGCGAGGTCGACCGCGCCGAATCCTTTGAAGATGCCCTCTTCATGCTGCATAAACGTTCTCCATGGACAACGGGGTACCAAGTCCCCCTGACACTCGACGAGACCGGCGCGGATGGCCTAAGGGCTCGCCCCTTCGGCAGGCTGCCCGCGGGTGGGCTGCCAGTTGGCAAGCCAGCCGCCGGCACCGCCCATGAGCGCCGAAAGCGGAATGGCGAGGGCGAGCCACCAGGTTGGACCGAAGATGTAGCCGAAGCCGACCCCGCCCACGACGCCGCCCAACGCGAAACCGTATTTGATGCGCTCGCGGCCCGCAAGCGTGGCGCTGAGGTAGCCGCCGGCGATGAGCGACAGGCCGGTGACGATGATGAGCGTGGCCAGTCTGTAGATGCGGTTGTCGCTGAGGGGCAGCAGCCAGGCGAGGGCCAGTAGCAATCCGAAAGCGACCAGCGCCGAGATGGCGCCGAGTACCACTGCCAGGGCCGAACGGCCCCCGCTGCGTAGCGTCTTCATCACTGCCTCCGCCCGAAGCTTATCGACAATCGATCATGATGGCGTGCGGCGATCCAGGCGGGAGCGGAGGGCAGCCAGCGGCCCGGCGAGCAGGCGGGCGAGCACGAGCGTCAACCCCCAGTATATGACGTATTCGAAGAATGCGAAGACTAACACCGGCGCCGGGTCGACCCCGGCCAGCATCGGCACCCTCTCGAATAGATCCACGCCCCAGATGGCCAACGAGTGTTCGACCAGCGACTCCAGGCCGCCCAGAACGACGAAGACGAGAGCCGGCGGCCCGGGCAACCTGCGCGTCAGCCACCACAAGAGGAGTGCGATGCCTGCGTAGAGAATAGCCGAAAGGGGTGCCAGAAGACGTTGCCAATCTTGTGCAAAGAACGTGTAGTACGAGTCCCACGTTGAGAGGACGAGTGCCGTTGCCAGGGCGCCCCAGAACAAGCCTCCGGCCAGCACGATTTCGAACCCCAGGAGGCGGAACCGCTCGCGCGGGAGGAGCCGCGCAACGAGCACGCTGAGCACGGTGGCGAGCACGGCGGCGCCCGCGGCGCTGAGCCAGTAGCCGGAGGAGGTGAGAGGGGTGGGCATGGCGACCCGCGTGTGATCCGTTCACGATCATAGGCGCACTCGGCCCCGGCCGCAAGAGGTAGGCAGCGGCTCACCTCGGCGGCGAAGATGAAGGCACTGCGGCGCTGGGCACGTCTCCCCCGATGAAGAACAGAGCCGCCCCTCACAGGGCGGCTCTGTCGGTCTGATACAGGAACGCGGTTCGGCCTACCCGCACCCTCCGCCGCTCGGGCTGCGCTTGCGCTGCAGCTTCACCTTCGGCTCGTACTCGACCTTCCATTCGTTCGCGTCAGGGTTGGCGGCCTCGTAGCGCGAGCCGAGTGCTGCCGGGAAAAGGTACGCCAGCCGGTCGGAGCCCACGGGGATCGAGGTGGGGGTCAGCTCACGTTCACCCGCGCCAAAGATCCTAATCCAATTGTTGATCCCGCCCTCCAGGATGTACACATTCGAGACACTCTCAGCCTGGAGCAGCTTCCAGGCGTCCGTCGCCGCGGCCTCATCGTTGCTCATGACCACGGTCACCGTGTTCTCGGCTGGTTGCTGCAGCAGCTCGGGAACGAGTGCCCCCAACTGGTCGAGGGGCACGTGGCGCGCGCCGTCCAAGTGGAACATGTTGTAGTCGGCCTCCCCGCGCACATCCAGCATGAGCACGTTGAGCTTGTCATCGGCTCGGCTGGCCAGCAGTTCGCCCGGGTGGATCTGGACCTCGCGCGCCGCGAGCGAAGCCTCCTTCGCCGAGGCGATGCGCGCCCAGCGGTCGGCTGCATCCGGCTGGCCGAGCACGAGCACTGTGAGCGCCACCACGATCAGCGCACCGGCGCCGGCATAGCGCAAGCGCGGTTCGCGCGCCGGGTCGCGCTTGCCGATCAGCCGTTCCAGTTGCTCTCCTCCCCAGAACATGAAGAGCGCCATGAAAACGACCAGCAGCACGACGACACCCGTGGGCAGGTGGAAGACGTCCATCAGCGTCAGGCGACCGTAGTAACTCGAGTGCCAGAAGCCGTCGAAGTATTTCTCGGTCTCGCCGAAGGCGAACACGCCGAACAGCGCGCCCAGCAGGAACAGTATGCCGTCGATCTTGAAGGTTGCTGCCGAGACCACCGAGGTGCCGGGGCAGAACCCGCCGATGATGAAACCGAAACCCATGATCACGCCGCCCAGAAGCCCCGGCCACAAGTAGGTTTCAGGAACGTAGACCAGGTTGAAATCCAGGATTCCGACAGCCGAGGACAAGAAGATCAGGACCATGGCGGTGACGATCGCCCCGAACATCACCTTGAAAACGGTCAGGTCTTTGAAGTAGAACTGGGCGGCCAGCTTCTTGGAGTTGCCGAAACCGGAGAGCTCGAGCACGTAGCCGAAGCCAAACCCGATGACTCCGAAGACTAAGTAGGTCCACGGGTTTTCGCTGAGCGGCAGCAGGAAAGCCTGAAGTGGGAAGATAGGCATCGCCGCCTCCTAATTCCATGCCCTGCGCAGGAAGTACGCCAGCGCGTAGGCCCCGCCGAAGATGCACATCATGAGCGCCCACGAGCCGGCCGAGAGGGTGGCTCCGCCCGAGAGCGCCTGGCCGGAGGTGCAGCCGCGCGCCATGCGCGCCCCGTAGGCCATGATGGCCCCGCCACTGAATGCCAGGATGAGGCGGGTGCGGTTGGTGATGCGCGGGCCCTTGTTGATTTCGGCCTTGAGCCGACCATTGAAGAACCCCGAGACCAGCCCGCCGAGAAGCGCGCCCGTGATGACCGGGACGCTCCAATCGTCAAGCGCGTTCTTCGCGCCGCCGGCCAGCTTCAGCAGGTAGGGCGTGCGGTCGATGTGGCCGGGGGCGACGGCGTCTTCCACGGCCGCCACGTAGCGGTTCATGCCGCCCGAGGCGCCCAGGCCATTGCGAGTGATCAGAAAGGCCAGGAAGAGAACGATCCCTAGCAACGCTCCTCCCAGGTAGGGATGGATGTACGGTTTCTCGGGGCGGGAGAAAAATCCTCTCAAACCCGTCCGCGATTTGGGTCGAGCAGGCGCAAGGGTTGTCATGGCGTCTCCTTTCGCGTGGGAGGATTCTCGCCCGCGCTTTGTTCAGCGTGGGCTTCGATCTCCTCCCACCCGTTCATCATGGCTCGGATCGAGGTGAGCGGCCGCGGCCCGGTGGTGGTGAGATAGACGTGCCCGACGATAAAGGCGGCGAAGGTCCACGCCACCAGGCTATGGAAGGGAGCCAGGAGCGGCAAGCCCCCCAACCACGCGGCAACCTGAGGGAACATCTGCACGCCCATCATGAGAGCACCGGTGACGATTTGCAGCGGCAGCAGCACGTTGAGGATGCCAAAATAGGTCACCTGCTGCAACGGGTTGAGCTTCGCATCCGGCCGCTTCTCGAACGGGTGCCCCTGGCCGCGGAAGATGTCGCCCAGGTAATACTTGGCCTGCACGATGGCGTCGTCGAAGAAGCCGTAGGGGCGCGGCAAGTACTGGCGGATCTCGCCGCTGACCACATGGTAGAAGAGCGACAGCCCGGCGTTGACCACCAGCAGGACGGCCAGGACGTTGTGGACAGTGACGACATGCGGGAAACTGAACAGACCGAACATGTCCGGGCGGTGGATGACCAAGCCGGTGAAGAGCAGGATGACGATGGCGAAGGTTTGCAGCCAATGCCAGAAGCGCTCGTAGACCGCGTACATGTAGACGCGCTTCAATTCCGTTTTGCGGCGCGGGGCCTTGAGCGCAGAGAAGAAGCGCAGCCCGCCATGCGCGGCAACGGCGCCCAGCACGCCCAGGAAGAAAAGTCCGCCGACCCAGTCCACCCACGGTACTCGGCTGTGGCCGAAGATATACAGGTTTTGGTCGCGCGTGGCAGGGGAATACGTCAGGCTCTCGCCGGCCACGGCCAGGGTGCCGGTGGTGCGCGTGTTCGAATCCTTGACGAACTCGGGCAGCACGCCGCCCGGCACAACGCCCGCAAGGGTCACCGGCTCAGTGAGGCGCGAACCGTCGCTGTGGCAGGTTTGGCAATCGCGTGTTGCCCACTCGCCGGCCGCCACGTTGTGATTGATGCTGTAGGGTTGGATTTCGCCCTCGATGCGCGGGTTGGCAAGGCCGATCGATGTCAGGCGCGCGGTCATGACCGATACCTTCTCGGGTGTGTCGAGGCGCAGTTCGGCCTCACTCAGGGTTTCGTCGCCGTTTGAGTCGAGCGCCCGGACGACCTCCGGCAGATATGTCCCGCCTTTGAAATACGCGGCTTGCAGGTCCTGCAGCCGCACCGGACGCGGGCCGGTAGGATCGTCGTACACCCAATACCAGGCCGTGACCAGGTTGTAGGGTGCGAGTTGAGAATCTCCATCCAGAGTTTGGCGCGAAAGCAGCACCGGGGCAAACCCTCTTACGAGGTCTGAGAGCGACCCGCTCGCGTCTTCCACGCCGCGGCATGTGCTAACCGCCTCGCCGTTCGGACGCAGAACCGTCCAGTCGTACGACTCCACGGCCGGCGCATAGAGCTGCGGTGTGTGGCAGCTCTCGCAGGCGAGTTCATCCATGTGGCGCTCGGCGTACGGCAGCCAGGTGTGCGAGGCGGTTGCATCGTGGCAGCCCTCGCAGCGGCGCATGGTGCCGCGCAGCTCGGGTGCCACTGTGTTTTGCGCGCTCTGCCCGCGGGCCAGGTTGTGATCGGGTCGCTGCAGATACTCGCCGATCTCCAGCCGCCGGGGGTCAAATTCGAGATGTGAGGGCGCCTGTTCTTTGACCGAGTAGGCAGGATTGTTGAGCGAGTAGTGGCAGTCGGTGCACTCGAGACCGCGCTCGGCGTGAACATCCCACGAGCGGGTAAGGCTGTCCTTGTTGGCCAGGTTCATCCCCGATAGATCAATATCGTCGCCGGAGATGACCTGGCCGGTGGTGGCGGTCTGCCAGTGGGTCAAGTCGCAACCGGTGAGGGTGAGGGGTGGGCCCCCAGTGTGAACCAGGCCGTGGCACTGCGCGCAATTCCCATTGGTCGGGTCTTGGATCGTGATCGTCGCGAGCAGGCCCTCCTCGGTGAAGGCCGAGCGGTTCCACACGTATGCGTTGCCGACGGCGTCGACGATGCCGGTGCCGTCCAGGGATGCTGTTGCGGCTCCTCGGAAGTCCCCCGCCTGAATAGCTTTGACGCGGGCCTGATTGTTCGGGTTGGGCAGGTGGCAGAGGAAGCAGTCCACCTCCAACACGCCCGATGTGGCCCAATCCCAGTTCTCTGGGTTTGGATCCCCATCGGGAAGAACCGCTCCGCTGCGGCTTTCTACACCCGGCCCGCCGCCGACGAAACGCGCGGCGTTGGTGCGAATCCAGTCCGACGTCCCCAGATCGAGGCGCCCATCGCCCGCCGCGGAGAGGTTGCGGTAGGTGAGCGGGTTCCACCTGCCGAATGGGCCGTTGCTGAGATCCCAGGCACGAGCCAGGCCGGACGCGCCGAAACCGCTCAGACCCATATCGCTATGAAAGCTGTGGCTGGCGATGAAGTCGGTGTCGTGGCACTCGCCGCACGTGCGCTGGGTGGAGAGTGGCGCGCTGCTGTCCAAAACATTCACGCCCTGTTCATCGAGGAATGCAAACTGCGGGTGAATAGGTGAGGGTTGGGAGGCGGGCAGGGTGGTGCCTCGCGCGAGAGCAACTCCGACCACGCCGGCCCCGGCCAGGATGACGAGCGAGCACGTGAGGATCAGGCTCTTGCGCTTCATTGGGGGTCAAACCTCCCGCCCCATTCCATGGGATCGCCGGGGTACCCCAGCGCTTCCCAATCCAGGCGGCCGTTGGCGGAGTGGCAGTCGTTGCACTGCAGAGCGTTTTCTTTGGGTTGGACCATGTGAGTTGTCGGCCAGTACATGTAGGTCTCGGCGAAACCGTAGCTGCCTGAATACTTCAGGCCCATGAGGGTCTCGGCCAGGCGGAAGGAGTTGTCCCAATCGAAATTTGTCCAGTAGCCGTTATCACCGGCGGTGATGGGCTGAAGCAAGTAGTTGTAGATCTGATCGTAGGGCTGGTTGGCGACGTGCAGCTTGAAGGGGAAGATGCGCGAGTTCGGATCATCGCGGCCGCCGGCAGGCTGATCGATGACTGTTGGGCGGGTCGGGTCGATCGTATCGCCCAGCAAATAACGATAGGCGAGGTTCCCGTCAAACCACATGTAAGTGGGCTTGAAGTCTCTCTGGTAGACGAACGAGCCCTTGATCTTAAGGTAGGTGAAGTGATCTTCGGGCAAGTCCTGCCCGGCGGTCGACCAATCCCAATAGGTCTTGGTGGGGTCCTTCACGGCCATGGCCGGAATGTGACAGGTCTGGCAGGCGAGGCTGGCCAGATGCGAATTCAGGCGCTCATCCTGATGTGGAGCTTGGGCGTGGCACTGCGTGCAGGAAACCTGCTCGGCCGGATTGACGGTGTAGTTGTCGGCTATCAATCGGCCGAGGATCTGATGATCGCGGGTCGTGTGGCAGGCCGTGCACTGCATGTCGAGCTTGCTCATGTGCACGTCGAGCTCTTCGGTGGGGAAGATCAGACTCTCGTCGAGGTCGCCGTGCTTGACGCCGTTGCCGCCTCCGCCGTCGAAGTGGCACTTGCCGCAATTCTCGCGCGAGGGGGCACGCACGCTCCTCGCGGCCGCGAGCAGGTCAATGCCTTCGGCCGGGTTGCCGTAGTCGCCCTTGGCGTAGGTCGAGGGGTCGGCGTGGCAGGCGAGGCAATCCACGTTTTCTTGCGCGCTGAAGTCGTAGGGGGCATCTTCCTGCCAGCCGTAGCCGGTGTGGCACGACATGCACTTCCTCTGGTTACCTTGCGCGCCGATACAGAAGTTGTTGATTTGGTTGGCTTTGCCGATGGTCACTGGCTCATCGCGCCAGGGAACGTTGAAGGGTTTCGATTCCCAAGTCCAGTGAGTCGTCTTCATCATCTCGCCTGCCGCATCCGCGTGGCAGGTGAGGCAATTGCGTGTGACCTCTTGGGGGGTGGTGAAGGGTCCCTGAACGATATCCGCGTGGGAGGTATGGATCGGGGTCGGTTGGATCGCCGCTTGCGGATCATCCGCTAGCGGCGAGGCCTTGGGCCAAAAGACCGCCACCGGGATGATGATGGCGGCCAGGGTGACGATCAGGCCGATCAGCCAGACAGGAATTCGTTTCCTCATAGAAGCTCCTGCGTTCTTGCTGGGCTACTCAGAGATCAGGCTGGCGCGGTGGGCAATGCTGTCGCGCAACACGGCGCGCAGCAGGTCGAGCGCCTCGAGAATGCGGTGATCGCACAACGTGTATTCGATGTTCTGTCCCTGGCGTTCGGCGCGCACCAGCCCGTGCTCGCGCAGCACGCGCAGGTGGCGCGAAGTGGTGGGCTGGCTGATGTTCACGTCGGCGGTGAGTTCGGAGACGGTGTGCGGCTTGTCGGCCAAAGCGTAGAGGAGGAGCAGGCGGCTGGGGTCCGCCAGAGCCGAACATATATCGGCATGCAAGCGGATCACTTCTTGAGAGAGTTGGCCCTTATCCATTTTGCGCCCCTTTGCGGATATGCGGCAATCCGCATACACGCGATAATATATGGATACAGCCGAGGAAGAAGCTGGCAAAGTGACAGGCGTCACATGCCCGTGCGAAGAATGTCACGTGGAAGTGGACGCAATATCTGAATTGATGTCAAGAGGCGATACAGGGCGAGTGACAGACCCGGATTCCCGGCCAAAATCAGCAGTTGGCGAAGGGGATGGCCTCGACGCCAGACTCATTAGCGGAGCTTCGTGTTCGACAGGGCGGGGGCGCAGCCGGCGGGTAAGCTTGTGGCGCGAGCGATCCGCTCGGCTATCATTGGCCACTCCGTTCTATTCACTGCAGAAGCGCTGGATCGCTGTCGAAGGGGACGGAGGAATCGGGGGGGCATGTCCTCAGTGATCCTGGTCTCAGCGATTACTCCGTATCGCCGCGAATTGGATCCAGGATGCGACAAACGCACCCACGGCGGCTGAGGTGAGGCGAGAGTGAGTGGCCCTAAGCCCCGGCCAAGTCCACACAAGCCACGGGTTGTGACCGCAATCCACGGGAATGAAGACGAACCTGCCCCGACGCTAGTCGGGGCAGGTTCATGAGAGGCGAGGGGGACAGCCATCTGCACCTGGATGGCAACCGGGCGTGCTCGACATGTTTCTGCTGAGCGCCTCACGCGGTGGATGTTCTGCTATTGCGGGCGAGAGCGAACCTGACGAGCCTCCAAGCGCTGGCGCGTGCAATACCGGCGAGCACCAAACCCGAACCAATGGGTGTCAGGGCAGTGTGCCAGACGTCGGAGTAGTTTGTCCCATTGATGATGTGGGTTGGGGCCATGATGAATTGGATACTCAATACCAGGAGCCCTGAGGCGCCCAGCGCGATGGCGGCGGCTTGTCGGCCGGTCTTTCTCTCGGCAGCGGGCTTCTCAAAATCGACTCCCTGCCAGACGCCCGAGATGCGGAAGAGCAGGAATACGATCAGCGTCAGGAGGGTGGTGTACACAACAATCTCCACCGGCATTGACGATCCGCGCAGGAAACGCGAGGCGACCATGTGACCACCGCCCACCAGGATGCCCAGAGCCAATGCGATCAGCGCGTACCGATAGGCGTTCTTGGTCCCCTTCACGAGAAGTACGATGGCGCGCACGCCCATGATGCCGATGGCGAGGGTGACGAGGACGAAGAGGATGTAGAGCCACTGGACTCTGGCGATCGGGGCGAACTTGTCACCGAACCCGGTTGGGTTCAAGGCCACGCAGGTCGTCCCCGCGCCGCCCATGATGGTGAAGGAGGCGGTCAGGCTCATCAGCACAATCCCGATGATGCGCAGTGTCTTGGCCCACCACTTGTTTCTCGAAGACATGGGGTCCTCCTCTTGTTGTGAGATTCGCTAGACGGGCGATATGTGAGACGCCTGCCCTACGCAACTACTCCAAAGCAAACCCAGCCACGAAGGCAGCCGTCATGAGCAACAAGAGGCCCGGCAGGATCTTGAGAATGGTTCCACGCGAAAGGAGCGGTTTGCCAGCCTTGAGCAATGCCAGCAGCAATCCGCCGACACCAATGAGTGCCCCGCCGACGCCCACTAGACTGAAACCGGGACGCGCCTGCCCCGTGATACTGAGAAGGATCGGAAGCAAGACGATCGTCAGCCCAGCGATGCCGTGGACAACTGCCAGCACCAGCACGGGCAGGCTTTGCCGCTGGGGGAGCAGGCGAGTTGTCAGGACAGCCAAGAATCCGACGATGACGAAGATCAGGTAAGGGGTCCGGTAAGTGGCGAAGTGCTCCCAGACCAGGCCTAGCGACAGGCTGAGCGGGATGACCGTCGAGACGATGACCACCAGGGGGCTGTCCAACACATCGAAACCCAAGACGATGAGCAATAGCCCGGCCACCAGCAGGACGCCGAAGGCGATGGTGTAGGCCATCAAGGGCGGGTTCGACACTCCGTCGATTCCGACCGCGATCTGGTAGGCGGCCAGGAGACCGGTCATAAGAAGAAGGATTCGGTCAAGAATAGTCATTCTCATGGGACCTCCTCAGCCGTCAAGCAGGAGCCCTTGCGAAGTTGCGTGTCTTCGAAGGGGTGTCCTCTAAATGGACAACAGAATCATTGCACTGAGCATATATAGCGAGGCGTACTTGAACAGGCCGAGGTTGACTCGCTCGGAAGGGTGGAATGTGCTGGCAACGGCCAGGAGCAATAGGCCAGCGGAGAGCACCGCCAGAAGGCGGACGAATCCCCATTCCACACCAATTAGGACGCCGGCGAATCCAATGGACAGGGCGGCGATGACGCTGCAAATGGCGATCGTCGCGCGGGTCGCCACCAGTCCATAGGTGGAAGGGAAGGTCGGAATTCCTGCGGCTGTGTAGTCGTCGTGGTAACGCATTGAGAAGGTAAGGATATGGGTAGGGATCCAGAACAACACCGCCAGAGCCAATAGGATGCCGATGCCGTCCACATGTCCGAGGCCGAACATGCGTCCGGCGAGGATGGGCATGCCGCCCGAAATCCCACCCCACACGATGCTCCAGCACGTTCGGCGCTTAAGCCAAAGCGTGTAGACGACCACGTCGAAGAACAACCCGGACAGCACGATCAGCCCGAAGAGCGGATCCATCAACCCGGCCAGCCCGACGCCCAGAATGGCGAGCACCAACCCCAATCGCAGGGCTTCGTTGGGTAAGACGCGGCCATCTGCCAGCGGACGATGGTGAGTGCGGTTCATGACCGAGTCGATGTCGCGGTCGTACCACATGTTCAGGATGGTTGAACCGGCGATGGCCATGAACAGGCTGAGCGCCAAGCCGAGCAGGTCGGTCCAGTGCAAGACCGGGCAGCGGGCGCTCATGTAGCCGGCTAGGCCGGTGGAAAGCAACAGGCCGGTCTGCAGGGACTTGGTCAAAGGCCAATAGAGCCGCACCTTGGCGAAAGCGGCATTCATAAGATTCTCCGAGCGAAGTCTGCCGTCCGATTGGGCGGCTACAGCGCAGTCTATTCCTAAGAGCGGGTTGCTTCCAACATCTGTCTACGGACCTCTCGCGCAGCGGAAACCGACACCTGGACTGAAGTACGTTGGAGTGGCATTGTTGCGCACCCAGACGCGCAGATCCATCTCGTAGGTGTCCTTCGAGCCGCCGCGCAGGTAGCGGTAGTGCTGTCCTTCATACACGTCGCCGGTCCACTGCCACACGTTACCGGCCATGTCGTAGAGGCCATAGGGGCTGGCCGAGTCCAGGGTGGCATAGCCGCCGTAGCTCCGGCCGTTGTAGAAGCCGACCGGACTGGTGCGCGAGCCGAAGCTGCCCATGTCTTCGAAAGGATCGCGGCTGGCGTAGAAGTTGGCGTTGTTGCGCAGGATTTCCTCGCCCCACGGGAAGGGGCGGTCGTCCGCGGAACCGCGGGCGGCCTTCTCCCATTCCAGTTCGCTCGGCAGGCGGTATCCGTAGTAGCCGCAGTAGCCCCAAGCGCCGAACCAGGAGACGTTCGTCATCGGGTGGGTCTCATAGCCGGGTCTGACAGCAAATGCCGTGCTGTCGAAGGTGATGCGCGCAGCCGGGTCGTCCAACGGGACGTAGGCATAGTCGGCGGCCGTGATCTCGATCTCATGCTTGGCCCCGTGAAACTCGTCGCCGGGGTAGTAGCCAACAACCTGATCGCCGTCGATGTGCAGTGTGCCGTCAGCCAGGGCTGTGTTCAGGAAGGAGGCGTATTGGGTCACGGTCACGTCGGTGACCATGATCTCGTAGTCGTACTCAATCGTTACCGGGTCATTGTGCTGCCCGGAAAGGAATTCGCCCGCCGGGACGACGGCCCACGCCTGCGGGTCCACACCCGTCTCGTGGATTGGGAGCGCGGAATTTAGGTCGACGGGACTGCAAGCCGAAAGAAGCAGGACGACCGCCAGGAGCGGGCCGATCAGGCGTTTCATCACCGCACCTCCGCAGAGAGATCGTCTTGCCCAAGTTCTTCGGTCCAACGGCCATTCTTCTTGAACAGGTCGGCCAGCCGCCAGGCCATAACCATTGCCAGGATGACAAGCAGCATCCCCAATCCGAAATCCATCAGCAGCATGACCGTATTGACCAGCGGCTGCTGAGTGGCCTCAGTAATGAATAAGCGCTTCATCTCGAAGAGGGTAACCGAGGCGAAGGCGATGTCGGACAGGATGATGATCGCCCAACCGTAGAGCTTGCGGACTTTGCCTTTCAAGCCGATCATGTCGCCGTAGTACAGCAGGATGATGGTGGCGATGATGGCCGAGAGCACGTGCCAGTGGCCGGTCAGCTCGATGCGCTCTTCGCGCGCCGGCCAGACCCGGAAGATCTCATCCAAGCGGACGGCCATCAGGATGCCGATGCCGCTGACGGTGAAGTTCATGAAGACCATTTGCCACAGCGGGCCGAACTTGAGCGGGTCGCGCACCAGGGCGGCCAGCTTCTGGAGGAAGCTCGGCTTCTGGATGCCGGCCACGCCTTCGCGGATCAGTTTCTGCCAGCCAAAGATGACCAGCATCAGCGCGCCCAGCATGGCCGGGGTGGCGCCCACGTAGATGATCATGTGGGCCACCGGCTCGAGCGGGGTGACCACACCCCAAACGCCCAGGTTGAGCACGATGGTGCCCAGGATGATCAGCGGCATGGCGATCTTGTGCAGGATGCCCTTGAAGTTGAGCCAGCGGCCGACGATCAGGGTGATCATGATGGCGATCAGGGCCAGCATGATGTGCAGGTGGCCGATGACCGAGTACTCCATCGTGGTCTTTTCGGGGTAGCGGATGATGTTCTCTGCCAGGAAGGCTTCGAAGCCGTTGCCGAAGAAGGAACCGGGGATGGCGCCGAAGCCGGCCGAGATCAGAGTGGTGGCCGCCGTGGCGAAGAAGGCCACCCGTTCCATGTCCACGCCCTTCTTGGTGCGGGCGTAGGCCTTGTCCGGCTGGTAGGTTTCCTTGTTCCACGGCCAGAGGCCGATGGTCAGCAGAACGCCGGCGAAGAAGATCAGTGTCAGCCCGGCGATATACAGGCCGTGGAAGGCCCAGTTGTGGCCCCAGTAGGCGAAGCCCATGCCGAAGATCATCGCCATCAGGTAGCCGATGCTGACAAGCACGCGCACAGCGGCCCTGTAGAACTCCTTCATCTTTAGCAGGCCGGTGATCATGTAACTCTCGATGGCAACCACGGCCATGGCGATGGAGTGGTACAGGATGATGATGCGCCCTTCGCGCTCGGCCTGCACCAAGTCCATTCGCAGCGCTCGGACAACGACGTCGCGCACGCCGATCTCGGCCATCGGTCCGGAGAGCATGCCGAAAACAGCGGTCTCCAGGGCAATCATCGCAACTGCGACGAGGATGAGCCCTTTGGTGGATCTGAACAGGAAATTCAAGCGGTCTCTGACGAATTGCATACGCGACTCCCGGTGAGAGAACGTCCGTCTCACTGCTGCACTCAACCGCATCCGGGCAGCGAGCCTCAGGCTGCTCCCAATTCACACCCTCCGCCAACGGCTTTCGTTGGGGGAGGGTCGAGGAGGGGGTTCAGCCCTTGATGTCTTTGACGAAACCCCAGGTGAACGCCAGGGTCATGAGCAAAAGGAGGGGGGTCAGGATGAGCATGACGAAGGACGGGCTGAAGAAGAGCAGTTGCGCGCCGCTGGCGATGAAGGCCAGAGCGATGCCGCCCAGCCCAATCAGCAGTCCGCCGATACCGACCCACCAGAAGCCCTTGGCGGCCTTCTTCGCAAAGAAGGGACCGAGGAAGATGACCAGCCCGGCCACCCCGTGGAAGAGCGGGACGGAGATCTTGCGGCCGATGTCTATTTGAAGGATGCTCGTGAGAGCGATGGCCAAGAAGCCGACCAGGGCGAACCACTTGAAGGCCCGCTTGTACTTCGGGTAGTACTGCTCCACTAGCCCCATCGAGATACCCAGCGGGATCAGGCTGGCCACGGTCAGGACATAGGGCGAGGCCAGGATGCCCAGGCCGAGGAAGATGAGCAGCAGTCCGGAGACCAGCAAGACCAGGAACCCCATGATGTAGTAGACGTCGTACAGCGCCTTGCCCTTGCTCCAGCGGGTGTAGAACCGCCAGAGCAGGTAGATGGCGACCAGGCCGGTCAGCAGCAGGAACAGGTTGTCGAGCGTGAACAGGTTCATGTGCATTCTCCTTCCGTGTCTAGGGAGACGAAAACGGGTGGTAAGCTATCGCGCCTAGCTTCACAATAGCATGGGCCGCCCGGCTCCTGCAACCAACCATCAAATGCGGGTCCGTCGAGCAGAATCGGGCTGTCAGGCAGAAGTCGCCGTGGCGGGGGCATCGACGTACTTTGCCCAGAATCCCGGCCAGGCGAACAGGAAGACGAGAATCAGGCACGAAATCGGCGCCAAGGCGAAAAGGGAGAAGCGCCCCAACTGCTGGGCGGTCACGAAGGCAAGCGGGACACCCACCACAAGCTCGGTCGCGCCGGCAGCAAGACCCAGCACCCGCATCCACTCTTTCGGCTTCATGATGATCCCGACCGTGACCACGGCCCAACCGAGCATTGCCGCCCAGTGCAGGCGCTGGACGAGGACGTAAATCGGGGCTCCGATGGTGATGATGCGGCTAGTGCTTGCGACGCCGTTCATCCAGCAGAAGATGTAGGCGACACCGGTTAGGAGGGCGAGCAGGGTCAGGCTCCAGGAGACTCTTCCAACGGCGCGCAGGAACAGGAAGTAGAGCAAGACATACGGCCAGAAGAGCGGGAAGTAGATGGGCGGCAGGTGGGCAGCCATAAATGGCACGTTGACAAACCAACTGCCGAGCAATGCCAGGACCAGCGCAATCACGGAAAGGAAGAATGCCCAATTCCTCTTGGTGAAGAAACCATACGCGCTGACGGCGAAGAGCACGCCGCCCAGGATGCCAAAATCCGCCATGAGGGGATGGATGTACTTGAGCAGAATCTCACATCCCGGCTCAGCCGACTCGGCTCCCATGCCGATGTGGTACCAACCCAGGAACAAAACGAAATGGCCGATGATGCCCATCAAGGCGGAAATCACAGCCAGGATGCCTCCCAGTCGGTAGTTGATCTTCACGGAATTCTCCTTTCAAGATGGCAGAACGTGCTGAACGGCGTATCGCAAAGGGTCGTGTTTGCCTTTGCTCCACACGAACGCGATCGGGCTACGGATTGAGTTCTTCCCCGGTGTGACATGAACAGCCGTTGTAGTAGGGAGCGTCGTTGTGGTAGGCCACGTAGACAACTGTTCCGGGAGCGATTTCCAGATTGCACCCTTTGAGGAATGTGGGTTGGTCTTTCCATTCAAGGACTTGAACGTTGCAGGCGACGTACACCGTCCCGCTCCACGCGTCATTGCACAATGGACCCTCAACGACTTTGTCGACGCGGAGTGTCCGGCCCCCGATGTCTATCTGAGCCGGCGCCGGAGATGGGCCGGGTGGAGCTTGCGCAGGCGGCTCGGTTAGGTACTGTGGTGTCCCGGTTGGCGGCGGGCAGACCGGAGCCGGCGGCTGACATCCCGAAAGGAGCACCATCGCCAGCGCGAGTAAAGCGGGGATGTGTCTCTTCACCGTTCTTCTCGTGGCTTGTCCCCCATCGGAATATTGACCTTCCGCATGGGGCTCGGAGCGCCGGGCGCCTCGATGCGGTTCACAACGCCGCGCACACCAACAACACGTGCGGCAATCGTCTCCGCCAGTCGCCACAATTCTTGCGAGGGCGCCGCACCCCCCAGGTGGACGACGCCGTTGAGCACGCCCACGCGCAAGTCGAGGGCCGCCGTGCGCGTGTCCTCGGCCAGCGTCTGCAGCACAGAGCTGCGCAAACCGTCATCAGTTGAATGCGCCTCAGACATCGTTGCTCGCCCAAAAACAACCCGGCCGGTCTGTAAGGAGCATACAGACCGGCCGGGTTTCTGGGAACGACTTTTGTCTTATTTCGAGTTGCCGCGTTTCGCCAGCCCTTCGGCGTCGAGGAGCACGATTTCGTGGCGTTCGACCCTCAGCAAACCCTCTTCTTCCAGAGTGTGCAGTGCCCGGCTGAGCACGTCGCGCACCGTCCCCAGGCGCGTCGCCATTTCGTCGAATGTTGTCCACTCGCGGCGCGGGACGAAAAGCTTGCCCTCCTTTGCTTCCGCGTTCTTGAGGAGGGTGCTCGCCAATCGGGCCTCCACACTACGTAATGAGAGATCTTCGACCAGGCTGATAAAGTACAAGACGCGTTGTGCGAGACGGCGGATGACGGCGAGCGCGAGTTGGGGATAGCGAGCAACCAGGTCCAGAACGGTGGCGCTCTCAAGGGTCCACACCTTCACCTCCTCCAGTGCGACAACGGTGCCTGGGTAAGTGGTGCCGGCGAAGACGGCAATATCACCAAAGATGTCCATTGGCTTGACAAACAGAAGCGCCTGCTCGCGCCCGTCGGGGGACATACGAGTTGCTTTGACCCAGCCCGATTCGAGTAAGAACAGCGACGTGGCAGGCTCGCCTTCGAGATAGATGACCTGTCCGGCGGTGTAGTGGCGAGGCGCGGCATTTCGCGCCAGTGCTTCCAACGTGGCCGCGTCAAGCCCGGCAAGTGCAGGAAGCTTCGAGAAGACGAGGGCTGCTTCGGAGGCGCCTGTGGTTGTCATGCTGTGTCCGCGGGCATGAGCGGAGGGCAACTCAAGTCCTCTTATAGCACGGGTTGCGAAAGTCCATCGGCCGCCTGCAGGCGGTGGGAGGGTGCTTCCCGGCCGGCACTCCTTCTTGCCGTCTCGAGGCGGCGCGGGCCTGTGCGGAGTCCGGCGTTGGCCAGCGCGACTTCGCTTGACTCCTCGGCCGTTCGACGTATCATTAGATGCACAACACCGCGCAGCCATCGGAGGCCAGCAGGCCATGGATCTAACCAAAGTCGAGCACCTGGACGGCCAAGGACTGATTTTCCTTGAGGGCAAGGCGATCTGCCCCGTGCGCTATGATATCGACCGTCAAGGATTGGATTCTTCGGGTCGCCCAATCCTCGAGGGCATGGCGGTAGTCCCTTCGAAGGAGCGTTTCAACCCACAGGTGCTGGCGGTTCTTGGGAGCGGCGTCGAGTTCGTGTTGCGCCTGTCAACCGGCGACGAGGTTAAGGTCAAACTGGCGGAGAATCTCCCACCGCCTCCGACGGGCCGCTACAAAATCACCGTTTCCGCGAAGTAGCGAAATGGCGCGCAGTTAGGCGACCCATTAGCGAACACGCCGCCTTCCGGTCACAGTCCGTGCCTTCCCCGGAATCAAGAAACCCGCTTGTCAGCGGGTTTCTTTTTTGGGGAGCCGCGGGCGACTCGAACGCCCAGCCAAGTTCCCGAAAGGCTCGCTATCCCAATACCGGCAGCGTGCTGGGCAGTTTGACATCTTGGGATTGTCAATCCTCATTAGCAGCTAACTCCTAGCTTCGCGAATGCCGAGGTAAGTGTCCGTTCCGTTGTATCGAAAAAGTCATCGGTCATTCTGTCATCCAGACCGTATTTTCGGTACACCCAATCGGCATAGTGGTAGTTCATGCGGTCAACCAACACATGGTCAACCTTTCCAGCAAGGATTTCCGGGAGATTTTCCGCCCCCGGAAGCATCGGTGCAATCATGACATAAGTCCTTATTCCGGCTCGGTGCAATTCATCAAGTGCCCTAACCCTATCCTTGATTGGGGGAGCGTTTGGTTCGAATAGCATCCTGATGCTATCGTCGGCAGTGGTGACACTCAGGCCGACTTCGAAATCGATTCCTTTCCTTAGAATGTCGATATCTCGAAGAACTAAAGGCGATCGGGTTTGGACCGAAACCGACCAGTTGCTTCGCGCAAGTATTTCCAAACACTTGCGCGTAAGCTCGTATTTCGCTTCCAACGGTTGGTATGGATCACATACTCCGCTTATCCAGACTCTTCCCTTCTTCTTCTTGGCGACTTCTTGCTCTAATAGATCAGGCGCATTCACCTTAACATCGACAAATTGACCCCAGGGTTCCTGGTGCCCGGTAAATCTCTTCATGAAGCGAGCGTAGCAGTACGAACAACTATGCTGACAACCCGTGTAGGGATTAATGACATAAGGATAGACTTTCGAGATGGATAGAATAGTCTTGGGCCGAGTCTCCTTTATGACCATGTTCTTATTATAGGCGCGGCTGGACGCGAGAGCCTAGGCCAACAGACATGGGCGATCAAGTGGCGATTTGACACCTGATCATGCCCAGGGAAGAAGAAAGCCCGCAGGGATGCGGGCTTTAAGGGGTTTCTTGAGGTGAGCCGCAGGCGACTCGAACGCCTAACCAAGTGCTTAAAAGCCACTTGATGGCAATAGGCTTGCTACTCGCAAGCTTGCTCACTTTGCGGCAGGTAGGGAAGCCTTCGGCTGGTGGCGGAAGCTGCGTCGGCATTAGGGAATGGTTGGGCGAGCCACAGTCGCTGCATGCGCGTCACGCGGCGCTAGGGAGGGTGTCGTTAAGCTTCTGGAAAAGCTTCTCGAAGCGGGATAGGCTTTCCGCAGTGAGCTTTGGGAGGATGACGTCCCTGTGTCTCAAGAGAATGTCCGCGGGCCTTCCGTGGTCGAAGGACTCTATCCCTTCGTGGCGCGCAATCTTGGAGACAATGGGATCGGTCCCGGACAAATCGGATTGGGCGATCGACTTGGAGAATGCCTGGTTGTAGAGGGATAGGTAGTCTCCCTGAGTGAATACGTCCTCTATGTCGGCGAACTTGCGGCCGATGACTTCTCCGACAGCGATGATGCGCTTTCCGGACAGGTAGCCTTCCTGGGCCAACTGCGACAATCGCTGGAGGCCAGCTTTCCTTGAGTCGACGAGGACCGTCAGGTCCAGATGAACCCCTAGAAGGGCGACAAATGTCGGGATTAGATCCGCGCCGCCTACGGGTACTATCGACCACCGGGGGTCCAGGTGGACTCGGCTGTTAGCTTCCAGGAAGTCAGAGATGACCGAGAGGTATGTGTAGTCAGAGGTGCCTTCGACGACGAGGTTGTTGGGGGAGATGAAGAGGTGCTGGACAAGGTCGTAGCCGAGAGCGCCTTGGAGGGGGAAGAGGGTGTCGGGGTCCTTTGAGAGGATTTGCGTTGACACCACTGCGCCGAATTCTCGGCCGCGGTCCTCAACGAGACGGACCCGTTCGAGTTTGCCTGGCTGGACCATGAAGGGAGAGTGGGTTGTGTGAATGACTTGGTGGCGAGGGGACAGGCGTTCGTCGATGAAGCGGAGGAAGTCCTTCTGAGCGCGCGCGTGGAGGCCGAGGGCCGGCTCGTCCAGAAGGATGATTACTGGTGTTTCTGTGAATTCGTATTGCGAGAATGCCGCGAGGAACGAGAAGAACCACCGGAACCCTGTTGAGTGGAGATCGAAGGGAAGTGAAAGCCAGTGACGCTCGTCCCACATCCTGAACTTGAGTTCGTCGAGCACTGCCTCGACCTGGCCTTGGGGGTTCCGGATGTTCTCCTGGCTAATGTCAATCTGGACTCGCAACTCGGGGTTCTGGCTCCAGTATTTCAAAACATCTGAAGTGAGAGCGTTGGCAACATTCTCAAGCTCGCGTTTCCGGCGCTCATAGTCCGGGTTAAGTAGGTAGTCGTCATCCGTGGCAGCAAGGCGAAGAAGAGACAACGCCGTGAGGTCGTCATCATTAAGCTTGGAGGGGTCGGATTCGAGGAGTTTACGGATATTAACTCGCGCAGGCAGTGTGCTGTAGACGTCGTAATAGAAGAACTTGGGAACAAGCGGTTCAAGCGCCTTTGCCACTGCTTCTGACAATGTTGCCTGTCCCAGCAGCAGCGCCAGACTCTTGGTGATCTTGTCGCTTGCATCCTTGGCCGCGGGATCCTCTGGCGCACTTGCGACGATCTGGGCCGCGGCAGCCCTGACGGCATCGAAGGACTTCAGATGCGAGAGAAAGGCGTTGTGGGGGGAGGGTATGTCGATTGAGGCGATGAAGTTGACAACTGCTTGGGGCTCATCGACAGGGGCGGCGATTGACCATTGGCCGGAATAGGGTCGTTCGACCGAGATGTCGCTGGTTTGCACTACGTTTTGCCCGAACTTTGCGGCGAGCATCTCCAGGTCGCGTTCCTCGAGGGTGAAGTGACATGAGACTGGCGTGATGGCTTCAAGGTCAATTCCGCTGTGCCTATCAAGCTTCTCGCGCCAGGCCGGGTACTGCTCTGGGATGGAGAAGGATACGTTGGGCCTAGCTGGGTTCAGGCGATACAGTGCGTGTAGGAATGCCGTCTTGCCTGACTCGTTCTTACCGACTAGGCACGTGACATCCGATTGAATGGCAACGGGAGTGGAATCGAGGATGTTTCGGAAGAGCGTCACGATGGCGGTGGTGAGTTTCATAGTCCCTCCTGTGCTTCCAAGTGCGGGCGTGCTATTTGTGTGAAGATGGTCGCTTGATGCAAGCCGCGTGTTCAGAAAGTGGGAGGCCGCCTTGCAGACCCGAACTTAGCTGCGCGGGGCGGATGCCCTATGTCTATTGTATAGTGGGTTAGATGGCTGGCAAGTGCCCGTTCCCCCTGTGGCAGAAGGCGCGTCGGGATTAGTGAGTGGCTAGGCAGCTCCCCTAGATCACGTTTGCCCCAAGTTGCTCAATGCGTTGCCGGACGGCTTCCAATGACCTGCCTCGGTGAGGGCCAGGGAAGATGCCGTGCGGAGTATCGACGTTCCGGTACTGCTGCATGATTGCGAAGGCCGCCACAGGGTTGAGTGCGAAGACCGGGCCTCCACTCTCCCCATGGTGCCATCCGACGTTGAATTCGAAGAACCACTTGCCGGAGATGGCATACTGGGCAGATACGATCCCCGTGTTCGAATGGCTCTTGAGGAAGAAGCGACCGCCCCCGAGGAATCTGCCGGCGTCGTCAAGCTGGGCAGCTTCTATTTGTGGCGAGGGGAAACCGATGGTAAGGACTTGGGAGCCGTCGGGGGGATGAGAGAAGGTAACGGGGGCGGAAGGGATGTGCTGGCCAGGGGCGGTCGGCGGGCCGATCTCGAGCGCCGCGATGTCAGCTTCTGCATCTTCATGAGGGAACGCTATGACAGGGAAGCAGTAGGCCTCATCCCTATTTGCTGGGACGGTAAATGCGTAGAAGGCGTCGGCAGGTTCGCGTGGTTTTCCTTCGTTGAGGACATGGTGGGCGGTGAGGAGGAATCTGTCCGGAACAATGCACCATGCCGTGCCGACGAATGCGACACGGAATTGAACGACAGCGGGGCCGTGCTTCGTGTGCTTGGGCTTCAGCCTAACGATGCGCATCATCGCGCATACGGAGTCCCTCACCTGGGCGAGTGGTCGAGCAATGTCTGGCATGCGTCCCCCTTTCCGGTGCCGGCCAATGGGCTCGAACTGCCCCGCGCGGCGTGTGTCGGGCACGGCATCTATTCTATGACCACTGGGATGGCTGGCAAGTGCGCGCTCCCCCAACGGCGGAAGCCGCGTCGGCACTAGTGAGTGGTTAGGCAGGCCGCAAACGCAATGGTGCGGGGCCACCTTGGGGGGTGGCCCCTAGAGTTCTGCGATCGCATGCATTGGCTCACCGGTCTAGTGCTCCGTGTCCTTCGGCGGGTATGGGTCCTTACCGTAACTGTCCTTGCTTTGTATCTTGCCGTCACGTCCCTGCGAAATGACCTCGCCGCCTTCCCGTCGTGCAATATTGCGGGCGATATCTTCCGCCTCTTTCTTGGTGTCGGTCTCGCGGGAGAGACGATCGGCACCCGCGCGTCTGACACCCCAGCCGTTGTCTGTGTGAACGACCCAAACGTTGGAACTCTTCTTTGGCATTCGGCGCTCCTACGTACCAGGTTCCCGCCCGAGTCCGCTGCACCAGTCGCAGGAACTCCCACCAGGGAAGACATCCACATTATAGCACAGATGTTCTTGTGGCCGGAGGGCTGTGTCGGTGGCGGCTGAGGAACCCGCGAAACGGGAGGGGGGGAGCTAGGCATGCCTAACGGCGTGGAACTGTGCCGCGCGGCGAGGCGGGAACGACTTCTTTTGGATGACCTCCAAGACTGCTGGCGAGTGCGCGTTCCCCCGAGCGGCGGAAGCCGCGTCGGCAGGGGCGAGGGACGCAATCCCCAATGTCAAGTCGTGAAGTCAAAGGCTAATCGCGGTTTGGACAATTGAGTCTAGATCGTGGTGCGGGAGTGGTCGATTCGTCTGGGCAGAACGGAGGAGAGTCTCCCAAATCGCCTGTGTTGATGTTGGCCCTTGCGCCCCCTAATGGCGTCTAGGATGAGTTTTCGTGGGTTTCGAACTCCGGACGCTCCCTCTCGAGGAAGTCTTTGATGTCGATGTCGGCCAACAGCTTGACCTGGAGGATCGCTATTCTCCTTAGTGCGTCTTGGCTTATCTTGTGGAACTGCGCTAGAAGTTCATGGTCTTCGTTGTCTCGAGGTTCCGGGTTCACTCTGCGCCTGATTGCCTCAGGTAGAAAGAAGCTGAGTGGTTTGTTTAGAGCGGCGGCGAGGAGGATAAGGGTCGGCGTCGAGATTTCCGATTTCCCGTTCTCGATGTCGGTAATTGTGGCTCGGCGCCTGTTGACGCGCTCAGCCAGCTCTGCTTGATTGAGGCCGGCCTCTTGGCGGGCCTTCGCTACAAGCAGGCCCATGGCCCTGGTCAGCTTGTTGGGGACGGGGTCCTTGTCGCTGATCAGATCTCTCAGAGCATGTAGGGGAGAAGGCATAGTCACTTGACAAACACGTTGCTATGCCGTACAATGTGGTACGGTGTAGCAACGCGCACTTCTTCCTCTGTCAAAGTCTCATGTTACAGCCGAAGCGTGCCGGCTGCAGGGCGGGTGGGGGCTGATGCTAGCGGACTTATCTTACATCGGGATTGCCATATATGCAATGGGCGCAGCCGACCCCCGCCATGTAATACGGGGGTGGAAACTACAGGTTGGTGGTGGTGAATGAAGGGAATGGTCCTGCTTGACACAATGCATTTGAACGTGAAATACCCGCGAGCGGATGTGTTCGAGAGGTTGTATCGAAACGTTGCGGGAATTGACTACAGGAAACTGAGGGCGGGGATCCTGAACGGGGAGTTTGTGCTTCGGCCGGGGGCAAGTGGTTACAGGGTCAGCGCGTGGCTCCACGATGCGAGGGCGTTCTTCACGGATTCTGTCGATGACCAAGTAGGGGAGGGGAATGGAATGGGAATCTGGGTCCAGGTGGGGCCCAAGTTTCTTCTTGAGCACGGCAGCAACCTGCTGGAGTCAGTATGCGTGTTCCTTCAATCAATCGGTGTGAAGGGCACATGGCCGATGCGGATAACGCGGCTTGATGTTGCGGTCGATCTCTTCGGCATTTCGATGCAGGAGCTTGATATCGAGAAGTGGCGAGTTGGATGGGTTGGGAGATCAAAGGTCTCAGCCTGCCATTTCAATTCACGAACGGGTGCACTGGAGACGATCAGCATCGGGGCAAGGGGATCTCCTGTGTACTTGAGGGTCTATGACAAAGTTGCACAGGCGACGAAAGAGGGGGACATCGAAATGTGGCGTGCAGTTTGGGGGATGGAGGGACAGGCTGTGACGAGGGTTGAGTGGGAGACGAAGCCGAAGGCGGGTGGGTTTGAAGCGGAGGTCACGGAGCTCGAATTGCTGACCAAGGCGGGGATTGCTCGCCTCGTGAGTTACTTGCTTGGTTGGGGAAGTCTGAGGGAGCGGGGCGAGGCTGGGAGCGTGCGTTGGAGATGGGAGGAGGGGGCGTTTTGGAAGGATCTGCGGGGCGTGGTGGATGAGTGGTCGGGAAGCGGGGCTCTGCCAATGGTAAGAAGCGTCAATGAATTCGCTGGCGTTACGGAGCGGTATGTGAGGTTTCTCGGTGGGGCGATCTCTGGTGGGATGGCGAGGTTCGATGCAGAAGCGCCAGGGATGGTGAAGTTGCTGGAGGGGATGGAGAAACACGGGGTCGGATTGGCCGCGTTGCAGCGTGACGCGGAACGGAAAGGTTCGATTTACTCAAAGCTGTAGGAGGTCGAAATGGGAAAAGTAGATGCGCTTGAGATAGAGGGGCGGAGATTGGGAGAGTGGGTGATTTGCATCCACTGTGAGAGGTGCTACCAAGTGGGCGAGTTCCGCAAACGGCGACTTCAGCTCTCGACGTTGCGGCGGGTGATCTTGCAGATGTGCCCGTACGACGGCTGTTCGGGCGATACGGTCTTGGATGCGGACCCCTGGGGGGACGTTCGAGGGCGGCATCCTGAGTACGAGGAAGTGCCTGAAAGAGGGCGTGTATATCCGATCAATTGATGCGAAACCGCCGCACCTGCGCGAGGCTCCTCCCGGCGTAAGCCGGGGGGAGTGCGCAGGGCGGCGGGGATGGGGATGACGTGACGGTGGCCGAGGCGGCGGAGAGATTCTTTGTAGCGCTTGAGGCTGATGGTGTGAAGCCTCAATCGGTGCGATGGTATCGACACCGTCTTGCGCGTTTCCTGCGGACATTCGGTCACAGGGATGTGAAAACAGTAACGCTAGATGATGTTAGGGGATACGTGGTCTCTGTGAGGGCGTTGCAGTACGCCGACTACACTCTCTTCTCGCTAGTCAGGGTTGTAAGACGGTTATTCAAGTGGCTGTACGAAGAGAGGCAAATCGACGACGGGTTCTACAAGAGGATCAAAGCCCCCAGGCTTCCGCAGTTGCCTCCGAAGGCTGTCGACCTCGAGCATGTTCGAGCCATGCTAAGTGCGTGTGGCAACTCCCCGGCCGGGAAACGCGATAAGGCGATAGTGCTGTTCCTGTTGGACACGGGGTGCCGGGTTGGGGGATTGTGCGGCTTGAATGTTGGTGATTTGGACTTGGTGGGCGGGAGGGCTCGGGTCCTCGAGAAAGGGGACCGGAGCCGAACAATCCTGTTTGGGGAGATGACGTCGAAGGCGCTGCGCGCATGGCTACGCGGGAGGCCGTTCCCAGATGCTGAGTTCGTGTTCACGTCTCTCAGGGAACGTCGAAGGATGACAGGGTTCACAGTGATACAGATCCTGCGCAGGTTGGCAAAGCGTGCCGGAGTAGTAGGGAGAGTTAATCCGCATGCGTTTCGACATACGTTCGCCAGGGAGTTCATTCTGAACGGCGGCGATATTGGGACGCTCTCCCAGATCCTGGGGCACTCTCAGATACTGGTGACCAAGCAGTTTTATGCGATGTTCACTGTTGACGAGCTGAAGGGGGAACATGAGCGGTATAGCCCGGTGTCCCGGCTCAACGGGGGGAGCGCGGCGCGTAGGCGAGGATGATCAGGTGACAGAAATGCACTTGATCATGGTTGGAGAACAAGAAAACCCGCAGAGATGCGGGTTATCAGGGTTCCTTCGAGGTGAGCCGCAGGCGACTCGAACGCCTAACCAAGTGCTTAAAAGGCACCTGCTCTGCCACTTGAGCTAGCGGCCCACATCGGGCATTCTAGCACGCGGGGTGGGGTGCGTCAACGATTTCCAGTCACACCGCGGCCTCACGCCCTTTGCTTGTCCGCCCCCCGCGCCTGGCTTATACTTGCCTCGAAAGAAGCCCGCGCACCTCACCTGGAGCCCCTGCGATGGCCTCGCCAACTTACTCGATCGTCGTCCCGGTCTTCAACGAAGCCGAGAGCCTGCCCGAACTCTACCGCCGCCTGAGCCAGGTGATGGAGAAGTTGGGCGAGCCGTGGGAGCTCATCCTCGTCAACGATGGCTCGAGCGATGCCTCGCCCACAGTGATGCGCGACCTGGCCTCGCGCGACGCGCACGTACGCGTGCTGCGCTTTGCGCGCAACTTCGGCCACCAGATCGCGGTCACGGCCGGGCTCGACGCCTCGAAGGGGCGGGCGGTCATCGTGATCGACGCCGACCTGCAGGATCCACCCGAAGTCATCCCTGATCTCGTCGCGAAATGGAAAGAGGGTTACGAGCTGGTCTACGGCGTGCGCCGCGGGCGTGAGGGCGAGACCTGGTTCAAGAAGACAAGCGCCTCGATCTTCTATCGCCTGATCTTTCGCATAACCGACGTGCGCATCCCGCTGGATACAGGCGATTTCCGGCTCTTGGATCGCAAGGTGGTGGACGTGCTCGGGCGCATGCGCGAGCGGCACCGCTTCTTGCGCGGGATGGGAGCGTGGGTCGGCTTCCGTCAGGTGGGCGTGCCCTACGACCGCCAGGCGCGCTTTGCCGGCGAGACCAACTACCCCTTCCGCAAAATGCTGCGCCTGGCACTCAACGCCATCACCGGCTTCTCGTATCTGCCGCTGCAAATGGCCACCTACTTCGGATTTGTCAGCGCCGGCCTGGCCGCACTCGCCATCCCGCTGGTGATTGTCCTGCGCATCGCAGGCGTGCACGCCTTCGAGGGCCAGGCGACCACGCTGCTCGCGGTGCTGTTCCTGGGCGGCGTGCAGCTCATCAGCCTGGGGATCTTGGGCGAGTACGTCGGCCGCATTTACGACGAAGTCAAAGGACGCCCGCTCTACATATTGGATGAACTTGCTGCGGCGGAGGAGGCCGGGCAGGGTGTTGGTACCCATTTCGAATAGCGGAGGCATTGCGTGACCAAGCTCGTTTTCGGCCCCACCTTTGAAGAGATGCTCCACCCGGACCGCGTGGACCCTGCCACCCGCAAGCGTGCGCAGGCGATGCGCAAGAAGGATCCGCTCGATCCGATCAACCTGTACAACATCACCTGGCGCGACCCGGCCAACAAGATCATGTACGAGGTCATCCCGCCCGAGTTGACCGGGGTCGAGGCGCCGATCGTCGTCCTGTATGGCCGCGACTTTCCGACCGGCTCACACAAGGTGGGCGCCGCGTACTCGTGCCTGATCGAAAAGGAAATCTTCGGCGAGGTCGATCCGGCGGTGCATACGCTGGTGTGGCCCTCCACCGGCAACTACGGCATTGGTGGCGCGTACGTGGGCTGCCGCATGGCCTTCGACAGCGTGGTGGTCCTGCCGGAGCTCATGAGCAAGGAGCGCTTTGTGCAAATCGCCGCCTACGGGGCGCGCGTGATCAAGACGCCTGGGTCGGAATCGAACGTCAAGGAAATCTACGACAAGACCAGGGAGTTGCGCCGCGACCCGAAGGTGCGCATCCTCAACCAGTTTGAGGAAATGGGCAACTACCGCTTCCATTATTACGTCACCGGCAACACCATCGTGGATCTC
>Ga0315277_10001019_pt1 | contig 41889 bp, 34 predicted proteins | sample YL17G05_15_MG_FD_203695 | JGI IMG/M metagenome (GOLD analysis project Ga0315277, IMG submission 203695) | Sediment microbial communities from Yellowstone Lake, YNP, Wyoming, USA - YL17G05_15 | ecosystem: Environmental > Aquatic > Freshwater > Lake > Sediment | place: USA: Wyoming | collected... | reverse complement strand
GGCAAAGCGGCAATGTGGTTTAAGGCCACGGCAATCGGCACCGTGATCATCAAGGCCGGTGTGCCGGCAAACACTCAAAAGCACACCAAGGCGGTTGGCCCTTCGGAGGCGGTGACCATAACCATCAACCCGTAAGAAGAGAATGGGTGAAAATGAAAGAAAAGAAAAAAGAATCCGGCATTAAAGTAGTGAAGTTTCGCAAGGAGGTGCCGATATGGGAAAGGTAAAATTTTGGCACAAAGCTGGGATCGCTCTTTTTGCCATGGGTTTATTTGCCGTTAAGGCGCAGGCGCAAATTCAGGCTCAGCTTACCGAGCAGTCGCCGTCGGGATCAATTCAGCCGGGCCAGGAATTTACCGTTAATTTAAAATTAGCCGGCTATCAGGCGGTCAGCGAATACAATTTCCAGATTCACTATGACAAGTCCAGCCTGTTTTTCGTGAACGCGGAAATTGCCGGAACTGCCAATCAATTCCGACATCCGATCATTGAAGAAATGCCCGGATATCCTTATCTGCAAATCTGGGATATGAACAGTGCCTGCCCTCTGATTCAAGGCTCTACCGTGGTTGCCCGGCTGGTTTTTCAGATGAAAGAAACCGCCCGGCAGGGAACCACTACGCTCATTTTTCCGATTACAATAGAGAACGCTGTAATAAATAATTGCTCACATAATCCCATTTCCCAGATCGATCCTATGGACATCAATATTATCAGTTGTGCCTTTGCGCCAACTACCACCGGTTTCCAGCAATATCTGGACCTGAACGCGGATGGAAGCTTTGCATTAACCGAGGGGGATGTGGATACCTTGGGCAACATCGTCAAGCGCTATGCCTTTACCACCGGCGGGGGCAATAATCAGCTTGATGCCGATGGTCTCCAGGGGGATATTAACGGCAACGCCCTGGTGGAGTATTATGATCTGGGCTGGATGGATGCGGTTGCCCGGCCAACCAGGTTCATCTTTTCCGGTCCGGATGGAAAATGCGACAGCCGAAATATTCCCGAATATTCCGATGACCAGGCCGAGTGGAACTCAATTATGCCTCCGTTCGGGACCGATGCAACTGCGGTCGTAATCTACGGGAACTCGGTTCTGCAAACTACTCCGGGCGGAGATGATATGATTGTTATGGATGGACTTACGATAACTACTAATATTATGGCCGGCCCTAACGGTATTGATGATACTCCAACGGTAGGTGGCGACGATGTAAGGGTAATTCCCTACGGTCAAGGCGCTCCGGGCCTGTGCGTGTCGCCCGGCAAGGACGGCTACCTTCAAACCGTCTATTACCCGGAGGACAGCTTGGTATTCGTCCCCAAGGACAGCGGCGCCATCCTTCGTAATAATAAGCCGGCGGGAACTCCGGCCAAAATCAAAAAAATCTATCCCAATACCGACCCGGCCGTGTTTGCGAAAGTTGAGCCGATTCCGATTATGGTCGCGGTTCAGGATCAGAGAGGAAGGCCCAAAGTCGGGATCGCTCCGATTTTTACCTGCACTTCCACGCCGACGCCCGGGTGCAATTTTTTCAGCACCGGAACCGATCTGGTTCAAACCGCGGTGAGCGATAAATTTTATCAGCCGGGAAAACCTCCCACCGGGATTGTCAGGGTGGTGCTGAATCCGAAAGTGGGGAATAACTATGTAACGGTAAGTCTTCCCGCGGATCCTGACAAGGGAATTGTGGCCGGGAGCATTGAAGCGGTTACTTTTAATATCTTGGTGCTGAGCAATGTCCCCGAGGTAGTTCCTGATTCCATTACCCTTAGCGCTGATACCACTTCCGCCTATATCAATCAAAAGATAAATCTGACCATAACCCTTAAGGACGGGGATGCCGGCGCCGCGGGATTCGGGCACCGGATCAAGCTGATCAGCGACCGGAACGCCACCGGAGGAGAAGACGCTTCCGGCCTGGGCAAAGAGGCGGGAATGCCGATTTTTTATGACCAGTTTGAAACCGGCACTTTAGAAGGATGGTCTGTGAATCCTGCCTGCGGACAAGTGCTGGTGGATTCTACCTCTCCGGGGCTTTTTGGCTCCAAGGCGGTTCATATTATCGGCACTACCCTGACTTCCCCCTGTGTCCTGCAAAAAACAGTGAATGGAATCGGATTTATTAATTACCAGTTGGGCTACGAATGGTTTTTCTATGCACCTTTTGGAAATTCTGATGGCGTCAGGATCTCCAGTTATATCCAGACCGGCTCGGGCGAGTGGTTCCCGCTTCAAAACTCCTATGGCACTTATCTCTATGGCGGTTTTAATACCATGCATTCTCAGAATTATAGCCTGACCGGATTAAGCGATTTTATGCAACACCAGTTTACCATCAGATTTGAAATCAAAATTCCAGATCACCAGGAGGTTTTCCTTGATAATGTCGGCATCTCCGGCTGGCAGGTTCTGTTTCAAGAGCGGTTTGAAACTTATAATGTAGACACTTTTCCGGGCAACACTATGGATCCATCATCCTATATTACCTCCGGACCTAACGGCATTTGTCAAACAACTGCGATGGGAGATGACCTGCAAATAATTCCGAAGGATCAAGGAAATCCCTTTGCCGAGATTATTTATGCGGGGCCTAATGGGACGCTGGATTCCAATACCCTGGGCGGAGACGATGAAGTCCTGTCTAATATTATTAATGCCGGTCCCAATGGAGTGGCGGAAACTCTGGCCAAAGGGGATGATTTTCAATATCTCCCGGTTGGGCAAGGAGAGCCGTTCACCATTTGTATTAAACCCGGACTGAACAACTATCTGAATACCCTGACCACCAACATTTTCGGTGATGATGAATACTTTAATTTCAACGGCACCTATCCCCGCATCGTGGTGGATAAAAGTATCTATGGCCAGCCGGAAGGCTCTAATAAATTTCTGACCATCAGCCGATTTACCCAAGGCTCAGCCATGGAAAGCTATGCGGTCCGGAAGACCTTCAACCTGGAATCGGTTCCCAATCCGGTCTTGACCTTCAGCTCCCGCACCTCGGGAATGACTGATGGCGTCCCGGCCGGCACCCCGGCCCAGGAATTTGTGGTGGAAGTAAGCGACAATGGAGGAATGACTTTTATTCCGATCTGGAATTATAAGGGAATTGAGGAAAATAGCTGGACCACTCACAAAATCCCGCTCTATACTGACCAGCGGTTTCAAACCACCGATAATTTCATCATCCAATGGAGAGCCACAATGAATTCCACCGAGATTGATATAGTGGACCCGGATGCGGTTTATATTGATGACATCCTCATTTATGGCACCCGGCCGACCATAGATCAATTTGATCCGATTTTGAGTTTGACTGATGCCAGCGCCGGCATCTATACTAGCGCCATTACTTCCTTGTATCCCGGGAATACGGTTCAAGTTGCGGCCATTTATTGGCCGGATAATGTTAATAATACCACGATCGTCCCGCTCACCAGCAATGTGGCGTATTTAAAATTCAATATGCGCAAGGTTGACCCGAGCACGGTGAAAATTTACCCGCAGTATTTCACGGTCAAGGCTTGCGAAACCCAAAAATTTTTGGTGGCGGGTCATTATCTGGATTCGCCGGCGGATAAACTGTCGGATCTGACCAGTTTATATAAGCTGGTTCCCTTCGGACCCGCCAGATGGACCGGACTCGGAGAAATCACTATGGACTGCTTCCGGGATGAGATGAATCCAATGTCCAGCGATACCGTCCATATCACGATTAAAGCGGTGCCGCGGGTGCCCGGACTCTATGATCCGGGCGGAGGCGGAGGCGGAGGGCAAACCGGAACCATCAGCGGCCGAATCTTCAAGCCCAATCTGAACGGAGCCGGAAACGCCTCGGTCAAGGTGAAAATAGACGAGAATAACAAAATCTACGGCTCTGCGGACGGGGCTGGCTTTTATCTGCTCTCCGCGGTCCCGGCCGGGGAAAATTATAAAGTGTCGGCTTACAAGCAGAACTATACCAAAAAGGCTGACAACGATGTTGATGTCAGCGCCGGCGAAAACACCACTGTGGACCTGGTTCTAAATTCTGGCTCAAATTATGACGGCGACAGCCAGATGGATGGCGCGGATACCGATGATGATAGTGATGGTGTCCTGGATGTGAACGAGCTTAACGGAGATACCTGCCATTTTGACGCGGATTGCGACGATGATAGTTATGAAGACGACGAAGATACCTTTCCGCTTGACGGAAGCGAGTGGGTGGACACGGACGGCGACAGCATTGGCGACAATGCCGATACCGATGATGATAATGACGGCCTTTCCGATGACGAGGAAAACTCTACTGGTGAAGACGGATACATCACGGATCCGTTGGTTGCGGACAGCGATAATGATGATCTTAATGATGGCGATGAACTTGCCAATTCTACCAATCCAAACAATCCAGACACTGATGGAGATAATATGCCCGACGGATGGGAGGTTGATAGCGATTTAGATCCCACCGAGGACGATGCTTCCGCTGACCCGGACAACGATCACCGGCGGAATCTGGACGAGTATTTGCGCGACTTTGATCCAGCGGTGACAGAGCCCTGCGGCTGGAATAAATACGGCGCCGGATGTTTTGCGGATGGGGATGGAAACGGAGTTTCCGACGGACCGGATCTGGGCGCTTTGGGAGAACTGCTCGCTCAAGTCACCACCGCGCTCAGCGATACCCTGCCGCATAATGGTGATGGCTTGGATCTGGACGGGAATGGAGTGGTGGATGGACCGGATTTAGGGATTATGAAGCAATCGCTCAGCCATACCCTGACATATTTGGACGGACAGGCCGATACCATCGTTCTGGAGAGCGGTTCCACCACGATAGAGGTCGGGGATTGGGCCAAGATTGAGATGAGCCTGAAATCCAGTGGTTATCTTAAGCCGCGGAGCGGATACGGAATTGTTTTCTACATTGACGACACCAGCACCGGCGCCGGCGAGCTCTGGGGAGGGGACGGGGACGCGGTGCCAGCTGGCACTCCGCCCGCCGGTTATCCCGCTGGCTCCCGCTATTGCATCACCGGAGAGATAGGCGCTCCGTATTATGGGAAGGCCGCGATCTGGTTTAAGGCCACGGCAACCGGCACCGTGATCATCAAGGCCGGTGTGCCGGCAAACACTCAAAAGCACACCAAGGAGCTTGGCCCTTCGGACCCGGTGACTATAACCATCAGCCCTTAAGAATGGAGATGCTGACAAAAAATTGAAAGAACCAAGAGCGGGCTTGGGCGAAAAGACCCGGAAAAAAATTTTAGAAGCCTCGCTTCAGTTATTCGCTTCTCAAGGCTATCATAAGACTTCTATTACTCAGATTGTGAAAAGCGCTCAAACCTACCGGGCCGCGATTGAGTGGCATTTCGGCAACAAGGAAGGGCTTTTGCTCGCGGTGCTGGATTATTATCTGGAAGATCAATTGCTCAAACAACTCCGGGAAAGGTGGGATCAATTCTTAAAGAATAGTAATACCATTCCTCGCGAGCAAACCGTTAATTTATTCTTCCGGGAGTTAACGGACCTGGTCCGGAACAATCAGGGAATTATCCTCGCCCTGTTCATTCTCACTTTTGAACGAATGCATACCAATCCCAGGATCGGCCACCGGATCAAGCAAGCCTGGGATCAAGTTAATCAGACCTTCAAATGGATGGTTGAGGCCAGAAGAGAGGGCAAAGTCACAAAGTATCCCCTTGATGCCGAGACCTTAGCCAGAATCGTCGTGGCCCAGGGCCAGGGCACTTTTGTTCAATGGTATCTGGAGCCGGATCCGGAAAATGCGCAAAAGGTCTTTGCCCAATTGCTGCAAGCCTTTAGATTAATCTTCGCCAATTCCCAGGGCCAATCCCAAAATCCAGATTGAAAAATATTCCCCCACTCGCCTCAGTTCAATAAATCCCGTCCAGCAAAACCAAGAGCTCATCCGCAGACCCAGGCTTCCGCGGATTCGTTAAAAGCGCCGGATCCTTAAGCGCCTGCTCCGCGCAAGCCCTCAAATCCTCTCTTCCAACTCCAAACTCGCTCAGTTTCTTCGGCAAGCCCATTCCGGAAAGCCAGGTTCGGATCCCCTCAATCACCTCTTTCCCGGTTTTCGCTTCGGAAAAAATCAATTTTCCAATCCCCTGAATCCGCGCCTCCGAAACCCTGAGATTATACTCAAGACCGGCCCCCAGGCACAGGCTGATCGCAACCCCGTGTCCGATCCCATATCTTCCTCCTAAAGAATGCGCCAGCGCGTGCACAATCCCGACCAGGGCATTCTGGAAAGCTATTCCCGCCAAACTTGCGGCCAGAAGATTCGCGCTCCGGGCTTTTAGATTGCTCCCATCCTTCACCGCTTTGGGCAGGTTTTCATAAATCATCTGAATTGCCTCGCGCGCAAAAAGATCGGAAACCGGCCCTGAAGATACGCTCAAGATCGCCTCCACCGCGTGCGTAAACGCGTCCGCGCCGCTTGCCGCGGTCATCCGGGCCGGAAGCGAAAGCGTCAACTCCGGATCCAGAATCGCCACCTTTGGAATCAGGCCTGGATCCACTAACAGCTGTTTTACTCCCAATTCAGCGTCCCGCACCACCGCCATGGAAGTGACCTCGCTCCCGGTCCCGGCCGTGGTCGGAATCGCCAGATGAAACCCCGGAACCTGCTTCCACCTTCCCGGCATCAACTCGCTCAATCTCCCGGCCTCGCCCGCAATCATTGCCAGAACCGCCTTGGCCGTGTCAATACAACTGCCTCCCCCGAAACTCACCACGCCCTCCGCCTGCGAGCTCCGATACCATTCCGCTCCCGCCTCCACCTGCTCAACCCCGCTCTCCGGACAAACCCGGTCAAAAACCCCGGCCAGCCGATCCGAAAGAATCTGCTTGAGCTTCCCGGCCATCTCGGATCCGGCCAGGTCGCGATCCAGGACCAGAAGCGCCTTCTTCTTCCCGGCCATCATCAGTTCCCTGCCCGCAACCTTGAGCGCGCCGACGCCGAACAGGATTTTGGTCGGCGAATAAAATTGAAACCGTTTTCCGGAAAAATCCTCCAATTCCCTAAACCTCCAGCACCGAAACAAAAACCATCGGCCTTCTCCGCAACTTGCCCTTGAACATTCTCTTCATCTCCTGAAGCAATTGATCCTCTAGTTCCTCCACCGGCCTCGCGCCCGCATCTATGCTCCGGAGCCGCGCCTCGCACCGCTTCCTAACCTCGGCCAGCGCCTCCTGATCCCCCTCCTCGGTCAAGGCCCCCGGCGCCCGGAGCTTAACCTCCAGGATTTGCCGGCTACCCTTCTCCAGGGCCACGCTCAGGAAAATCGCCCCGGCTTGCGCCAGCCTGAGCCGGCCTTTCATCACCGGCGCCGGAACCCTCGCCCGATTGGCATCCAGAAACTCCGGCTCCAACCCCAACCGCTCCAGCACCCTTGCCGAGCCCTCCCGGAACTCCAATCCCGCGCCATCCTCAACCACCAGACACCGATCCTCCTTCAACCCCATCTGCATCGCCAGCTGTTTGTGCTTGACCAGATGCCGATACTCGCCGTGAATCGGAATAAAATATTTCGGCTTCACCAGCCCGATCACCAGCTTCAATTCCTCCTGGCTCGCATGACCGCTGCAATGAATCTCGCTCACCTTTTCATAAAAAACCTCCGCCCCCCTCCGGTAAAGGTCGTTGATCAGATGATGAATCGCCTTTTCATTCCCCGGAATGAACTTGCTGGATAAAACCACCGTGTCGCCCGGAATCACTTTCAATTGCTTGTGCTCCCCCCTGGCCATTCTTGCCAAAACGCTCAAGGGCTCGCCCTGACTGCCCGTGGTAATCACCACCAGCTTCTCGGGCGGAACGCTCCGGGCTTTCTGGAGCGGAATCAAAATCTGCGCCGGCAAATGGAGATACCCGAGCTCGTCCGCGATCCTGGAAGTGGCCTCCATACTCCGGCCCTGGATCAACACCTTCCGGTCCAGTGACCGGGCCGCGTCCAGAATCTGCTGAATCCGGTGAATGTGGCTGGCAAAGGATACCACAATGATCCTTCCTTTCGCGCTTTCAAAAATCTCAAACAGCGCTTTGCCGACTTCACGCTCGCTCGGCGTGTATCCCTTCTGCTCAACATTGGTGCTGTCCGAGAAAAACGCCAGCACCCCCTCTTCTCCCATCCGCGCCAGCTTGTTCAAATCCATCCGCTTCCCGTCCACCGGCGTCGGGTCCAGCTTGAAATCCGAAGAATGAAGAACAATCCCCTGCTCGGTGCGCAGCGCAATTGACACCACATCCACAATGGAATGGCTGGTCTGGATAAACTCCAGATCAAAATTACCGATCTGCCTTCGCTCCCCCGCGGAAATGTCCTTGAACCGGAGCCTTCGGTGAATCTTGAACTCCTCCAGCTTCTCTTTCAAAAGACCGAGCGTGAACCGGGTCCCGTAAACCGAGGCGTCAACCTCCCGGAGCAAAAACGGAACCGCGCCAATATGATCCTCGTGCCCGTGCGTGAGCACGATCCCGACCACCCGATTCCTCCGTTCATAAACCCATCTCAAATCCGGGATTTTCAGCTCCACTCCCAGAATCGGATCCGCGGGAAAAGCCACCCCGCAGTCAATCATCAGAATCTGGCCATCCTTCTCCAGCGCCAGGCAATTCATCCCGATCTCCCCGGCCCCGCCCAGAATCAAAATCCGGAGCGCGCCCGCTTCTCCTCTTTTCCCTTTCCCGCTCAAATCACACCCTCTTTCCGGAACCGCTCAAGTTCAGCTTTACTGTAGCCGAGACTTAATAAAATCTCTTCCGTATGCTCTCCCTTTTCCGGCGCCGGGAACGCCTCCCCCGGTTTCAAATCCGGAAACCTCACCGGCGAGCAAACCACCTTGTATTCCTTTCCGTCTTTTGTTTTGACCTTCTGGATCAGCTCGCGCGCCTTGACCTGCGGATCGCTTTCAATTTCGGAAAACTTCAGAACCGGCTCCAGGCACACATCCGGATCCTCGGCCAGCTTTTCCCATTCCTGAAAACTCCTGCTCCGGAACAATTCCTTCAAATCCTGCTTCAACTTCTCCCGCTCTTCCTGGTTTTCAAACAACCGCATCTCCCATTCCGGCTTGCCCGCCTTCCGGCAAAAATTCCCCCAGAACTTCCCCTCCAGAGCCCCTAAACTCATCCACCGACCATCCTGTGTCTGGTAAAGCCGATAATTCGGAAGAACGCCGTTCAATTGCATCGTCGCCGGACCCGGGTCTTCCCCGCCCCGGAAAAATTCCGCTAAATGCATCCCAACCAGACTCAGGCCAGCCTCCAGCATTGAGACATCTATCCTGATTCCCGCATTATGCCGGCAAACATATTGAAGACCGGACAGAACCCCGATCACCAGATACAGCCCTCCGGTCAGGTCCGCAATCTGAACCCCGGGAATCGCCAGCTCGCCATCTTCGGTGCCCGAAATCCCGGCGATCCCGGCGAGGGAAAGGTAATTGAGATCGTGCCCGGCCTTTTCCGCATACGGCCCGCTCGCGCCATAGCCGGTAAGCGACGCATAAACCAGCTTCGGATTATGCCTCCGGCATTGCTCATACCCGACCCCCAGCCGATCCATCACCCCGGGCCGGAATTGCTCCACCAACACATTACTCCGCTCTACCAGCTTGAAAAAAATATCCTTGCTCGGCTCCGCCTTCAAATTTAGAGTGATGCTTTTCTTGCCGCGATTGATCGCCTGGGAAAAACCCGGCATCGCCCGGGTAAGATCCGCATCCGCGGGCGCCTCCACCTTGATCACCTCCGCGCCCAGGTCCGCAAAAATCGTGGTTCCGAACGGACCCGGCAACAGCCTTGACAGGTCCAAAATTTTGACCCCTTCCAGACTCTTTCCGCTCATCTCTTTCTTTATCCTTTTTTAGTCAAAAATTGATCACTCGGAAATCCAATCTGCTCTGATTTTCCCAGATGCTTGCCAATTGTCAAATTTTGCCCGGATTTTACCGCAGGGGCGAGCCCCCGGCTCGCCCTCACAGTTCTTCCATACAGTTCTTCCATCCGCATATAGATTTTGATTAGAGGGGAAGGATATGCTATAAGGGAAAGCGCGGTAGGGTGCACGCGCATGTGCGCCCAAGAAGGGCAGACACTTGGGTCTGCCCGCTGGAGTTGGGGGAGGGCAGACACTTGGGTCTGCCCGCTGGAGTTGGGGGAGGGCAGACACTTGGGTCTGCCCGTACCAAGGAGGCAAGTAGTAATGGAGTTTGAGTTTAACGAGTCGCAGAGGATTTTAAGGGAGTCTCTCGGGAGGTTCTGCGACAGCAAGTTGAAGCCAATTGCCGAAGAGATAGATCGGAAGGACGAGTTTCCCGATTGGGTCTGGCCCGCGCTTTCGGAGCTGGGCTTGATGGGGATCACCATTCCGGAGGAATTCGGAGGCGCGGCCGCGGATGTTCTTTCCGCGGTGGTCGTGATGGAGGAGCTTTCCAAGGTCTGCCCGGCCTTGAGCCTGTCCTGGATGGCGCATTCCATCCTGTGCGCCCATAACCTGTTTATGCACGCCAGCCCGGCTCAGCGGAAAAAATACCTGCCGGACTTATGCTCGGGCAAAAAAATCGGCGCACTCGCCATCACCGAGCCGGGCTCGGGCTCGGACGCGGTGAGCATCAAGACCAGCGCGAAAAAGAAAGGCGATTGCTATCTCCTGAACGGGACCAAGACCTTCATCACCAACGGCCCGATTGCGGATGTGATTGTTCTTTACGCCAAGACCGACAAGGAAAGAGGACCCAAGGGCATAACCGCTTTCATCATTGAAAAAGGCTTTAAGGGATTCTCCACCGGAAAAAGAATTGAAAAGATGGGCCACCGGGGATCGCCCACCGGGGAACTGATTTTGGAGGATTGCGAGGTTCCAGAAGAGAATGTCCTGTTCGGGGAAAACAAGGGCATCTCGGTGATGATGGACGGGCTGGATGTGGAGCGGACCGTGATCGCGGCCGGGGCCATCGGAACGGCCCAGGCCGCGCTGGATTATTCGGTGCAATACGCCCGGGAGAGGGAGCAATTCGGGAAGCCGATCGGGAGCTTCCAGTTCATTCAAGGAAAAATCGCGGATATGTACGCGGAGCTGGAAGCGGCAAGGCTTCTGGTCTATAAAGCCGCGGTGATTGCGAGCAAATCCGAGCGGGGAGGCCGGGGGTCTGAGATCAATAAACTGGCCGCGGCCGCGGCGCTATTGTCCGGGGAACTGGCCGAGCGCGCCGGCCTGAACGCGATCCAGATCTTCGGCGGATACGGCTACACCCTGGACTATCCGGTCAACCGGATTCTGCGGGACGCCAAGTTATATACCATTGGGGCGGGAACCAGCGAAGTGAGAAGGCTGATCATTGCGCGGGAGTTGCTGAAATTATAGATTACAAAAATGCGACTAAAGTCGCTTGCACAGAAAGGAATCGCGAGCAAGCTCGCTCGCACGATATGCGAAAAAAGCTATTGAAAATTCTTGAAATTTTTGCCGGACTGGGCTATTTATAGGGGACGGAAGATACCTAAAAAAATTCAGGAGGTGGAAAAAATGAGAGAGGTCGTAATTGTTGACGGGATTCGCACCCCCATCGCCAGGGCGCACAAGGAAAAGGGATGGTTTCGAACGATCAAATCGCCGGATATGCTGGCGGCTTTGTTGAAGGCGATTTTTGAGCGCAACCCCAAGATCAAGGCAGCTGAGGTGGACGGTTTTTATGTCGGATGCGCAAACCAGACCCTGAGCCAGCACGGGATCGCCCGTCTGACTTGGCTGGGATGCGGGTTGCCGGACAGCGTGCCCGCGGTTGCGGTTGAGATGCAATGCGCTTCCGCCATGGCCGCGATTCACAGTGTGGCCAACGCGATCATCGCGGGAATGGGAGACATCTATCTGGTGGGCGGCACCGAGGATATGTTGCATATCGCCATGGGCGCGAATATTGAATTCTGGGCGCAGATCGGCAAGCATTATAATCCGTTTGAGCTTCCCATGGGAATGACCGCGGAGAAGGTGGCGGCGAAATGGAACCTGACCCGCGAGGAGATGGATAAATTCAGCTACGAGAGCCACAAGAAGGCGAGCAAGGCCTGGGCCGAGGGCAAATTCAAGAACGAGGTGATTCCGATTGAGGTCACTTATGAAGACGGCTCCAAACAGGTGATTGACAAGGACCAGGGACCAAGAGCAGACACCACGATAGAGGCAATGGCTCAATTGAAGCCCGCGTTCCTTCCCCCGGACAAAAGCAAAGGCGTGACCGCAGGCAATTCCTCACCGCTCAATCAGGGCGCGGCATTGCTCCTGTTAATGGAGCGCGGAAAAGCGGATTCGCTCGGGCTGTCCTATCACCTGAAATTCAAGTCCGGCGCCATCGCCGGGGTTGACCCGACGATGATGGGCATCGGCCCGATCCCCTCCAGCCAGAAGGCGATGAAGCTGGCGGGCATCAGCTCCAAGGATGTGGATGTGGTTGAGATCAATGAAGCCTTTGCGAGCCAATCCATCGTTTCCCTGCGCGAGTTGGGGATTCCGCAGGAAAAAGCCAATCTCTGGGGAGGCGGCATCGCCATCGGTCATCCGCTCGGAGCCTCGGGAGCCAGGATCACGGTGACCCTCAACAGCATAATGAAGACCGACAAGAAAGACGCGAAATACGGACTGGCCACCCTGTGCGTGGGCTTCGGCCAGGGCGCCGCAACCATCTGGGAAAGAGCCAAGTAATAAACAGCGATTAACCATATAAAGGGCGGGCTCGAATTTCGGGACCGCACTTTTTCTTGATTGCGGTCCCGGCTTCACCGACCTCAAGATCGGCTTCTTGATTTGATAAATTTAAGATGTCGGTGATATGCTTTTAATGTTGCGTGGCGATCCGGCTATTTAAAAAAACAAGGAGGGAAAAGATCATGAAAAGGTTTTTGAGCAAAAAGGTTCTGATTATGGCGGTGCTGTGTTCGTTGACCCTTACCACGGTCACCTGCGGTTACATCCTCTATCCCGAGTGCAGGGATCGGCATCAGACGAGAGGCGAATTTGATGTGCCGGTATTGGTGATGGATTGCCTGTGGCTGCTTGTGGGCGTGGTCCCGGGAGTGGTGGCGCTGGTGGTGGACTTTACCACCGGGTGCGTCTACGAGTCGGGCCAGGCCGTGAAGGGCAAGGCCGGCGCCAATCTGGACTTGAGGCTCAGGGGAGTCGCGCCTGCCGAGGCGGATATGGAAGTCACCCTGAGGGCGCCTGGCGGTTACGCCACAACCCTGCTCTTGGAGCGCTTCAGCAAGGGCGAGCAAAAAATGGGGACCATGGCGGTCAAGCTGCCCGCGCAGCTCGCGCCGGGCTACTACGACCTGGCCGTCTCGGTCAACGGCGTTGAAAACGCGACCTGGCCACTTGAGATCTCCGAGTAGCATTTAGGGCCAGCCCGGGAAGCCGGGCAATTGACCATCGTTAGCAGATTGCCAAGCGGGGGCGGTCCTGAAAGGGATCGCCCCTTTTTTTGGGCAAGGGTTTCTCCAAGAATTGATGGGTTGATCGGTTTATAGGTTGATCCGGAGAAGAAGAAATTCCCGATCAGTCTGATCAAACAAGCCTTGGATCAAGCTATGCGCTCCGGGTCACTTTTTCGTCTTCATCCACCCAGAGCCCGATGACCTTGACATTCAATCCCCATTTTTCCACCGCCCTGACCGCGGCTTCCAATTGCTTGAGCTGAGTGTCCTTGCCCACCGAGTTGCCGGCGCAGTCAAAATGACCAACCACTGCCACGATCCTGGACAGGTGTTGGGAGATGGAAATCTCCACCCTTCTTTTGATGGAGGCAATGACTTTGATGTCCCTCTGCTCCGCGAGGATTTTGATCGGGCCGGCCTCGGTCACCACATCCACATAGTCCACCCGGAATCCCCGCTTGATCCATTCCGCCGCCGGGAGCTGGACCCGGCCATCAATGCAATTGATAACCGTTGCAAACTTCTTATGATCCATATACTGCCTTGCGGGATGATAAAACCTAAAGGGACGAATTCAAAGCCGTCCCCTTTCATTGCCAATTTTTTAAACTCAGACCGCGGCTCCCTTTTTCACCGGCTTCTTGACCGCCAGGGAGATCAGCAAGGTAACGACCAGGAGCGCTCCGGCGATGAAGAAGGCGAGTTGGAAGCTCTTGGTGCGGTCATAAATGATTCCGGCCACCAGCGCCATCATTGAGCCGATTCCCCAGGAGGTGAAGACCAGGCCGTAGTTGATCCCGAAATTTTTCAGGCCGTAGAAATCCTTGACGATAGAGGGGAAGAGGGCAAGGTTGGACCCGTAGTTCATCCCGATGCAGACCGAGAAAATGATCAGCAGAATCGGATGGGCGATGAACGGGGTGAGGAACATCAAGACCGCCTGGAACAGGGTGAAGATCTGGAGCACCCGGATTCTGCCCATCTTGTCCGAGGCGGTTCCGGCAATAATCCTTCCGCCCGCGTTCCCGATGGCGAGCAGGGCGACCAGGATGAACCCGGCTTTGTATCCGGCCTGGACATCCACCACTTTGGCCAATTTCCCGATCACCATCAAGCCGGCTCCGGCGTTAAACGCGAACATCAGCCAGAGCAGATACGAGACCGGGGTGGTAATAACTTCCATCCCGCTGAAGTCTCCGGCTCCGAGCGGCGCCTTGGTCCCGGGTTTTACGGCCGGGGCCGTGCTGGGCGGATTGACCAGGATCTGGGAAAACAGGACCACGATGATCATAAAGGCGATGCCCAGGATGAGCAAAGTATTATGAATCCCGTTCTTTCCGATCAGGAAATTGACCAGGGGCGCGATGTAAACCGAGGCCAGTCCGAACCCGGCGACCACCAACCCGGCGATCATTCCGGTTTTGGCGGGCGGGAACCATTTCACCGCCGGCGGGGTGGCGGAAGCATAGCCAAAGCCAATTCCGGAGCCGGCCAGGATGCCGAAGCCGAGGATATACATTGTCACGGACTGGAACCGGCTGGCCAGGATCAGGCCCAAACCGGTCAGGATTCCGCCCAGGCTGGCGACCATGCGCGGTCCGAACCGGTCTTGCAATTTGCCGGCCGGGACCATCATCGCCGCGAACACCAGGCAGGCAATGGTATAAGGCAAAGCCCGATTCGCCTCCGACCATCCCCAGTCATCCGGAATCTTTTTGGAAATTACGCTCCAGGAATAAAGCACGCCGAGCGCGAGGTTGATTCCCGTGCCGGCAAAGGTCACCATCCATCCCCGTTTTGAACTTTCCGCCATAATACACTACCCCCTAATTCAAATTTTCAGTCTTCCCAAGAAAACTTCTTCAGTGGAATTCCGTGGCAACTGCAATCAGGAGACAAAGCCGTAGATGGTATTATTTTAGCAAAATCTTCCGGGAATTCAAGAATAAAACCGGTTAGTTTTCTAAGATTCAGCCGGGCAGGGAGCGATTGGTCAATTCTATAATATGAGTAAGTTTCAGGTTTAGCGCCTGCGCCCTGGGCTTGAGCATATCAATACAGATCGGGCAGAGGCAGACCAGCTCCCGCATGCCGGATTCCAGGGCATCCCGGAGATTCCTTTCCTGAAGCTCGGCTGGCGGTTTGCCCCTGGCCATCAGCGCTCCGCCACAGCAAAGCGCATCTTTCCGGTCGTATTTCCGTTCCAGCCGCTCCGCGCCGATCATCTCAAAAATTTCATCAACCGCTGACTCCTTGTCCGGCGAATAGCGGCTTGCGCAGGGACGCTGATAAGCGATCTTGATTCCGAGCGGATGAATCTGATCGCGGTGCGCCTGGAGCCAGTCGCGGAGATATTCCACAATGTGCCTGGCTCGGAACGGAACCTTTATTCCCATCCGGGGCGCAAGGTTATGAACCAGGGCGAAGCAGTCATCGTGGAAAAAGATGATCTCCTCGGCGCCGGTCCTGGCCAGGTTGCAGATCACCTGCGGCGCTCTCCGCGCGAGCACTTTCTCATCGCCCATATGCAGGAACAGCAGATAACAAAAAATCATCCGGCCCTTGAGAATTGTGGTATTTTCAAAAGCCGGTCCCTGGAACAGATGCGGATGGGTTTTAGGAAATACGCAACCGCTGATCACGGCGCCGGAAATCGGGGGCGCCAGATACGGCTGATCCGAAACATAGCGCGACTCGGTTTGCAAAATCGTCTCTTGGCTGGAAGGCTTTTTCTTCCATTTTTCCATCTGCTCCAATATCAGCTCAAATGGATGCGCATTCCTCAGACAGTTTTCCTCGCAACCGAAACAGGTGATACAGTTGTCCAGAACCGGACTGAATTCTCCCTGATAAAGCTTCTTGAATTCGCTCCGGGCTTGGTCTAGGCCCAGGGACTGGTTCTGGCACTTCTGCAAACATTCCCCGCAAAGATCGCATTTTTCCCGCTCAAACATTTTTTCCCATTGTGGCGCAGGCTTCTAGTATTTTGACCGCCTCAATATGACGGTTTAATTTCTATAACTGTTTTCATAACCCGACTCGTAGCGGCGTGATTTATCACGCCCTTCTTTGAGGGCGCAATAAATTGCGCCCCTACAAAACCGACAAAATAATGCGGTCAAAATACTAGCCTGCATCCTGTCAGTTCTTGCTCTTAATCCACTCCAGGAGATACTTCTCCGGATCCCCTGGATTCTCCGCGATCACTTCCTGCAGGAACCCGATCATTTTTTCCAAATCCGAGCCGTTCTTTTCATAAACCTTCTGGTAAAGAGACAGGTCGTGGTAATAGACCAGCCGGCCCGCGACCGTGGCATTATTCAGCTCAATTTTGGGCCAGCGCGCATAATCCTGGGTCTTCATCCTCGGCATCCAGCTCTCGGCAAAATCCTTTTTAGTCTTCTCAAACACCTCCTGCTTGAGCTTGAGCCTCTCGTCATCGCTGATCTCAGTCCGCGCATAAAGCGCGCGCAACTCGTCCGCCAGGGTGTTGATGTAAAGATAAAAGGTGTAATCGTCCTGGTTGGACCCGGTTCCGTATTTCAACTGCTCGGAGTCCGGCCCCCATTTATCAGTGCAGTAATTGACCGCGCCCTGGTTCCCGATGAAGAGCGCCAGGTTCTCGTTGAACTCGGGATACCCCTTGGCCCAGACCGTTCCGTGCGCCAGCTCGTGAATGATCGTGTTCACCAGCTCGTATTCGCTCCATTTCAGCATCGGAGTATAAAGCGGGTCCGCTACAATCCCGAGCATACTGTAAGCGTTCGCCACCCGCACATAAACATCATAACCTTTCGCCTCCAGCTCCGTTTCCTTTTTCTGCACATCCTCTTGCTTGAAAAAGCCCAGGTAAGGCATCTCGCCCACCACCGGGAATTGCCACCGGAGCGGCTCAATGGAAAATTCCGGGCAGGCCGTGAGATTATAAGTGAGCGCGTCCCGATCCAGCTCCCGGTAAATCGTATAACTCTGGTTGTGAACCAGGCCGAGTTTCTCTTCCGAGTATTGCTTCACATCCAGCGCCAATTCCAGCTTGGCCCGAACCTCCGGGTCCAGGTCTTGGCGCTCCAATACTTTCTTGATCGGAACCCGGTTCATCAAGAGATAAAGCTGGCCCGGGGCCTGCTGGAGCAGATATGCCAATTCTTCCGGGCCGCAGGAAACGAAACCAAGCGCGAGCGCGACGATCAGAAATAATTTCACTTTGTTTTTCATTCGGCCACTCCTGTTTTTTCTTATTATAAATAAAAAAAGGGCGAGTTGGAAACCAACCCGCCCTTTTCAAACCAAACCGGCTAACTGCTCCGGTTCAGGGTTTAACCTTCTTGTCCTCCGGCATCGGTGTTCCCGGCATATATCCCCAGTTGACCTTGGCGATGACCGATTGGATCTCGCCGGCTTTTGCCGCAAGGTCTGCCGGCGCCCAGCATTCTCCGCCCGCCTTCCAATCCATCACCGGACGGGGCAGGCGATAGAGTTGCACGAACGGCCCGAATACTCCGAACACCTGGCCGGTAATGGCCTTGGCCGCGTCGGAAAGCAGGAACACCACCAGGGGTGCGATATGCTCGGGCTTGTAAGCCTTGAGCATTTCCGCGATCTTGAGGTCGGAGGTCATCCGGGTATAGGCCATCGGAGCGATGGCGTTGACCCGGACATTGGACCGGCCCATCTCCAGGGCCAATACGCTGTTCAGGCCCACGATCCCGAGCTTGGCCGCGCCGTAATTCGCCTGGCCGGCGTTTCCGAGCAAGCCCGAGGTGGAGGTGGTATTGACGATCGCGCCCCCCTGCTCCTTGTGCTCGCGGAAATACCGGGCTGCGGCCCGGGCGCACATAAAATGACCGCGCATATGAACCTTGATCACCGAGTCCCATTCCGCATTGTCCATATTAAAGCTCATCTTGTCCCGAAGAATCCCGGCGTTGTTCACCAGGCCGTCAAACCGCCCCCATTTGTCAACCCCCGCCTTGATCAGGCTCTCTCCGCCGGCCTCTTCCGAGATGTCCTCATAATGTCCGACCGCGTCTCCTCCCAGCTTCTTGATCTCTTCCACTACCACATCCGCAACCTTGCTGTCCTTGCCCGCGCCGTCCCGCGATCCGCCCAAATCATTGATCACAACCTTGGCGCCTTCCTTCGCGCAAAGCAGCGCCTCCTCCCTGCCGATCCCGGCTCCGGACCCGGTAATTGCAATAACCTTTCCATCTAATAGTCCCATCGCTAAAACCTCCTTTTTTAAATTTTTTTAATTTATTTATTCCCCCGGTGCTCTACCAATCTAGCCAACCCTGGCTTCTTTGTCAAGAATAAAAAGCCTGGTTTTTCCAGCTTTCCTTGCTCAAAAAATCCCCGAATCGGGTGAAAAGGGTGTCAAGGGCCTCCAGGCTAATGCCACTGATGTTTTTACAATTATGTTGCAGAAGCTTGATCAGGACAAAAAGCCGGACGACCTGTTCGTCAACCATCTCCCGCAGCTTGATTATGGTTGATGCGCCGGTTAGAATGATGCGAGACGGAGGTGGAAAAATGGATAACCCAAAGTTAAGAGCGGTTTTGATCATTGCCACTATCATTTTCAGCGCCGGATGGTTTTCCTGCGGAGAAAACGCCGGAACCATCGGAGTCGCGGCTGATGACGAGATCAAATGTCAGGCCGGAGGCGATTGCACTGACGCTTCGCTTTCCAACCTGACCACCATTTATCCGAAATTCCCTTTTACCTCCAATGTCCCCCGCGACGATCGCTACTACGATATGACCGCGGTCAAAGCGGGAAACAAGGTTTATTTCATCGGCGGGAAAGGTACCCAGAAGTTTAATCCGAAGAAACAGTTGCTGGCATATAACCTGACTAAAGGCGCCTGGACAAAACTGGCGCCGATGAACAATGCCAGGCACGATGTCGGCGCAATCGTGATGGGAAACCTGATCTATGCCCTGGGTGGACGAGATGATGTTGACGATAACAAAGCCGAGGTTTATGACCGAACCACCAAGAAATGGACCGCCAAACCCGATTTGTCCGTAGACGCCGGCCTTGATGGAGCCGAATCCCGATTTTTCGTCGGATGCAATGGAAATCTTTATGCGGTTTCCACCGGCCGGGTTGCCAGCAATCTGATCATTTTTGAGTCGTCTGACGCAAACACCTGGACTCCCTATGATTCCGGGGTCGGCAACTCCCAGGAGCCGGTCCTGGTTGCCTCGCCGGACAAGGTTTACATCATCGGCGGGAACTACGGCCACAATCCCAATACCTTTTATGAATTCAACACTTCCAATCATATCTTCACCCTGAAGGCCCCCCATAGCATCACCTGCCGCGCGTCTTCCGCGACCGCCTTTTATTTCAACGGGAAGATTTATAACCTTTATGTTGAAAACTCCAATCCCCACAGCCTGGATGTTTATGACATCGCCGGCAACAGCTGGAGCCAACTTGCCATTCCTTTCAACATCGGCGGCAACAGATACGAGTATATCTTCACCGATGAAACCGCGGGCCGGGTGTATTTCTTTAATCCCTATAATGTCACCAAAGGCTTTTCCTTCAACGCCACCACCGGCCAATTCAGCAAGCCCAAATAACTTGGATGATGAATGCGATTATATTATGTCCGGGGCGCCGATTGAGCTAATCTCCGGGCCGGCCTCCCTTTTGGATTTCCGTTCCGGCTTTGCAGATATTTTTTCCAGCTATACAATAAAAGCCGATGAGCAAAAAGAAAAAACTGTTCCTGATTGACGGCAGTTCCTTCATCTTCAGGGCCTATCACGCGACCGAGCGGTCCCGGATGTCAACCTCCAAAGGCATCCCCACCAACGCCACCTATGTCTTCACCAATATGATCCAAAAACTTTACCGCGAAATGAAGCCCGACTATTTGGTGATAGTGTGGGACGCTCCGGGCAAGACCCTGCGCGAGGAAAAATATAAGGAGTATAAAGGGACCCGCAAGGAAACCCCTTTGGATTTGATGCCCCAGTTTGAATACATCCGGAAAATGGTGGAGGCATTTAGCATCGCGACTCTGGAGAAGGAAGGCTATGAGGCGGACGATGTAATCGCGACCATCGCCGAGAAATATCGGGGCAAACCGGATTTTGAAATCGTGATCGTTTCCGGCGACAAGGATATGGGACAGATTCTGGACGAGAACATCAGGATGCTGGACACGATGAAGGAAAAAGAAACCACGCCGGAGACGATCCAGGAGAAATGGGGGCTGAAACCAAGCCAACTGGTTGACCTGTTCGCGCTCCTGGGCGACACCTCGGATAACATCCCGGGCGTCAAGGGCATCGGGGACAAGAGCGCTCCCGGGCTGATTCAGCAATTCGGCTCGCTGGACGGCGTTTATCAGAACCTGGAGAAAGTTCCGGAAAAAATCCGGGAGAAACTGGCGGCGCAGAAAGATCAAGCCTATTTGAGCCGCGAACTGGTTGAGCTGGAGAGGAAAGTTCCGGTCCAATTCAAGCTGGAAGATTTTGGAATCAAGAAACCGGATCGCGAGAAATTGCTCGGGCTGTTCCGCGAGCTGGAATTCCAGAAGCTGCTCGGCGAGTATTCGCAGGAAAGCAAAGAGATCAAGCGCGAGGATTATGAGTTGATCACAAAAAGCGAGCAACTGGACAAGCTTGCGGCCGCGCTGAAAGCAAAAGCTGAATTTGCCTTTGACCTGGAATCCACTTCCATTGATCCGATCAAGGCCGACCCGGTCGGGTTTTCCTTTGCCCTTGCTGAAGGCCGCGCGTTTTATGTGCCGTTCAGCCACAAGACCGGATTGGGCGAGGAACAACTGAGCCGGAAAGAAGTTTTTGAGAAATTACGGCCGATTTTAGAGTCTGCGAAATTCAAGAAAATCGGACAGAACATCAAGTATGATTACACGGTTTTGAAGCGCGCCGGAATGGACCCGGCCGGGTTTGAGTTTGACACGATGATCGCGTCATACCTTCTGAACCCGCGGCGCCGGACTCACAATCTTACCGACCTGGCCCTGGAGCATTTCGGGCACAAGATGATCACCTTTGAGGAGATCGCGGGCAAGGGAAAAAACCAGAAACTGTTCAGCGAGATTGATTTAACCACGGCCTGTAAATATTCGGCGGAGGACGCGGATATCACCTGGCGGCTTTATCAGAAGCTCTCGCCCCTGCTTAAGGAGAGCGAGCTGGAAAAACTTTATGATGCGATTGAGGTTCCGCTCAGCCTGGTTCTGGCCCGGATGGAAATGCACGGGGTCAAAATTGACGCCCGGAAACTCCATGCGCTCGGACAGGAGCTCCAGATAAAAGAAGAGGCGATCAAGAAAGAAATTTTTGAGCTGGCCAAAGGAGAATTTAATATTGATTCCCCCAAGCAACTCTCGGAAGTGCTTTTCCAAAGGCTCAACCTTCCGACCAAGAAAAAAATCAAGACCGGTTTCTCCACCAATGTGGATGTGCTCAACGAGCTCGCCGCGATTCATCCGCTCCCGCAAAAAGTCATTGGCTACCGCACCCTCAGCAAGCTCCGAAGCACTTACACCGACGCCCTGATTGACCTGATTGACCAGACCACCGGCCGGATTCACACCTCTTATAACCAGACCGTAACTTCCACCGGCCGGCTCTCCAGCTCGGAGCCGAATTTGCAAAACATACCGACGCGCGCGGCCGAGGGGAGGAAAATCCGCGAGGCGTTTATCGCGGAAAAAGGATTCCAATTGGTCTCCGCGGATTATTCCCAGATTGAGCTGCGGGTGCTGGCGCATTTCAGCCAGGAGCCGGCGCTTCTGGATGCGTTTGAGAAAGGAGAAGATATTCACGCTCGCACCGCGATGGAAGTTTTCGGAGTGAGTCCGGATGATGTCAGCGCGGAGCTTCGGAGGCGGGCCAAGGTGATCAATTTCGGAATCCTTTACGGGATGAGCGATTTCGGCTTGAGCCAGGAGCTGGGCATTGACCAGAGGGAAGCCAAGAAATACATTGACCAGTATTTTGAGCGGTATCCCAATGTGCGGAAATTTCTTGATCAGGTCTTGAAAGAGGCGCACGAAAAATTGTCCATCCGCACCCTGATGAACCGGCTCTGTCGCTTCCCGGACATCAACAGCGAAAACCAGATCATCCGCAAGGCCGCGGAGCGCGAGGCGATCAACGCGCCCATGCAGGGAAGCGCCGCGGACATTATCAAAAAAGCCATGGTCAGCATTGACCGAAAACTTTCTGAGCAAAATTTAAAGAGCAGAATGATCCTCCAGGTCCATGACGAGCTGGTATTTGAAGCCGCGGAAGCGGAGCTGGACAAGTTGAAAGAACTGGTGACCCTGGAGATGGAATCAGCCGTGGAATTGAAAGTTCCGCTCAAGATTGATCTCGGCATCGGAGAAAACTGGCTGCAAGCGCATTGAGATAGTTGATAGGATGATAAGTTGATATGGGATCGGGACTAAAGTCCCCCGCACAGTGCGGAATTTACTTATCAACATATCAACTTATAAACTTATCAACTGCCTTCATTTTTTCCCGGAATTTCGGTCTCAGCCAGAAGGTCACGATCAAGCCGGCAAAGACCATAATGATCCCGCTGGTAAGGAACCCCTGCGGGAATCCGAGGGATTGGTTGATGGCGCCGGCGACATTGGAGAAGAGGAAAATGCTGAGATGGCGGATCATCAGGATTAAGGCCCAGTTTCCGCCCGCCCTTTTCTTGGAGAAAGCCAGGGAGGCGATCACATAAATAAGCAGGAAAAAGGTGCTGTCGCCGGTGGTGTGCAGGATCCGGATGACCAGGAACTGCGAAAAAGTTTGCGCATATCCGCTCAGGGCCTGGAAAATTCCGGACAGGATCAGGGCCAGGCCGGTCAGGAGAACCTGCTGCTTGACCCGGTCATTGAGCCTGCCGACCAGATAGGTCACGATGGACATAGAAAAGGAGATATAGAGAAAGAGCCTGCCCACCTGGCTGGTGGTCAAGCCGATCACCTCGGTCTGGAGCAGGGTATAGCCGGCGTATTCAAATCCCGCGTGCGAGGCCACGATCATCACGATGAAGATCAGGATCCAGGTCAGGGGATGTTTCAAATCCTCCCGGTATTCGCTGAGATGAAAGGCAATGCCCCGGATGCGGGGAAGGGTCAACCCGACCAGGACCAACAACCCGGCAAAGCCAAGCAACATCCAGAACAATCCCTGCCCTCCAAAGCGCTCAATGAAAATGCCTCCAATTTCCGAGCCCAGGCCCGCGCCCAGGATATCGCCGATGCTGAAAATCGCGGTTTGTCCTCCCCTTGAATCTTCCCCCATTTCCTTCAGGAACAATGCTGAAATTGCGATCTGGAGCAGAGCCACGGAAATGCCGAAGACCAGAATATACAGCTCAAACCAGGGGGGAAAACTCTTGACCAGAAACAGGACGGGAAAAATCGCGGCGATGAAAGCCCCGACGATGAAGAAAATTTTCGGGCTGATCCGATCCAGCAGAACTCCGATGGGCAGAATCAGGACCACCACGGTCAAGCTGATCAGGCTGATCAGCATCCCGATCCTGGCGTCCGAAACCCCGGCCTGCTTGAAATAATATGGAAAATAGATCAGACCGCCCCAATAATAAAGCATAAACAGGAATTGCAAAAAACCGTAAAAAAATGCCTTGGAGTAAGGTTGCCTTTCCATTCCACGCCCGGATTATTTGCCCAGCTCGCCCCGGCGGAAAGCTTGCAAGTATTCCAGGCAGGACGGATCCTGGCCGGAAAGAGTCATGCTCGCCCTGAGTGTTGCCATCAGCTCATCATCCAGCGGATCAATCAGGGCCGCGTCCAGACCCGCGGGCAGGAGCATTGCCAGGAAAGTCCGGTTGAGCAGTCTCCGATCGGGAAGACCAAAAGAGACATTGGACAATCCGACCAGGGTTTTGAATTGCGGGAAATGTTTTTTCAACTCGCGGATGGTTTCTAAAACATAAAGCCCATTTTTCACCTCCGTGCTCAGGGTGAAAACCAGGGCGTCCACTAAAACCCGCTCCGGAGGAATTTTGTAGGTATCAATGATTTTCGTCAATCTTTCCATTGCCCGGAGCCGGTCGTCGCTATTTTTGGGCGCGTCGTTCTCATCCATCAAGAGCGCGATCACCAGGGCCTGATGTTCCAGCGCGAGCGGAAGAATCTTTTGGTGCCTGGCCGGGTTCAGGGTAATGGAATTGATCATCTGCCCGGGCCGGCCGATTCGTTTCAACCCGGCTTCAATCACCGAGGGGGTTGAGCTGTCAATCGCAAGCGGGATTTCAAATTTATCTTTGAGCAGGTCAATCAGCCAGAGCAAATCCGGCAGTTCCTGGTCCGGAAGATTAGAGGTATTGAGGTCAATAAAATTGCTTCCGCGCTTAACCAGTTCCTGGACCTCTTTGAGAAAATAATCCGCGTCTTTTTTCTTCAAAGCCTCCTTGATCGGCTTGCGGGAGGCGTTGATTCTTTCGGCGATGATGATCATCTCAAGAGACCTCCGCTTTCCTGAATTCGGCGTCGCTGGGCCGGAGATAGATCGGAACCATCTGCTCCAGCGGGTCGGTTTCTTTTCTTGCCAATCTTTCCCAGCCGAGCTTTCCGATGATGCTCGCGCGGGGATACTCAAACTCAAATCCGGCAAAGGCGGCTTTGCCTTGAAATTGGTCCTGGTAAATTCTGGATCCCTCTCCCACTGCCAGAGTCTTCTCTTTGATCATCGGGATCAGCCGATCCGGCGGGATCACCAGGTGCTCGCTCCCGGCCTGAAAATTCTTTCCCCCTTGATAAAAGCGGGCGAACACCTCGCCCTTGCGCGCGTCCAGCAGCGCCAGGATCGGGCCATCATAAAATCTGACCGACCAGGCCAGAGCCTCCAGGCTGGATACTCCCACGATCGGGACCGACAGGCTCAGGGCCAATCCTTTGGCGGTTGCCAGGCCGACCCGGACCCCGGTGAAAGACCCGGGCCCGATCCCGACGGCGATTCCTTCAATAGATTTTGGCTCCAGGCCGAGGCGATGAAAAAGCCAATCCATCTCCGGCAGTAATCTTTCAGTGTGCTTCCGGCCCAGGTTGAAGCTGACTTCGCCCAGGATTTGCTCATCCCGGATCAGGGCAATGCTTCCCGCCAGGGTGGAAGTGTCAAGGCCGAGTATCATCATCACTTGATTCCGAGCGACTTGAGTAATTCTTTTGCCCATTCCATAATCGGCTCCTGGAACCGGAGAAAATCATTGAAAGTTACCAGAAGCATAAACCCGATCAGGAGGAAGAAGGTGGTCTGCCAGATAACCTCTTTGACCTTTTTATTGAGCTTCCTTCGGATCGCCGATTCAATCAGCGTGACCAGGATATGCGCGCCATCCAGCGGCGGAATCGGAATTAAATTGATAATACCGAGATTGACGCTGATGATCACCAGCATCAAAATAAAGCGAGCCACCCCGGCTTTAGCGGCCTGACTGGTCAGACTGGCGATTCCGACCGGACCGCTCATTGCCTTCCAGCTTACCTGTCCGCTGAAAAGTTTTCCCGCCACCCGGATGGTCAAGCCCGACCAATAATAGGCTTCCTCAAATCCGGCTGACAAACCTTCCCGCAATCCATAGCGGACATAAACCGTGGGGATTTTCTGTTCAATGCCAATCAAATATCGTTTTTCATCCGCGTTATATTTGGGCTGGACATTGACGATGAGCTTTTGCTGATTTCGCTCAACTTCCAGGGCGAGAACCTGACCCTGACTTTGCTGGATCAGGCCGGTCATCTCGTGCCAGTAATGCACCGGCTGGCCGTTGATGCTGAGAATTCTGTCATCCGGTTTAATTCCGGCCTGGTCGGCAGGACTGCCCGGCATGGTTTTTCCCACCATCGGTTCCACTCCGGGAATGAAAATTCCGGAATAGCCGGCTTTTTCGGCTTTGGACTCCGCCAGCTTGATCTTTTTTTCTATCACTGAATTCCCGCGCTGGATTTGATAAGTCATTTCTCTTCCCGGATTGAGAAGTTCATTAGTGATCATATCCTGGAAGTTCTTCACCCTCTTGCCATTGACTTCCAGAACCAGGTCGCCGGGTTGAATGTCTGCTTTTTCCGCGGGCGAGTCCGGAAGGATCGTGCCTACCCTGGCCTCAGCCACTTCAAAATAGGATCGCTCAATTCCGATCCAATAGGAGATGGGAGCTACGGCAAAAGCAACTGCGATGTTCAGAATTGATCCCATCGCGAAAATGATCAGCTTTTTCCAGGCCGGTTGCGCATAAAGCGCGCGCTTTTCATCCTCCGCAGTGATCGGCTCATCCGATTCATCCAACTCGGTCGGGTCTCCGAACAGGCGCACATACCCGCCGAGCGGAACCGGCTTGATCCCGTATTCGGTCTCGCCGATTTTTTTATGCGCCAGCCAGGGACCGAAGCCGAACGCGAACACCAGCACTTTGACCTTGAAAATTTTTGCCGCGATAAAATGTCCGAATTCGTGCACGAACACCAGGAACCCGAGCATAATCAAAAACGGCACAATCACCCAGAGAAAGGATCTTAACGCCTCAAGCATTGATCAACTCCCCTGCCCTTTTCCTTGCCCAGACATCCGCCTCCAGAATCTCCTTCAGGCTTTTTGACTCCCCGGGCTGATGTTGGCTCATAACTTTCGCAATCAGCTCCACTATTTTATTAAAACCAATCTTTCCAAAAAGAAAAGCCGAAACCGCTTCCTCGTCCGCGGCGTTCATCACTGCGGGGAGAGTTCCACCGACTTTGAGCGCCTGGAACCCGAGCTTGATGGCTGGAAACCGATTTAAGTCGGGCTTTTCAAATTTGAGTTCTCGGATCTGAGCCAGATCCAGCCTGGGAAAATCCAGCTCGGGCCGGTCCGGGAAAAACAACGCATAGGCGATGGGAATTCTCATATCCGGCACTGACAGATGCGCGAAAAGGGCGCCGTCTCTGGTTTCCACCAGGGAATGCACAATGCTTTGCGGATGAATGATCACCTCCAGCTGATCCGGCTTTAAGTCAAAGAGCCACCTTGCCTCCATCAATTCCAAGGCTTTATTCATCAGGGTTGCCGAGTCCACCGAGATTTTTTTTCCCATTTTCCAGGTCGGATGCCGGAGCGCTTCTTCCACTGACACCTCAGCCATCCGGCTCCGGCTCAGATTCCGGAACGGCCCGCCCGAAGCCGAGAGGATGATGCGGGAAATCTCTCGCTTTTTTTTCCCCTGCAAAAGCTGAAAAATCGCCGAATGCTCGGAGTCCACCGGAATGATCCTCACTCCCCGCTTCCGCGCCCCGCGGGTGATAATTTCCCCGGCCATCACCATCGGCTCCTTATTCGCCAGCGCAATATTTTTCCCGGCCTCAATCGCCTGGAGCAAAGGATTCAGACCCGCGGAGCCGGCCAGCGCCATTAAAACCAGATCAACTTCTTTGAGCGAGCTCGCCTGATTGAGACCGTCTTCTCCGGAAACGATTTTCACCGAACCGGGAATTTTCTTCCTCAGCTCCCGGGCGGATTGCCCGGTCGGAACCGAGACCAGTCCGGGCTGAAATTTTTTTACCTGCTCAGCCAGGAGTCTCAGATTTGCTTTTGCCGATAGCGCCGCCACTTTAAATTCGCCCGGAACGCGGGAGATGATTTCCAGGGCCTGAGTTCCAATGGAACCGGTTGAGCCGAGAATGCTGATCCGCTTTTTGGTCATAACCTTAAATTACGATTTACGCCCGCGCCGGATCTGCTCCGGGGTCAGGCCGAATCTGCGCTCCCGGGTCTGATAGAATCGGATGGCTTTGCGCAGCTCCGCTCCGGCAAAATCGGGCCAGAGGGTTTTGGTGAAATAAAGCTCGGAATAAGCCATCTGCCAGAGCAGGAAATTACTGATGCGGAGTTCGCCCCCGGTTCGGATCAAGAGGTCCGGGTCGGGAAGGCCCGCGGTATCCAGCAAGGCGCTGAAATCCTTTTCCGAAAGATTTTTCTTTGTAAGCCGGGCCTGATTCACGGCGCGAACCATCTCATCCCGGCCGCCATAGCCCAGGGCAATGGTCAGAAACAGCTTTCCGCCTTTCTTGGATTTTTCCAGCGCCTCCCGGATCAGCTTCCGGATATCTTGGGGCAATAATTCCACCCGGCCGATCACTTTTAATCTCACCCCGTTTTTCACCAGCTCGTCAATTTCCTGTTGAATATAATTCCGGAGCAGATCAAAGAGCGCGTTCAATTCCCGGGCCGGTCGTTTCAAATTTTCCGTGCTCAGGGCAAAGAGGGTCAGATAGGGAATCCCCAATCGCCGCGCCGCCTTGACCACCTTTTTGGTGGCGGAAATCCCCTGCCGGTGGCCGTAAATCCGATCCCGGCCGCGCGCTAACGCCCATCTGCCATTCCCATCCATGATGATGGCGATATGCCGGGGCAAGGATTCCGGGGCCGGTTCAGACTTCAATTACTTCCTTTTCCTTCTTCTGAGCCAGTTCGTCAATCTTTTTGATGGTCTCATCTATTTTTTTCTGGATTTTGTCCTGGCCTTTATGAAGATCATCTTCCGTGATCTGCTTGTCCTTCTGCATCTGACGCAATTTCTCCACCCCATCCTTCCGCTCCTGCCGGATCGCCACCCGATGCTCCTCCGCCACCTTGTGAACCACCTTGACCAACTCCTTGCGTCTCTCTTCGGTCAACTCCGGAATCGGCACCCGGATCACTTTTCCGTCATTCTGCGGATTAAGCCCGAGATCTGAATTGAGAATCGCCTTTTCCACCTCTTTCAGCGAACTGGGATCATAGGGATGAATAATGATCAGCCGCGGATCCGGAATCGTGATATTGGACATCTGCTTGATCGGAGTCATCTGGCCGTAATAATTCACCTTGATCTCGTCCAGAAGTCCGGCGCTGGCCCGGCCGGTGCGGATTTTGGCCAGCTTCTGCATTAAATCTTTGATGGTCTTATCCATTTTTTGATTCAGAGCCTGGAGAACGCTATCCATCATTCCTTGCCTCCTTGGTTTGTGAATTTTTCCCCGAATTATTTAATCAAAGTGCCCACGGTCCTGCCCAGAAGCGCTTTCCTTAAATTGCCTTCCTCAAAAAAGTTGAAGACAATGATCGGCAGTTTGTGATCCCGACACAAGCTCAGGGCGGTCGCATCCATCACCTTCAGGTCTTTGCTCAAGGCCTTGGTATAGCTCAGGGTTTGATAAAATTTTGCCTTAGGGTTTTTCTCCGGATCCGAGTCATAAACCCCTTTCACCCGGGTGGCTTTAAGAAAAACCTGGCAGCCCAGCTCCAGGGCGCGCAAAGTCGCCGCGGTATCCGTGGTGAAAAAGGGATTGCCCGTGCCCGCGGCCAGAATCACCACCCGGTCTCTTTCCAGATGATGCAAAGCCCGGGGCCGGATAAAGGGCTCGCAGATTTGCGGAACATTGATCGCGCTCAGAACCCGGGTGATGATTCCGAGCTTGGCAAGCTCTTGTTGAAGCGCCACGGAATTCATCACCGTGGCGAGCATTCCCAGGTAGTCCACGCTCACCCGATCCGAGACCCCCCAGCTTTCTCTGCCGCCTCGGAAAAAGTTTCCGCCTCCCACCATCAACGCCATTCCTACTTTAAGATCAACCGCGGTCTTGATTTGTTCCGCGATCCAGCTCAACCGGAGGGAGTCAATCCCGAACCGCTGGGCTCCGGCAAGAGCCTCTCCGCTCAGCTTGAGCAGGACCCGCGTGTATTCAGCCGACTTGAGATTTTCCATTTTTCTTATTCCCTCAGAGAATCTCTCCCATCTGCAATCGGGCGAACCGCCGGATGGCAATATTCTCTCCGGTCTTGACCGAAAGCTCTTTTCTCAAATCCTCAATGCTTTTTTCCGGGTCTTTAATAAATTTCTGCTCCAGAAGGCAAGACTCATTAAAGAATTTCTCCAGCTTCCCCTCCACAATCTTATCCACGATCTTTTCCGGTTTTCCGCTTTCCAATGCCTGCTGGCGGTAAATGGCTTTTTCCCGCTCAATCACTTCTTTGGGAACCTCTTCCCGGGAAACAAACCTCGGCGCCATGGCCGCAATATGCATGGCCAGTTCGCGGAGGAAACTGGCGAATTCCTCGGTCCGGGCAACGAAATCAGTCTCGCAATTCACTTCCACCAGAACCCCGATCTTCTCTCCGGGCCGGTGAAGATAGGCGCCGATCCGGCCTTCTTTGGTGGCCCGGCCCGAGCGCTTCTCGGCCTGAAGAATGCCTTTGGCGCGAAGATAATCAATCGCCTTTTCCTTGTCTCCCCCCACTTCCTCCAACGCGCGCTTGCAATCCATAAAACCGGCCCCGGTTTTCTCCCTCAGTTCCTTGACCAAATCCGCCTTAATCTCAACCAACTTCCAACCTCCTAATCCGATTTAAACTCACTTACCTTTAATCCAAACCTTGGCTGAAAATCCCACCATTCCTCGTTTCTCGTTCCGTGCCTGTCCCGCTGAAAGCGGGATTTCTCGTTCCTCTCTTAATCCGCATCCGCGTCATCCTCAGAATCCTCTTCCGGCTCCTCTCCCTCCGCCGCCTCTTCCATTCCTTCCTTGGATTCCTCCTCAACCTCCTCTTCCGCCTCTTCTCCCAACTCTTCCGCCACCAGATCCTCCAACCGCTCCACTTTCGGCCGTTTGCCCTCAGCCACCACATCCACCACGCTCGCTCCGGCCGCAATCTCCGGCTCCACCCGAAGCAATTTCTGATGCATGTCTTTTCCCTCCAGACAGGCATCCGCGACCTTGCTGGTAAAAAGCCGAATCGCTTTGATCGCATCATCATTCCCCGGAATGATATAATCCACCAGGTCCGGCTCGCAATTGGTATCCACAATCGCCACCACCGGGATCTTGCTCTTCCGGGCTTCCCGAACCGCAATTTCTTCCTGGTTGGGATCCACCACAAAGAGCGCGCCCGGGGGCCGCTCCATATTCTTGATCCCGCCCACATTCCGCTCCAGCTTGGCATATTCCCGCTGAATCCCGAGCACCTCTTTCTTGGGCAGAAGATCCAGCTTGCCGTCCGCAGCCATCTCCTCAATCCGTTTTAAGTGCTCCACGCTGGACCGGATCACCTTGAAATTGGTGAGCGTGCCTCCCAGCCAGCGATGACTGACAAAAGGCATTCCGCATCTCTGGGCCTCTTCCTCAATCACCGCCTGGGCCTGGCGTTTGGTTCCCACCAGGAGCACCTCTTCCCCCTGCGAGACCGTGCGCACGATGAACTGATAAGCCTGCTCAAAAAATTGAACCGTCTGCTGAAGGTCCACGATGTAAATCCCGTTGCGCGCGCCGTAAATATACGGCTTCATCTTCGGGTTCCAGCGCCGGGTTTGATGTCCAAAATGTACTCCGGCCTCCAGAAGCTGTTTCATGGTTACAACCGCCATTTTTCCTGTTCCTCCTTCTCGGGTTTTTATTCCTCCGCGGCCTTGCCCTCTTACCCTTAATTGGGCGGATCGCAATCCGCCCCTACATTTCAGGCACCCGGAGAGCTTCTAACCGCGTGTGTAATTGACCAATATATTTAGCACATTTTCCCTTTTTTTACAATCGCCATCCTTTTTCAGAGGAATCGCGAATAAATTTGCGCAAGCCGGCGGAATTTGGTTTGACATTGAGGCAAACAAATTGAATAATAAGAACAGCATAAAGGGAAATAGGAAATGGCCGGAGGGATCATAGAAGGCAAGACGATCAAGGGGAGCGTGCGGGAGCAGGCGGATGTGTGCGTGATCGGCTCGGGCGCGGGCGGGGCGGTGATGGCCAAGGAGTTGGCGCAGAAGGGCTTGAAGGTGGTGGTTCTGGAAGAGGGAGGTAATTATTCCAGCAAGGATTATCCCAAGACCATTTTTGAAAGTTTTATGAAGCTGTACCGGAATCAGGGATTGGACACCACGCTCGGGATTCCGGCGATTGTTCTTCCCACCGGGAAATGCCTGGGCGGGACCACGGTAATCAATATGGGCACCTGCTTCCGATTGCCGGATTATACTCATCAAAAATGGGAGGACCTGGGGATCAAGGGGTATTCCGCCAAGGATTTGGCGCCGTATTACGATCAGGTGGAAGAGATGATGAGTGTTCGGCGGGTGACGCCTGAGGTGATGGGCCGGAATGGCGAGATTATTGCCGAGGGCGCGAAGAAGCTGGGCTTGCATCCGATGCCGATTCTGAGGAATGTCAATGACCGGTGCAAGGGGTGTTGCAATTGCTCTTACGGCTGTCGGGAGGATGCGAAGGAAGCTATGATTCTTAATTATATTCCGCGGGCGGTGGAATTGGGCGCGAAAATATATTGCGATGCCAAGGCCGAGTTCATAGTTCACGACAAGGAAAAGGTCTTGGGGGTTACCGGCTCAATCCGGGACCGGGAGAGCGGAAATTTCCGGCATTTTATTGAGATTGCCGCGGACCGGGTGGTGGTTGCGGCGGGCGCGCTCAACACTCCGGTTTTACTGCTCAAGAGCGAGGTCTGCAACAGTTCGGGTCAGGTGGGGAAGAATTTGAAGTTGCATTTGTGCGGGAGGGCGATCGGAGTTTTTGACGAGTTGATTGACGGCCATCACGGGGTGGGCCAGTGCCTTTACATAGATGATTACGCGGAGCTGGGGATTATGCTGGAGGCGACCTTTACCGGGCCGGCCACGGAATTTCCGGGACTCGGCGGTTTTGGCAAGGAGCTCTGGGAGCATTTGAAGGAATTCCGGCATCTGGCCAGTATCGGCGTGATGATGAGCGATACTTCCAGCGGGAAAGTCACTGTGGGCGTGGATGGGGAGCCGATGATCACTTACAATATGAATCAGAAGGATGCGGATGCGCTGAAAAAAGCCATGCTCATTTCCGCCCGGATATTTTTCGCCGCGGGCGCGAAAAAAGTTTTGACCACCACCAGTTGTTTCCCGGAGATCAAAAATTTGGTGGAAGTGGAAAAATTTCAGGACCTCAAGGTTGAGCCGGGCCAGTTCCTGGCTATGGCCTTTCACCCCATGGGCACCTGCCGGATGGGAGCTGATCCGAAAAAATCAGTGGTGAGCCCGGAGCTGGAAGCCTGGGATTTGAAAAATCTTTACCTCACCGACGCCAGCGTGTTTCCGACTTCATTGGGCGTGAATCCGCAGGAGACCATCTGGGCCTTTGCCACCCGGTGCGCGGAAAATATTTTAAAAAATGCCAGGCGCTGATCCCGTCCTTTTGATCCGGGGAATTTATGTGATCGCGGACAATTCTATTGTGCCCGATAAAAGCCATCTGGAACTCGCCAAATCCGCGCTGGACGGAGGGGCAAAGATCATTCAGTTCCGGGCCAAAGATTTAAACCGGAGGGAATTTTATAAGATTGCGCTGGGACTGGCCCGGCTTTGCCAGGGTTATCAGGCGCTTTTGATTATCAATGATCAGCTGGAGATTGCGCTGGATGCGGGCGCGGGCGGAGTCCATTTAGGCGCGGATGATCTTGCGGTGGAACGGGCAAAACTGCTGGCGCCGAATCTGCTCATTGGCCGGAGCACGCACAGTTTGGATGAAGCGATTGAAGTTGAGAAATCCGGCGCGGATTATCTCGCGTTTGGCGCGATCTTTCCGACTCAGACCAAAGGCAGACCCACGCCGATTCAGGGGATTGAGCAGCTGAAGGAAGTTTGCGCAAAGGTAAAGAAGCCGGTGGTCGCGATCGGCGGGATCAAAAGAGAAAATCTGGCTGAGATCAAACGAGCCGGCGCATCCGCCGCGGCCTTTATTTCCGAAATCGTTTGCGCGGATTCCATTTCCGGGCGCGTGCGGGAACTGATCAAGATCTGGCAGGAAAGTTGATCTCTTCTCTGCCAAAAACCTTAATTGGCTTGAGCAAAAGTTCGCCTTGAATTTCTGTCACTTCGGCGATGGCAAAGCAGGTAGAGGAGAAGATTCGGACCAGACCAGAGGGAGGATTCGGGAGCTCAAAATTTTTCAGGGGAATGGACCTTCCGTCCTTGATTTTATATCCGTCCTCATCCGAGAGCTCCAGTTTCTCAAAGTCCAGAATTTCTTCCAGCCGGATCAAATGGCTCTGACAATTCTCCGGAGTCAGGTCGGAAAGTGATATCGCCTGCTCAAGAGAAAATCCACCGGATTTAAGTCGGCGAAGAGAAGCGAGATGGCCGCCGCATTTGAGGATTTTGCCCAGGTCATCCGCCAGAACCCGGATATAGGTTCCGGGTCCGCAGGTGACCAGAATTTCCAGCTCATCTCCGGAAAATTTTTTCAGCTCCAGGGCAAAGATTTTTACCACCCGGGATTTTCGCTCCACTTCCTCTCCTTTTCGGGCCAAGTCATAGAGCCGCTTGCCTTGATGTTTCACTGCTGAATACATCGGCGGTTTTTGCTCAATCTCTCCGACAAATTTTTTCAACAACTCTATGAGTTGGTCTTGGTTTATTTCTGGGATTGGACCGGAGAAGGTCACTTCGCCTTCCAGGTCCATTGTGCTGGTGGCCTGGCCGAGCTTGATCTTTGCCAGATATTGCTTTTCCGCGTTTTCCAAAAACCAGGCCAGCCGGGTGGCTGGTCCGAGTAAAATCGGGAGCAAGCCGGTTGCGAGCGGGTCCAGGGTTCCGAGATGTCCGGCTTTTTTCTCGGAGAAGATCCTTGCGACCTGGCTGGTGGCTTTGCGGGAGGTGCTCCCGAGCGGCTTGTCAATGAGCGCAAGTCCGGAGGCGCTCATTTTCCTTTTTGGGCAAGCAGTTGATCAACTCTTGCGCGCACCAGCTTTTTGATTTCTTCCAGGCCGCCGTTCATCGTGGCGCCCGCGGCTTGCGCGTGTCCGCCTCCGCCCAGGCTCTCGGAGAGTTTGGCCACATTGATTTTACCGCGAGAGCGGAAGCTGACCTTGTATTTATTTTTGTCCAGCTGACGGTAAAGGATGCCGACTTCCACGCCGCTAATCATCATCAGGTAATTGATCATTCCTTCTGACATTTCCTTGCCGGCTCCGGTTTTATTGAGCATTCCCTGATTCAAGGTCAATTCGGCGCGCTCGCCGGTTTCGCTCAGGTTGAAGGATTGAAGCACAAGGCTGAGAAGCTTGAGCCAGTTCCGGGGTTGGTTTTCATAAACCTGTTTTGCAATCTCGCCGGGTTTTGCGCCGAGCGCGACCAGTTGGGAAGCGACTTCCAGGGTGGCGCTGGTGGTATTGGAGTATCGGAAGGAGCCGGTGTCCATCATCACTGCGGTATAAAGGCAGGTTGCAATTTCTTTGCTGATTTTTTTGCCGGAGCCGGCTAACAGTTTAAAAATAATTTCTCCGGTGGAGCTGGCCTTGGCATGGACCAGGTTGAGGGCTCCGAACCTTTTGTTGGTCTCGTGATGGTCAATGTTGATGATCCTTTTGCCCTGGACAAAAGCCGGGAATTTTTCAGAGACCCGTTCCAGGTCGGTGCAATCCACCGCGATCACGAGTTTAAAGTCGGTCTGGATGCGGTCAAGTCGGTGAATGATTTTATCCGCGCCGGGCAGGAAGGCGAGGAAATAAGGAATCGGATCCTGATTGAAGACCTGGATTTTCTTGTTCTTCCGGAAATGATGATAAAGGGCGAGGCCGGCGCCGAGGGCATCTCCTTCGGGATTCTGATGACTGGCGATCAGGATTTTGCCGGTCTTTTCAATTTCAGTTCTGATTTTCTGATTCAGGCTCATTTTGCTCGTGGATTTTTTTAATCAAGTCTTCAATTCTCTGGGAATGTTCCAGACCCTGGTCAAAGCGGAACTCCAGGTCCGGGACAAAGCGCAGATAAATTCTCTCGCCGATCAATTTTTTGATCATTCCTTTCGCGCAGCTCAAACCTTCCTGGCAGTCGGCTTTTTCCTGGTCGGTGCCGATGATGCTGAAATAAATCCGGGCCAGTTTCAGGTCATCGGTCATCTGCACCCGGGTGATGGTGATTTTTTTAAGCCGGGGATCGTGGAGGTCTCGTTCCAGGAATCCCGCGAGTTCCTTTTGCAATAAACTGGCCACCCGATCTGATCGTTTATAAGGATGCATAATTCCGTTCCGGTCATTATAAATGAATGATTTCCATCTCCTGATTGATGATTTCGCCCAGGCCCAGGTTTTCCACATAATTGAGAATCTGATCCAAACAGGAATTGACAAAACCGCCCTGATTCCCGACCATAGTGATTCCGATTTCCGCGTTCTGCCAGAGATCGTTTTTCCCGACCTCGGCCACCGAGACATTATATTCGGAGCGGATCCGATTGATCGCCCGCTTGAGGGCTCCCCGCTTCTCCTTCAGGCTATGCGCTTCGGGAAGTCTGAATTCTATGCGCAGGACTCCAACCACCATCTGCTTTTCCTGTTATTTTATCCCTGCGGTTTTTCTTCCATTACATAAAATTCCAGGACATCTCCGGGCTTGACATCGTTGTAATTTTCAATGCCGATCCCGCACTCCATTCCCTTGGCCATTTCCTTGACATCATCCTTAAAGTGCTTGAGCGAACCAAGCCTTCCTTCAACAACCACCGCATTGTCTCTCAGCAGCCGGACCTGAGCGCTTCTCTGGACAATGCCTTCCTGGACAAAGCAGCCGGCGATGGTTCCCACTTTGGTAATATTGAAAATCTGCCGGACTTCGGCCCGACCCAGGATTCGTTCGGCCTTTTCCGCCACCTTCATTCCTTTGGTCAGCCGCAGAAGCTCGTCCAGGAGTTCATAAATGATCCGGTGAGTGAAGACCCGGATCCCTTTTTCTTCCGCGAGTTTTCCGGCTTTTGATTCGGGCCGGACCCCGAACCCGATGATGATTGATTTAGTCGCCTCGGCTAACAGCACATCGTTTTCCGTGATGGCGCCCGGGCCGCTGTGAAGAACCTTGATCTCAACCTGGTCGGAACTCATTTTCAGCACCGAATCGCGAACCGCTTCCACGGCGCCGTGGGTGTCGGCTTTGATAATCAGGTTGAGTCCTGATTTCTGTCCCGGCTCCATCTTCTTGAGCAGGTCTTCCATACTGGCCTCAATCGGTCCGGCCAGGCCCTCCGAGCGCTTCTTTTCCGCCCGGTGCTCGGCCACGACTTTAGCGCCTTTCTCATCCTCCACCACGATCAACTTTTCTCCTGCTTCCGGCACTCCGTCCAGGCCGATCACTTCCACCGGCATACTCGGCCCGGCAGAATCTATCTGCCGTCCCAGATGATCAAACAGGGCGCGCACTCTTCCGGAAAAAGTTCCGCAAACAATGTCGTCCGGGCGTTTCAGGATTCCTTCCTTGACGATGATGCTGACCACGGTCCCCCGGCCCCTTTCCAGCTTGGATTCAATAACAAAACCGCGGGCCGGGATTTTGGGATTACCGCGCAGGTCCAGCATTTCGGCCTGAAGGGAAATGGCTTCCAGGAGTTGGTCCACGCCCTGGCCGGTTCGGGCCGAGCAAGAAACCATCAGGGTTTCTCCGCCCCATTCTTCGGGCATCAGTCCCTGTTCCGCGAGCCGGCTTTTGATCTGGTCCGGTTTGGCATCCGGGAGATCCATCTTGTTTATGGCAACCACGATCGGAACTTTGGCGGCTTTCGCGTGATTGACCGCTTCAATGGTCTGAGGCATCACGCCATCATCCGCGGCCACCACCAGAATCACGATGTCGGTTACTTCCGCTCCCCGGGCGCGCATCTTGGTAAAGGCGGCATGACCGGGGGTATCAATAAAGACAATTTTCCCGGAAGGCCCTTCCACCATAGAGGCGCCGATGCTCTGGGTAATCTGTCCCGGCTCTTTCTCAGCTACTTTGGTCTTGCGGATGTAATCCAGCAGAGTGGTTTTTCCATGATCAACATGCCCCATCACCGTAACCACCGGCGGTCGGGGCTCAAGCCCTTCCTTAATCGGCTTGACCGGAAGCTTGATGATCTTAGCCTCATCAAAAAGCTCCTGAATTACTTCGTATTCAAGCTCGCGCGCAATTAAAACCGCAGTTGGATAATCAAGCTCGGCATCTGCTTCCGCGGGGAGGCCGAGTTCGGAGAGCTTGTTATGAACCAGGTTGGATTTGACGCCGATTCTTCGGGCAAGTTCCTCCGGGCTGATCCTCTCTCCCATCCGGATGACTCGTTTCTTGGCTTTCGGAACCGTGATCTGGGTTTTTTGAGCCAGTCGCTTCTTGGTGGTGATTTTTTTCTTCTGCGGAATATAAATCCGGTCGGTATCAACCAGTTCGGTTCCCTCTTCAAAAGCCCCGCGCTCCAATTTAAAGGCGATCTTTCTCCTGAGCTTTCTTTTGACCGGCTCCTTGATTTTCTTTCCTTTAACCGGCTTTTCCAGGAATTCTTCAAGCTCGGATTTAGGTTTGACGCCTTTTTTCTTTTTATCTTTCTTTTTTTCTCGTTCAGCTCGCTCGGCTTTTTCCGCTTCTGCTTTTTGTTGTTCCAGGGCCAGGGTTTCCCGGCTCGGAATTTCATCGGTCGCCCGGGCGGTTCTCCGGATGCTGGGCTTGACCCAGCGCACTCTGACTTTGGGTTTTTTCGGAATGGCTTTTTCAGCGCCCTTTAAAATCTCAATTCCCGTGGGCTTTTTCTCGGGAACTGCAGGCCCCGGGGCTCTCCCGACCGGCTCCGCGGGTTTTGCTTCCGGCTTGGCAGACGCCGGCGCCACTTCGGCTGGTTCTTCTTTTTCCTTGAGCTTCTTGCCGGGAACTCCTTTTTTCTTAACCGCTTTTTTCTTTTTATCCGGTTCGGCTTTTTCTTCCTTTTCTTCCGGCTCAGAAGGCCTGGGAGCCTCTTCAGCTTTATGCACGACCTTTCTTCTTCTGATCACTCCCTCCTTAATCTGCACTTCCACCACTTCGCTTTGAATAAAGGAGGATTTCTCTTTTTGTTCCTCAAAAGTTTTTTTCAGCTTTTTGGCGTCAGCGGGTTCCAGATACTTCATCACATTGGGATTGGGGAAGCCCAATTCGCGAAGCAGGGGAAGAAGCTCTTTCGGGTCAACCCTCAGATCCCGAGCCACCTCATAAACTGTGGGCTTCTTTCCCGTCATCAGGATTCCACTTTCCCTGATTGAGGACCGTCCTGGCTCTGCTTTTCGCCTGGATCAGTTTTCTCGATCGCGGTTTCCTCGGTTTTTTTTAAAGTTTTTCTTTGCGCGAGATATTCCCGGGCGGCCTGAATAATTTTTTCCGCCTTGGCTTTTGCGATTCCGGGTATGGCCATCAGGATTTCCGGGTCGGCCTTGGCCAACTCTTCCGGACTGGTGAATCCTTCCTCATAAAGTTTCTGGGAGATGATTCCGCCAATGCCGGGAATTTCTCCCAGGCTCTTCTGAGCGCTCTCGGAAAGTTCCTTCATCTCGGTCTCGCCTTTGATGTCCAGGTCCCAGCCGGTGAGTTGGACCGCGAGCCGGACATTCTGGCCGCGTTTGCCAATGGCGAGCGAGAGCTGATCATCCGGGACCACGATCAAGGCCTGCTTCTGCTCATCAGCAACGATCATTCGGGTGATCTCTGCAGGAGCCAGGGCATTGCAGATATTGGCGGCGACATCTTTGGTCCAGGCGATAATATCAATTTTTTCTCCCCGCAGCTCCTGGACCACGGCTTGCACCCTTGAGCCTTTCATCCCCACGCAAGCGCCCACCGGATCCACATCCGAGTCTTTGGATTTGACCGCGATTTTAGTTCTGACTCCGGGCTCGCGGGCTACCGTCTCAATGGTCACGATCCCCTCCCCGATCTCGGGCACCTCGGTCTCAAACAGTTTCCGGACGAATTCCGAATTTCTCCTGGTAAGGATGATCTGGGGACCTTTTGATTCTTTCTGCACGGACTGAACATAGGCCCGAATCCGATCCCCCACCCGGTAAGATTCTTTGGGCACCTGCTCATTATGGGGAAGGGCCGCCTCGGTCCGGCCCAGGTCAATGACCATATTTCCGTGCTCAAATCTTCGGACAATGCCGTTGATCAACTCTCCGACCCGATCTTTGAATTCCTCATAAATCATCAAGCGCTCCGCATCTTTGACCCTCTGCATCATCACCTGCTTGGCCGCCTGCGCCGCGATCCTCCCGAATTCCTCAAAGCTCTTGGGATCTATCTTGAATCCGAGCACATCCCCGGCTTCCGCTTCCTGGTCCACGACCTGGGCCTCTTTCAGAGAGACCTGGGTATCCGGGAGCTCAACCGTTTCCACCACTGCCTTGTATTCATATAGCTCAATCTCTCCGCGCTTCTCGTCAAACCGGACTTCCAGATCCCGATCCGCTCCCATCTTCTTGTGCGCCGCACTGAGCACCGAACTGGTGATCGCTTCAATCACCGCTTCTTTACTGATCCCTTTTTCCTTGACCAAGGAATCTATCATCTGGATCAAATCTGATCCCATCTTTAAGTTCCCTCCTCAGCCCTCTTCAAACCGATACTCCAAATTCGCCCGTTTAATCCGGGGATGTGAAATGAAAAACGATTCCTCCCCGATCACCAGCGTGATTCCCTCTTCATCCGCTCCCACCAAAGACCCCCGGAAATTCCTTCGGCCCTGAATCTTTTCCGTGGCTTCCACCACCACGATCCGGTTCAAATACTTCTGAAAATCCTTGAGCTTGCGGAGCCGGCGGTTCAGACCGGGCGAGCTTACTTCCAGGATATAGCTCTCGTCTATGCCGGTCTCCAGATCCAGGAGCGCGCTCATCTCCTGGTTGACCTCGGCCAGCTCATCCACCGTGATCCCGCCTTCCAGCCGGTCAATGAAAAACCTGAGGAGCAGCCGGGTTTTCTGCCGGCTCCTTTCCAGGTCCACCAGCTCCATCCCCCTTTGCGCCAGCAATGGCTGGATCAATTCTTCCAACTGTTCCAACTCCATCATCTCCTGCCCCCTCTTAAAAAAAAAGTGGGCTTTAAACCCACTTCCTATGGGGTCTAACTTTTTATAATATTACCAGAAAAAATTGATTTTGCAAGGAAAAAGCGTAGAGACGACTGGACATCGTTTCCAGCCGAGAATTTCATCCCGGATTTGCCCAGCAAATCCCGGCTCTAAAACTCCTCCGTCCTCAACATTGGGCGCCAGACACTCTTGCCTGCCCTGCGAAGCTCCGAAGGAGCGAAGCAGGGTTCCTCTTTCCTCTTTCCTCTTTTCTCTGTCCCCGCTGTTTCTCGCCTGCCCTGCGTAGCTCCGAAGGAGCGAAGCAGGGTTCCGGGTTCCAGAATTTTTTGAGATCTGAAATTTGAAATCTGAAATTCCGAAGCGCAAAGCGTTTCGGATAGACCTCTCCCGTCAATTCCGCTTATGAAGTTTCAAGGGCAAATATTTTTTTGCCCAGGCGCCAGGGCGATCAAGTAGAGACATTGTTGACGCTGAATGGCACGGGAGGAATATTCAAGCCGTGGAAATCAAGGTTTCTCTGTTTCTATGGTTTCTTGGGTTTTCCATTTAAGCCTTTAACCCTTTCACCCTTTCAACCTTTCAAC
>Ga0315277_10001018_pt1 | contig 41901 bp, 35 predicted proteins | sample YL17G05_15_MG_FD_203695 | JGI IMG/M metagenome (GOLD analysis project Ga0315277, IMG submission 203695) | Sediment microbial communities from Yellowstone Lake, YNP, Wyoming, USA - YL17G05_15 | ecosystem: Environmental > Aquatic > Freshwater > Lake > Sediment | place: USA: Wyoming | collected... | reverse complement strand
ACTCCTTTTCCCATTTCAAGATGACGCTGCACCTCTATCGTTGCCGACACCTGTGCGGCAAACCACAGCCGCGTCATCACAGCGAGATCGCTTGGGTCGGGTCCGCCCAATTCAAGCGATACGCATTTCCCGCGGCCGACCGGAAATTGCTGCGTTTTTTGTAAAACTTGGAGCGCGACGGGCGGACAGCCTACCCCACTTTCTTTTCCGCGCCGCACTTCTCGCAGAACGGCAAAAGTGAATGCCGCGTGGCCTTGCAGGATTCGCAGACCTCATAGACCTTCGAACCGCAAGCGGGGCACGTGTAGGTTTCATCCTTCTCGGCCGGCGCCGACAGATCGGGCACCAACTGTTTCTTGAAGGTCCGTCTGCCCCAGGGCGCATATTTCATCGGCCCGCGCCGAATCGGGTAGCCGCAAATCGGACACAGGAACTTGTCATAAGCTTCCCGATACTGCCTGAACAGCCAATCCATCTTCGGGAATGCCATCATGTGCAACAGGTAAACGAGGATCCGAATGACAATCGCGATCGAGACGCCGATCAGGATGTATTTGAAGTATCTGCTCGGAAAATGCTCGTGGATCACGACGCCGACTTTCAGAATCAACGCGATGCCCGCGGCATAGATCAGCGGGACATAGAGACCGGCGCGTTGTTTCAGAAAGAACAACAACGCAATCAGCAGGAGCGGGATCAGAACCAACAGTTTGAAAACGGCGATCTTGATATTGTGTTTCCGCAGCAGCCGCTGAAACTCCTCGCGGGCGGGCTGCCGCTGCTTTTCGAGCTCGGTCTCGATGCCTTTCCTCTGATCTTCCAACGACCGCAGTTCTTCGCTCCGCTGTGCGATATCTTCGTTCAGGGCCTGGTATTTTTCCTGATTCGACAAGAAAATACTCTGGCTTTTCGCGAGGGCTTGTTGTTCTTCGGCCGAAGGCGTGATGTTTTTCTGGAGATTGATCTTCTGAAACTCCAGGAGCTGGGTCATGGTTTCCCGCGAACTGTTCGTGCTGTCGCGCAGAATCTTTTGCCGTTCCTGTTGATCTCGGATCTTTTGCTGCAACGCGCCAATTTGACTCGTGATATTGTTTAGCCGCTCGGTGAGTTCCGGCTTCAGAAACTGCTTTTCGACGTCCGGATAGGAGGGTCCCCGAAGTGTCCCGATGTCTTTAATGATGAATCCGAGCAGCCAATAGAGAAGGACGGCCAGACCAATACTGAAAAGCCAAATCAGGCAACGATGCATCCACGGTCCTTTGTTCTTCCGCGTCTCATTCATACTGGATTCCTCCTTGGAATTGCCCGAGAAAGATCAGGCCCCGACTCGAGTGTCAAGAAGCGCTGTAGGATTCTTCTCTTGCTCACGCGAACGCCGCGACAGGACTTCCCCAAAAACCCATAGGCGGTGGACACATGAGGTGAACCGGCGAGCCGCCGCGCGGATGCACAAATGTCACCTGCCAGGCATGCAAGCGAAACCCACAATCGCCCGACAACGGGAAGCGGTCGGCGCGCTTCGCTGCTTCCGCGTCCCATCGCCCGCCGGTGACGTAGAAAGCTTCGCCCGCGAGGGGATAACCCACGACAGCGGCGTGAATGCGGATTTGATGGGTGCGACCGCTGCGCGGTGCGGCTTGGACGAGAGTCGTCTGAGTCAATTCGTCGCGATCGAGAACGCGAAAATCAGTCTGCGCGGGTTTGCCGGAAGCGCTTGCCACATGGATCGGCCCAAGCCGCGGGTGTTGTTCAAGACCAATCGGCGTGGCAACCGAGAGCTGATCTTCGGCAAACCGTCCTGCAAGAACGGCCAAATACAGGCGGACGATGCGATGCTTTTGAAGCGCTCGTCCGAGCGCCGACCGCGTCTCCCTGTTCTTGCCCAAAAGCAACAAGCCGCTTGTTCCCCGGTCGAGGCAGTGAATGGGGCTGACGCTCTTCCAACCGGCAGAACGCCGTCGCAGCAACCGGATGACCGTGGATTCGAGAAACCCGCCGCCCGGCAAAACGGGGAGGCAGGCGGGCTTGTTGACGACCAGAAGATCTTCGTCTTCGAAGATGACGGGCAACTCGGTTGGCACCGCCGGTTCCTCCCAGGGTGGCCGGCGATACTCCAGCCGATCGCCGGCGCGGAGAACCCTGTCGGGCAAAACGACGTCGCCGTTGAGGAAAACCAGCCCGCGCGCAATACGCGCCTGCCATTCACCCCTCCCGAATTTCGGATAGCGCTGAGTGTAGTAATCGAGAGCACAAATCCCGGCAAACGGCTCCTTGATGAGATCGTAATATGCATAGCCCGAATTCATGACTCGATTATCAATCAGGACAGTCGCCATTATTCAGCCTGCTTCCACAGGCGCGCCAAATAATGGTGACCGTCCCAATTAACCATCACACCGGCAGTTTCCACGGGTCGCGATAGGGACGCGAGAAATACTTCATCGCTTCGGGATTGTTGGGAATCGTCTTGGCCTTGTCGTCCCAGACCACCTTGGTGCCGCTGCGATAGGAAATATTGCCCAACTGGCAGGTCGCCGTCGTCATAAAGCCTTCCTCGATGGGCAGGATCGGATCCTTGCGCGACTTGCAGCACTCGATGAAGTTGCCGATATGTTTCTGGTCGTGTTGTTCCTCTGCGGTTCTTTCCTTGCCGACTTCGCCCGGCTTGCCTGCCTTCTCGCCGCCCGCCTCGGGAATCACTTCCCAGCCCGTGCGGTCAATAAAGAGCGTGCCCTTGTCGCCATAGAACTCCATGCCGTGATAGCGATTGGGTTCGGGAGCGCGGTTAGTCCACTGACGATGCTCCCAAAGCACCGAAACGCCCGGATATTCATAGACGACTTCGAGCGTGTCGGGGCACTCGCGGCAGTCATCAAAGACGAACTTGCCGCCGCCAGCGGCGGCTGACAGGGGCATGCCGAGTTTCAAGCACCAACGAACGACATCGAGCATGTGAGGACCCCAGTCGCACAACTGGCCACCCGCATAATCCCAGAACCAACGCCACGAGCCGTAAGGACCGGTGGGGAAATCCAGGCGGTAGCGCGCCGGGTTGAACTTGCGCATCGGCGCCGGCCCCAGCCACAAATCCCAGTCCAGACCCGCCGGCGGATCGCCGTCGGGCGGGTTGCCCATGTTCTCGCGCGTGCGCACAAACCAGGCGCGCGCAAAAGCAACCTTGCCCAATTTGCCCGACTGGACATAGTCGGCCGCAGCGATGAAATCGTCGCCGCTGCGTTGCATGAGGCCCACCTGGCAAATACGCTTGGTTGTGCGTACGATTTTGATCATCGCCAGCCCTTCGGCAATATTTTGCGAAATCGGCTTTTCGACATAAACATCTTTGCCTGCAATACAGGCTTGAATCGTTTGGAGCGGGTGCCAGTGGTCGGGCGTCGCGATGAGAACCGCCTGCACCTCTTTCATGTCGAGCAGTTTGCGGAAGTCCTGGAATTTCTGCGGGTCCCGTTTCTGTTTCTTTTTCACGAACTCGGCGGCCTGATCCACGTTGGCCTGCGCTACGTCGCAGACGGCGACAACGTCGGCCAGATCGCCGTTGAGGGTTTGGCGCAGCAGATAAAAGCCGCGTCCGCCAAGACCGATGAACCCTATCGCCAGACGATCATTGGCCGAGGCCTCACCCGCACGCGCCGCTTTGGGCGCCGAAGCACATGCGGCGGCGGCCAATCCCATTCCCGCGGCGGCTGCGCTCGAACGCCGCAAGAAGTCCCTTCGCGTCAGTTCCTTGTTCATTCTTGTTCTCTCCTCTCACCATATCCGCGGAAAAACGCCCGCCCGCCTCTCTCTTTTCGCTTCCGGCGACGCCAAAGTCCTCCCGCGGGTTTTGCCGGGTCCAAAACTTCCCAAAAGCGCAGAGCACCTTGCGCACTTCCGTCACGCTTGTCAACCACGAGATTCGGCTGCCACGTTATAAAGGATCGGAGCGCAGGCGGCACGTGCGCTATCCCGTAAATATACCGGCATCCATCCGAATCAGCTCCTATGCGGGGACGGTGCCTTTCGACTTCAAGGGCGCAACGATCTGCGACATAAGAGAGAAAGGGGTCGGCGTATCCCTGACAGTTGAAACGACCGTCACGTCCACGGAATTCTCCAAGATGCTGACCCGCCGACGTGCCTGCTGGATAAGCTGCAGCCTGCCCGGCTTCAAAGAGGCTTGCCAACTGTATGGAGAAATTGCGTGGGCCGAACCCCATGCCACATCGAAGGGCACCGTGATGCGTTTCGGAGTGAGTCTCGACGAGGGGCCTCTCACCAACATGGCCATGCTGAAGGCCTTCCTGAAAACCATCGAATCCAAGCGCCAATCCCAGATTATGAAATAAGCACCCGCGCATCGCCGTTCGCAGCAGCCTTCATTGCGCCTTGCGTCACCCAAAAAGGGATGAAGCTGCAGGTTCGTAGTCCCCACTTATGGCCATCAACTATTTGACTGGACGAATCCACGGTGTCCAATCCCGTAGGGATGCCTGATAGTAGCCCAGTGATTTATCGCTGGGAAGACGAGTCGGAAAACCGGCAAGTCCCGTCGGGACGACTGAGAATGGCGGCGTTCAATCGTCCCTATGGGACTCTCTGCAAGGGTGACGATCTCGTTCGCAGGAATCAATTCCTGGGCTATTTTCAACGATCCCTACGGGATTGAAGAATGGCAGTTTGTAAGAATAAATGGTTGAAAACCATTAATGGGTCTCTTGGTTTTTGGGACACTGAAGAGCAAGAACTTAAGAACCCTACTAAAGTGGGAACTATAAACCGATTTTCATCCGAGACACATAAGAAAGACCGAGGCCAAAGGATGGGACTTGAAACCTGAAACTTGAAACTTGAAACTTGAACCCGAAACGCGGTTCACGCGCGCGGGCGCGGGAACGGCCACGGGCATGGACGGCAATGGGCTGGTTTGAGCAAATCGCGAGTTTTCGGCTCTACAGCGGCCAGCGGCAGTCGCTTTGGCTGTGGCTGGCCGTTGGCGTGGCCGCTTTGCTCGTTGTTCTCTATTGGTATGGCGCCACGCAGCGCGTGCTCTCCGACCGTTGGCGCAGAATCCTGACGGCGTTGCGCATCGCGGCGCTGGTCTTTCTGGTCCTCTATCTCGTCAATCCCGTTCTGAGCTATCGCCAGCGAAAAGTCATCAAGGGAAGCGTGGCAATCGCGATTGACACGTCGCAGAGCATGTCCATTGCCGACTCGGTCGGCGGCCTGAAGCGTTTCGAGGCGGTCAAGCGCTTGCTTACCGCCGAGCCGCACGAATTGGTCAAGAATCTCGCCACGAAAGGCCAGGTATCGCTGTATCGGTTCGACCGGGCGGCTCAACCGCTGACCGACGCGATGTTCCGCAAACTCGACCGCGCGGATGGCGAGGCAACCGACCTGGCGGCCGCGCTCGATCGCATCGGACGCGACTACGCAAAGGAGCAGTTCATTGCGGCGATTATCTTCAGCGACGGAAGGGCCAATGTCCGAAGCGACCCGCTGACCGCTCTGGCCGGCTTGCGAATTCCCGTCCACGTGGTCGGCGTCGGCCAAATCGAAGACGCCCGCACGCGCCGGGCCGACGTCGCGCTGGTTCGCGTGGATGCCAATCCCATCGCGACGCGCGAGATTGCGACCGTGGCGCGCGTGCGATTCCAGCAGAATGGTTTCAGCGGCGGCTTGTTTCCCATTCTCATGACTGAAGGCAAGGACAATGTCGCTTCGAAGACGGTCGCCGCCGAGGACGTTACGCGCCAGGAAATCGAGTTGCGGTTCACGCCCCACACGACGGGCGTCCACAACTACGAGGTCGCCGTTCCCGAGCTGCCCAACGAAGCCATCGCCGAAAACAACCGCCTGCGCTTCAGCGTCCTCGTGAACGAGATCACCTTCCGCGTTCTCTACATCGAGGGCGGCCTGCGCTGGGAATACAAGTTCCTCAAGCGGTTGCTCGAACAAGACCCAACGCTCGAATCGCGCTGCATGGTGCGAACCGGCGCCGAACACTTCGTGGCCACGGGTCGCGGCGCCGTGACGCTCAAAGAAGGTTTTCCGACCAATCTCGACGAGTTGGCCAAGCTTCGCGTGGTGATTCTCGGCGATCTGCCTCGGCGCTTTTGGAGCGAGGCGCAGATGGACATGCTCGACAAGTTCGTGAGCGAGCGCGAAGGCGGCGTGCTCTTGCTGGGCGGGCAGGAACTGTTTTGCTCGGGTGCTTACGGTAATTCGCCGATTGCACGGCTGTCGCCCGCCGAGCTGACCAAATCCACCGCCGAAGGGCCCGCCCAAGGCAAAACTCTCGTTCTCACGGCGCAGGGAAAACGCAGCGAAATTCTCACCGGTCTCGAAAAGGCCATCGCCAAGATCGGTCTGGGTCGCCACTATCCGCTCGGCAAAATCAAGCCCGCGGCCGAGGTTCTGCTCGAAACGCCTGACGGCCGACCGTTGGTCGTGGCCCAACGTTACGGCAAAGGCCGCGTGGTGGCGCTGGCAACCGACAGCCTGTGGCAAGGCGCGCTGAGCGCACGCCAACCCGGCCAAAGCTCGGCGGCCGAACAACTCTGGCGCCAGTTGATCCAATGGCTCGGCGGCATCAAGCCGACCGATCAGGACGAAAAAGCCAAGACGTTGGTCGCCAACACCGATCGCACCTACTATGACGCCGGACGGCCGATTGTCGTTCATGCGCGCGTCAATCGCAAGGCGCTGCCCGGCGGCAAGGCATCGGTCGAGGCGCGTTTCCTGCTCGACGGCAAGGAGGTCGGCCGGGTTCCGCTTCGTCCCGACGACCGCGAGATCGAGCACGCCGGCTCGTTCGAACCGCCGCGTGACGGCCAGTATGAAATCAGTGTTGCCCTCCAGGCGGGCGGGAAATCGGTCGAACAGGTTACCCTGAATGTGACGGCCGGCCATCCCTATCGCGAGCTCGAAGAAACGACGCTCAACGAATCGCTTCTGCGGGCCATCGCAAGCCAAACGGGCGGTCGCTACTTCAGCATGGCCGACGCCGGCCAGGTGGTCGAGCAGGTCGAGCGCGAGAAAACCGTGCGCGAAAACCGCATCGAGCGCGAATGGTTCGCCTCGCCGACGGTCTTCGCCCTGTTCGCCATTCTTCTGTCCACCGAATGGTATCTCCGCCGCCGCAAGAGTTTGATTTAGAACACACATCCAGACAAGTTGTCCGCCGTCAGAAACCCGCGCGAAAAAGGCTTGCCCCGTCGGCAGAAGCGGCCTATGCTTCTCTTTACTTAAGGGCAAGGAGGCCTGAGGGTCTTCCCTTGTCAAAAGGAGATTGCGATGAGCGACGAGAAGACCAAGGAAGAACGGATCAAGGCCATTCTTGACGAGATTCGACCATATATCCAGGCCGACGGAGGGGACCTCGAATTCGTCGGTCTTCAGGGCAATGTTGTCAATGTCCGCCTGCGGGGTGCGTGCTGCGGTTGTCCGGGAGCGCGCATGACCCTCAAGATGGGCGTCGAGCAACGAATCCGCGAAGAGATACCCGAGATCGAGGTCGAGGCAATTTAGGTTCGGAGTCCAGCCTTTAGGCTGAAGAAGAGGACGCGCTGAAGGGTGAACTCCAAACAGATGGGCCTATAGCTCAACTGGTTAGAGCTCCCGGCTCATAACCGGGCGGTTGCTGGTTCGATTCCAGCTGGGCCCATTGCAGATGAAACTCGCCCCGCCAAGGGGCGATTTTCTTTGTCGGTGGACCCGCTTTAGTCAGAAATCGTTTCCATCCCATCTGTCCGAAAGACGCGAAATGACTAACTTTCGTGTTCCCCGTTAGGTCGAATTCTATGAATGGCCCCTTGCGAAAGGGGGGGGAGAAGATTGCTTTTTTTCTTGGCAACCGCCAGAATATGCCTCTAGTATCTGATTCTTGTGATTGAGATTGAAACCGTATGCGAACATCTTCAATTATTGATTGGAATCGGCGGCGGGGGAGCAAACCCGCCGTTGGGCCGGGTGAGTTGCCAAAGGAGACATCCGTGATCGGGAGAAAAGACGCGGGACCAGATGAAGTTGACCAATTGATGGACCGTGGACTCCAGGCGCTCGAAACGGAGCAATATGACGCCGCCGCGGACCTCTTCCGACGGGTTGTGCAGCGCGCACCCTTCCGCCACGACGCGCGCCGATACCTGGCTCTGGCTCTCGACCGACAGTTCAGTCATGGAAGCGGGGCGGCGGCGGCGCGAAGCCCCGCGCCGACCGATGGGCCATCTTCGGTGGCGACGGTTTCCGGCCGCGCACGCCCCACGCGCATCCGCTTCCCCATTTGGGTGGTCGCCGTGAGCATCGCCATCACGGCTTTGGCCATCGGGAGTGTCGCCCTCGTCGTTTCCTATCTGCGCGAGCACGGCATCGGCCAATGGGTGACAAATCTCAGCAAACCGAAAGGAACCGCCGCCAGTCCCGCCCTCGAACAGATTCTGGCCGACATGAAGAAGGCCGACAGCGCCGTCACGCGCGAGCAATACGACGAAGCCTTGAATTTGCTGAGCAAGACTCGGGAAACAGCCGCCGCGCTCAACAACCCGCCCGATCTCAAGCGGGTCGAAGAGAAGATCGCAGACGTGTCTGCCGCTAAAGCGGGCGCCTTCTTTTCCAAAGAGAACTATGACAAGGCGCTCGAGGCCGCTCAGGAAGGCCTGAAGTATAGCGAATCCTCGATCCCGCTGAACTACCTTACCGGCCGGTGCTACGAACGCAAGGCCATGCATGCCTTCAGCGCCAACGATAAGACCCAGGGCCGCGCTCACTGCGAGAAAGCCTGTGAGGTGCTGGAGAAAGTGGTCAAAGCCGACCCCGACCACCTGCCGGCTCTCGACCTTTTGGGCAAGACCTATAGCAAATTCAACGAGATCAAGGCGATCGAGACCTGGCGGCGCATCGTCAAGCAGGCGCCCGACTCGCCCGAAGGCCGAGCCGCCAAGAACTACCTACAATTCCGCCAGATCCAATAGGCCCCAAAGGCAAGTGCAAATGATGGCGCGGGCATCCGGCCCGCGAGAATTTTCATACGAGGTGTCCGTGTTTGGAGTGTATCTCTCCGATTCCGCGAGATGCACTCTCCGGTTTTCCCAAGCGGCGCCACGCACGGCATTATGAGCCACAACGAACGCGCGCGTCTGATGCGAGAGGAAACCATGGAAACGAGAACGATCTACATCACCGCCTTCGACATGAAGCGACTGAAAGAACTGCTTTCGGCGGCCGCTGTCGGTGGCCCTCGCAACCCGGATAAACCGTATCTGAAAGCATTGGAGCAGGAATTGCAGCGCGGCGTCGTGGTTGCTCCCAAGGAAGTCCCGAACGACGTGATTACCATGAATTCCACGGCGCGTCTGACGGACCTGGATTCGGGAGAGGAGCTCTGCTATACATTGGTTTTTCCCGCCGAAGCGGACATCAGTCGGAGCAAAATCTCGGTCCTGGCGCCCATCGGAACGGCCATGCTGGGCTATCGGGTAGGAGACATCATAGAATGGGAAGTTCCCGCAGGAATCCGAAGGTTGCGGGTGGAAGAAATCCTGTACCAGCCCGAGGCCGCGGGTCGTTTTGACCTGTGACGTCACTTCGCTTGAATACCCAAAACAGAAGACCGCCTCATCTCGCCGCCGCCATTTCGGCCAGCTCGCTCAGGCGGTCGGTCGGGGCAAGAGCGATCAGCATGTCGCCAGCCGTGAGAACCGTATCGGCCGAAGGGTTGTAAGCCATCGGACCCTCCGGGCGGCGCAGACCAATAATAATCACACTGAGCGTGCGACTGAGATTGAGTTCGCGCAGTGACTTGCCGCACAGCGGCGATCCCGTCCCCACAAGCAGCTCCTCGATCTGGTAGTTCTCGGCGCCCGGTACGCCACCGACTTCGGCCAGAAAGTCAATCACGTTGGGACGCAAGGCGGCCTGCGCCATCAGTTTTCCACCCGCGCGGTAGGGCGAAAAAACACGGTCGGCGCCCGCCTTTCTCAATTTCTCAATCGCGCTGTCTTCGGTGGCGCGTGCAACAATGAGAATCTTGGGATTCAGCTCGTGGGCCGACAGCGTCACAAACACATTGTCGGCATCGCTGGGCGTCACGGCAATCAGGGCGCGGGCGCGCCGGATACCAGCGCGGATCAGCACCTCGTCGTGTGTGGCGTCGCCATGAATGCCCGGGTAGCCGTCGTCCTCAATTTGCCGGAACGCTGCCTCGTGCTTCTCGAGTATAACAAAAGCAACGTTGCCGTTCAGGAGTTCGCGGGCGATCACCCGCCCCATCCGACCGTATCCACAAACCAGGACATGGTTTTCCAGTTTCGCGATCTGCTTCTCCATTCTTTTTCTCCCCAGCAGGGTTCGGATTTGTCCCTCCAAAAAGGAACGCGTGACCAGACCGACCACGACGGTCAAAGTGGCGGTCCCTACGATCATAATCGCCATGCTGACAATTTTCCCGGAGAGGGAGAATTCTCTCATGCCGCGGCCGACCGTCGTGACTGTGTTCAGGGTAGCGTAAAGAGCATCAACCAGGCTGATCTTTTCGAATATCTCGAAGGACAGCGTTCCCAAGGCAACGATCCCAACCAGCAATGCGACGGCACCCGCGAGCAACCGGCCCGTGTGCGATTCGGGAACCAGCAAACGCTTTTTGTTCTCTTGCTTTTCCATCAGAGCATCAGCCTGTTTGCGGCGGCGCGCGCTCACGTCCTCTTGAATTGACGATCCAACTGGTCGCGCGTCAAGAGAATCATCGTCGGCCGGCCGTGCGGACAGGTGAAAGACAAGCGCGCCGCCAGAAGATCGTCAATCAACTGTTGCATCTCTTCGATTCGCAAGCGCTGGCCTGCCTTGATCGCGGCATGACAGGCCAGTTGCGTCAGAACCCGCTCGCGCAGCCGCTCGCACTCGCGGGCCGCTCGTTCGTCGGCCAGATCGTCGAGCAGATCGCGGATAAGCGCCCCGACATCTACCTGGTCGAACATCGCCGGCACCGAGCGAACGATGAATGTGTGGCCGCCGAAGGCTTCGGTCTCAAATCCCAACTCGGCGAGAACGGGCGCCAGATCATCCATCAACGGCCGATCGGCGGGTTGGATCTCGACCGAGATTGGAACAAGAAGCGGTTGCGTTGTCGGGTGGCCTTGCTGCTCTTTGGCGCGCAGGTAGAGTAGCCGCTCGTGGGCGGCGTGCTGATCTATCAAGAGCAACCCATCGCCCGTCTGCGCCACAATATATGTATCGGCTACCTGGGCAATTGCTTGTGGCGACGATGCTTCGGGAAAGGACGACACCTCAACGACCGGGGCGATGCTGTCCGCCCGGGCAGTCGGTGCGGTCACGACAGTCCGGCCGCCGATTGCTCCTGCGGTTTCCTCCAGGGCGGTCGCGGCCGGCTGCGACTGCGTCTTTGGGAATGAAGCGTCGCGTTGCGCTGCAGCGGGCTGCGTGATCGGCGGAACCTGCTCGCGTCGGAATGGAGGCGGTTGATAAGGCGCTTGGGGAATCTGCAACGTCTGACTCGCCAGAATGAACTGCGCCTGATAGTCCGCCGGGCTGGTTTTCGGCGGCCCCGCCGTCTGTGTTCCGGCCGCTTCGGGCGCGGGTAAACGAACGTGCGGCGCAAGATTGGCGGCTTCGAGCGCTTCGGCCACCGCGCGATGGACCAACCCATTGACTTTATTCTCGTCGCGGAATCGAACCTCTTCTTTGGTCGGGTGGACATTGACGTCCACCTCGTCGGGCGACAACTCGATGAACAGCACGACCACAGGATAATGCTGCGTGGTAGTGAGTCCCGCATAGGCTTGCTCGACGCTATACGCCAAAGTGCGATGGCTGATCGGTCGCCCGTTGACGAAGAAGAATTGATGGCGGCGATCGCGGCGTGCTTCGATCGGCTTGGCGACATGGCCCCACACGCGGACGCCATACTTTTCGAACCGAACGGCCAACAAGTTGTCAGCCGCAACGCCTAACAGTTGCCGCGAGCGCGCTTCCAAGGATTGGTCCGCCGGAAGATCGAGAAAAAGCCGCTGCTGATTGACAAAACGAAACGCCACGGCGGGCACCGCGAGCGCTTGACGCAGAATCACGCGCGTGACTTGGCCCAATTCGGTCGCCGGGCCCTTGAGAAACTTGAGCCGCGCCGGCGTATTGTAGAAAATCTCCCGCGCGGCAACGTGGGTTCCGGGCGGCGCGCCCACTTGCGCGACCTCGACAACACGCCCACCCTCGACGCTGACGCGTGTGGCGGCGAGGTCCTCGGGCCGGCGCGTCGTCAGCGTCAGATGCGAGACGGCCGCGATGCTCGGCAACGCCTCGCCGCGGAAACCGCGCGTGCGAAGCGCGTGCAGGTCTTCGAGCGACTGAATCTTGCTCGTGGCATGGCGCTCGATGGCAAGCGGCGCGTCTTCGCCGCTCATGCCGGCGCCATCGTCCCCAACCGAAATGTCGCGAAGCGCATTCGTGACCGTGACGGCCATATGGCGAGCCTGCGCATCAATGCTGTTTTCGATCAATTCCTTGACGACCGACGCGGGCCGAACCACGACTTCGCCCGCAGCGATCTGGTCTATCAGAACCTTCGGCAGCTTGAGGATCATCCCAGCCTTCATCCCGAACGGAGCGATAGAAGACTTTTGCGGAGCGGAGGCCGGGAAGTCAAGACCTCAGCCCACGGCGCATTCGGTGAAATCTGAGCCGCCTCGCTTTCATTTCTTTTCCGGTGGGCGGAGGATTGTGATCGTCGGCGGGACAGTAAGATACTTCTTCGCAACGGCTCGCACCTGGTCGGCGGTTACCTTCTTGACCAAATCGCAATACTGCTCGTCGAATTGCGCCCCAAGACCGACCATCTCGTAAATCCCCAAATAATGCGCTTGGTCGCTATTGCGCTGGTGGGCAATCCGGAACTGGCCGATCAGGTGATTCTTGGCGCGCTCCAACTCCTCGTCGGGGATCGGCTCGGTGGCCAGACCCCGAACCACTTCCAGCAATCCATCGCGCGCTTCGTCAACCGATTCGGGCTTGGTTCCAATATAAGCATAGAAATGACTCCTGTCCGAAAGCGCCGGCATGGCCGATCCGACGACGTAGGCCAACCCGCGCCGGTCGCGCAGCCGCACAAACAGCCGCGACGACACCGACGCGCCGGTGCCCAGGATGCTGCTCGCCACCTTGAGCGGCACGTAGTCGGACGACGTGGCGCGCTCGGTCACAAAGCCGAGGACGATGAACGCTTGCTCGACCTCCTTGCGCAACGCCTTGATGCGAAGTCTCGGCCGAAATTCCTTGGTGGCCAGCAGGCGCTCTCTTGGCCGGCCGGGCGCTTCGCCGAACGCACGGTTGATTTTCTTGGCCATCTGATCAGCGTCCACGTCGCCAACCACAACCACCAACATGTTGCTCACCATAAAACTCTCCCGGTGGAATTCGGCGAGCTGGCGAGGGGTGATCGCACGAACCGTCTGCGAAGTCCCCAGAATCGGCAGTGCATAGGGATGGCCTTCATAGAGAAGGCCGCGAAAATGTTGGTACGCGTATTGAGCCGAATTGTCCTCCAGTTGGCGAATGGCCGCCAGGATCACGTTCTTCTCCTTGTCCACCTCGTCGGGCGGAAAAGTCGGATTCATGATTACATCGCTGAGAACGTCGAGCGCGACATCCATATCCTCGACCGTGCTGATCGTGGCGACCACCGAAAAATCCTCGGAAGCCACAGCGTCAATCTCGCCGCCGATGGCTTCCATCGTCTCCGCAATTTCGAGGGCCGTCCGCTTCCGGGTCCCCTTGAGCATGGCGTGGCAGACAAGGTTTGTGATCCCGTTGTCTTGCTTGCGTTCGAAGTAAGAACCCACTCGGAAAGAGCATTGAATCGCAAGAATCCGATTCGAGGGGTTCCGTTTGACGATCAGGCGCGCACCATTGGGAAGCGGTTTCATCGCAATATCTCCATAAGCAACCGACCACGGTCCTGCGAGAAAGCAAAGCGCCACCAGAAAAACCGAAGCGGGCGGCGGGAGGGGGGAAGTTGGAGAAACGCGCGGCGCGACCTCTGGGTCCAATCGCCGGCGCTCTGTTGAGACGGTTCGGCGCATCATTTCCGTCCACTCGCCTGACCCGCGCTGCCTTTGGGCTGAATCGTGACCATGACCATCTTGTCCGGGTCGAGATACTCGCGCGCCACGCGGCGGACATCCTCCGCCGTCACTCGAGCAATCTCCCGCAAATAGTTCTGTGCATATTTCTCGCTGCGCGAAAGCGTATAGTACAGTCCGAGCATCTCGGATTGTCCATTGGTTGTCTCGGTGGCGAAATAGTATTCATTCGTGCACATCTTCTTGACCTTGGCCAGTTCGCGCCGACCGACGCGCTCGGTGCGGATGCGCTTGGTCTCTCCGAGCGTCGCGTCGCGCATGGCCTCCAGGTTCCCGGCATCCAGAGTGGCAAGAACCATGAAAAGCCCCGGCTTCTTCGACGTTCCATAGCCGGCGCTCACACTCGAAACGAGCTTCTTCCGTTCCCGCAATGTCTGATACAGGCGCGACGAGCGCCCATCGCCGAGAATGCCCAGAACGACATCCATAATCACCGTGTCGCCGGGACGCTCGATACTCGGCGCGGGAAAAGCGAGCAAGCTATACGTATCCCGCACATCCTTCTCGATGACGCGGCCGGTCGCATCCGCCCGGCGCGTTTCCATGCTCAGATGGTCATAGGGCCGCATTTTCTGAGTATAGCTGCCGAAATAGCGCTGGATCTCCGGCCGAATCTTCGCGGATTGGACATCGCCGACCACCAGGAGGACCATATTATCAGGCGTATAATAGCGCTGATAATAATCCATCATCTGCCCGCGTGTGATGGCGGCGATTGTCTCGGTCGTGCCCAGAACGCCCTGCTTATAAGGGCCTGAGCGAAATGCCGCCTCGCAGACCAGGTCATACAGCAAGATCGTCGGCTTGTCTTGCTTGCGCCGATATTCTTCCAGAATGACCTGTCGTTCGCGTTCCATCTCGTTCGGGTCCAGGGTCGAGTTCATGATGACGTCGGAAAGCACGTCGAGACCCGTTGTAACATAATCCGACGCGATCGTGATGTAATAGTGGGTGAAATCCTTCGACGTGCCAGCGTTGGTCTCGCCCCCGACGCTCTCGATGTCGAGGTCCACCTTGCCGACCGGCCTCTTCCGGGTCCCCTTGAACATCATGTGTTCAAGAAAATGCGAAACGCCGTTGATTTCGGGCGGCTCATTCATCGAGCCCGTATTGACCCAGACGTCCAACGTCACAATCGGGTTGGCGTGATTTTCCTGAACCAGGATCGTCAAACCGTTATCCAGCTTCGAAAGATGCACCGACGACTCTCCTCGGAGAAACATGGAAATGCGATTGGTTCGCGGGCCGAAAGCCGCAAGGTGGCTGCAAGCTATGCCAAAGAGAGCAAGCCCTACCACAATGGCTTGCGTTTTCAGCCTGGAGGGGATCAGGCCTTTCTCCTTCAATTCACCCATGCCGCCCCGACGCTTTCCGCTTCGCGTCATTTTGCCTCGCGTCCAGGCTCTCTCGCCTACCTGCCGGTCGCCCGCTTTTCCAGTGCAAAATGCTCACCGCTGGGCAAGGCTGCTCCGCCGTGCAAGTTTAGAAACCAGAGCTAATATCTTTGAGCGTTGCGAGGTAGTGATCACAATCCATCGCGGCCCGGCAGCCCGTGCCGGCCGCAGTGACGGCCTGTTTATAGACCGGATCTACTACATCTCCGGCGGCGAAAACACCATCAACGCTCGTCCGCGAAGACTCGCCCTGACAAATGATAAAGCCCTTGGCGTCCAACTGGACTTGCCCGTTCAAAAATGCCGTATTGGGTTCATGCCCGATGGACACAAAAACCCCCTCAATCGGCATCTCTGTCAAGTTCTCAGTCCTGACGTTTTTTAGCCTAACACCTGTCACCCTATTCTGCTTGACATCAAGGATGCCTTCGACAACGGTATCCCAGATGAAGCTGATCTTTGGATTGCGGAGTGCCCGGTCTTGCATAATCTTCGAGGCCCGAAGACTGTCGCGCCGATGGACCACATAGACCATTTTGGCAAACCGGGTTAGAAATGTGGCCTCTTCCATTGCGGAATCGCCGCCGCCGACAACGATAACCCTCTTATCGCGGAAGAAAAACCCATCGCAGGTGGCGCAGGCCGATACCCCATGGCCCATCAGTTTTCGCTCCGACTCCAGTCCCAACAAGCGGGCCGATGCACCTGTGGCGATGATCACCGCCTGGCATTCAAGCGTTTCATCGCCGGTTGACACAGTAAAAGGTCTCCCCGACAAGTCCACGGACTTGACATCCTTGGGCGCAAACCGCGCGGCAAATCGTTCGGCCTGCCTCCTCATCGCCGCAATTAGATCGGGTCCCAAAATGCCCTCGGCGAACCCGGGGTAGTTCTCCACCTCTGTCGTGATCATCAGTTGCCCGCCCGGCTGCGAACCCTCGACGACCAGCGGTCGCAATTTCGCCCGCGCCGCATAAAGGGCGGCGGTCAGTCCGGCCGGCCCGGCGCCGATAATGATAACCTGCTCGACCATACTTTTCCGCTTCCTCCGCTTGGGTAGCGAACCCATCGCAACACGCTTCAAGTTTCACGCTTCCGGTTTCAAGTTTCAAGCTTGGAGTTGGCCTTTTGATTGGCAAAGCGCACCTTCTGTTGCGATTCTGTTTGAAACCATACTGCCGATGCGTATAGAGAAAAGTCCACACCGCAGCGGTGTTGCCACTGCGCGGTCAAACGCTCCGTCTGGGGAGAAGCGATGTTTCGAGCTTGCCGCCACTTGCTGCTCATCGCAACGTTTCTCGCATCGGTTGCTTGCCGCGTTCGCGAGGGACCGCCCAAGCAGGAAGCCGCTGCTGCACCACAGACAACGCCAGAAGGCCAACTTTCGCCCCAGGTTGCTACAAATCCCGGCAATCCCCTTGCGGCTTATGTTCGCCGCGCGAAAGCGGATGAGTTCAATCCCGATGTGACCGATGCCGAGCGGCGCAACCCGCGCCCGAAACGCGGCGGGACTCTAGTTGTCCGGATACCAGGCGGCGACGTGGCATCGCTCAACCCGCTTCTCCAGACCGCGCAAACCGAACAAATTCTTGTATCGTATCTAACTGAATACCCAGAATCGCTTGTCCACCGCGATCTGGAAACGCTTGAGTATATGCCCAAAATGGCGGAGTATTGGAAGGTCTGTGATTATATTGAGATGCGCGACGGCAAACGGATCGGGGGCCTTATCACTTCATCCGACACCGAGCCACTGGTGACCATTTTTCCTGGTGCGAGTATGTGGACGTTTTTCCTGTGCGACATTGTCTCGAGCGACACAGAGGCGGGGCTGGTGGCGACTCGTTTCGGCCACCGGCTGCGCGGCAAGCTGACAACCCATGATTATACCGTCATGATCGAGGAAAGGCCCGACACCGCGCCCCTTACGCTGGCCAAGAACGAACTGAGCACTTGGACCGCGGGTACGAACGAACCGGCGCGCCCTTCGATCAAGCGCCGCTGTATCTATGAGTTCCGCCTACGGCCGGGCATCCAGTGGCACGATGGTCACCCCGTGACAATGGAGGACGCGAAATGTTGGTTCGACACCATGCGCAACCCCAACGTAGATTGCGCGTTTCTCCGCCTCTACTACATGGACATTGAGAAAATGGATGTGTCCTCCGATTCGATGACGGCCAAGTTCATTTACCGCAAGCCCTACGCTCTCGCTCTGGACTACTGTGGCGGTGCCATCTTCCTTCCATGCCACATCTTTCCTCCTGAGCAAAACCGCATCAACCCCGAAGGCTACGCCAAGTTCTTCAATGAGCACCCCTTGGGGCAGCCCGGCAAAGGCCAGTTCGTCGGCATCGGACCCTATCGGCTCGACCACTGGACCGCCGGCCAGGAAATTGTCATGGTGCGGGATGAGAACTATTGGGTCTGTCGCGCCAATCTGCCTTGGTGGGATTCGCAGCGTCCCTATTTGGACAAAATCGTCTGGCGCTTCATCCAGCAGGCAACTCCCGCTTTGCGCGAGATGGAAAATGGAAACGTGGATGCCGACTTCGACCTCGAGCCGGACACGTGGCGTCTTCCTCAGACCCTATCCCCAGCATTCACATCACGCTATGTCCGTGCGCGTTTCATCACCCCCAGCTTCACGTATATCGGATGGAACGAACGGCGCGACGTCTTCAAAGACCCACAAGTGCGCCGTGCGCTGACGATGCTGATCCCGCGCGAACGGATTTTCAAGGTCATCCACTACGGCTTAGGGCGCGTTATTGAAGGGCCTTTTTTCGTTGACGGGCCTTGCGCCGACCTGTCCGTCAAACCGATGCCCTATGACCCGGCAGGGGCACGGCGGATCCTTCGCCGCGCAGGCTGGATTGACCGCGACGGCGACGGCATTCTCGACAAAGACGGCCAGAAGTTTGAGTTCGAATACTTAGTGCACACTGGCCGCGAATATCATGCAAAGATCGCCGACATCATCAAACAATGCCTGGGACGGGCGGGCATCCAGGTCAATATCCGCAAGGTGGACTTTACCGTTCTTGCCGAAGCCGTGCGCGACCACAATTTCGACGCCGCCCGATTTGCCTGGACCGACTTGCTCGACACCGATCCCTACCAGATCTGGCATTCCTCCCAGAGCCGGGGGCGCGGGTCCAACTATGTCGGTTATTCCAACAAACGCGTGGACGAATTGATTGAACAGGGACGCGAGGAGTTCGACCCGATCAAACGCTGGGCGATCTTTCGCGAGGTCTATCGCATCATCTATGAAGACCAACCCCTTACTTTCCTATTCATCTTCGACAAACTGGCCTTTTACAACAGGAAATATCACGGGGTGAAATTCTACCGCTTTATCCCGGGCTACGATTTCACAGAGTGGTATGACAGCGAGCAGAAGTAAAAGAATTTACGATTTCAGATTTACGATTTTCGATTATCAATGGGACGTAAGGTGATGGACGAGGAGACATTTAAGACCCGGACAAAACAACTGGCCCTGCGCGTGATGCGACTCATCGAATCATTGCCGAGAAAGAAGGCGGCGGACCTAATTGGCCGACAGTTGTTGCGCTCTGCCATGTCCGTCGGCGCGAACTATCGAGCCGCCTGCCGCGGCAAATCCGTCGCGGATGTTGTCACCAAACTCAAGATTGTCGAAGAAGAGTCGGACGAAACGGTGTATTGGCTTGAACTCCTGGTCGAAGGTGGCATCATCCCTGCCGAGAAACTCAAGAATCTGACAGCAGAGGCAAATGAGATTGTTGCGATGACCGTTGCCTCAATCAAGACTCTCAGGGCGCGGCAAAAACCGATCGCGAACCAGAAAGCATGAATCGAAAATCGTAAATCTGAAATCGTAAATCGAGCATGTTTCAATACGTCCTCAAACGTCTCGCGCTCATGGTGGTGACCCTGTTCGGGATCTCGATCGTCACGTTTGCGATCACGCGTCTCGCGCCGGGCGATCCGGCGGCCATGCGGGTCCTCGGCGCAACGGGCGCAACCGGCGGCAAGGGCCAGCAGCTGTCGGATTTCATCATCGAGGAGAATCGCCGGATTCTCGGCCTCGACAAGCCGATTCTCCTGAACTTCAAACCAAAAGGCCGGAGCGGAAATGTTCGCCGTCTCATCAACGATCTCGGTTCGCCGGAGGAGTACGTTCGCGAGCGCACCGGTAAGACGTTGACGTTGCTGGGATCGGCCGCGCTCGCTGGCGCCATCGAAGCGCTGGACCAAGCAACAACCGCCGGCGTGCGGGAGACATTGCTCAAGTTGCTGCCCAAGTTGGCCGCCTGCGAACGGCCCGTGGAATACACCTCGTTCTCCGTCACACAACAGATTCTGTGGTGGCGGCAATGGTGGGCTGACAATCGCGCCAGATACGATCCGGAGAATATCCAACGAGTCGTTGACACCTATTTCGCCCATTTGCCCGAGGCCAGCTCGCAGCCGGTCGTGGCGATCGGCGGTTGCGCTGTTCCGTTCCTGATCCGCCGCCTTAAAGCCCGCGATCATGAGACCGCCGATCGTGCGACTGCCTTACTCACGCAAATCGTGGGGCGTGCGTGGAACAACCTCGGCCAAACGGCCAAGGACGTGCGACGAGACAATCTCAATCGCTGGCAGAGTTGGTGGAAATCGTATCATGCCAACTATATCGAGTTCACGGGCTTCCGACGGTGGAGCCGCATCATCACGGATACGCAATATGGCGTTTGGTTCGGCAAGCTGTTGGCCTTCGACTTCGACGAGTCGTTCGTCCAGCATCGGCCTGTTCTTCGCATCATCCTCGAACGCTTGCCCGTCTCGCTCCAACTGAGCCTGATCTCGATCTTTCTGACGTATCTCATCGCCGTCCCTTTGGGGGTCTTTTCGGCCACCCACCAATTCAAACTATCCGACAAAATCGTGACGACGTTTCTCTTCATTCTCTATTCGATGCCGAGCTTTTGGGTCGCCGACATGTTGATCCTGTTCACCACGGGCGGCAGTTTCTTCAATTGGTTCCCCACGCAGGGGCTTCACTCCTCCGGCGCGGCGGCTCTCGCGTGGTTGCCTTGGTTGAAAGACTGGGTCTGGCACCTTGTGCTGCCCATCGCCTGTCTGACCTACGCCGATTTCGCCTTCCTCTCGCGCCAGTCGCGCGTGGCCATGCTCGAAACGGTGCGCCAGGACTTTATCCGCACGGCGCAGGCCAAGGGACTGAGCCAGCGCGCCGTCATCTTCAAGCACGCCCTGCGCAACTCGATGATCCCGATCCTGACGCTGATGGCCTCGCTGCTGCCGGAACTGTTGGGCGGCAGTCTCATCATCGAAACCATTTTCGGCATCCGCGGCATGGGCCAGCTGACCATCGAATCCATCATGAACCGCGACTATGCAGTGATCAATGCGGTCGCCTTTTTCTCCGCTTTGCTGACATTGTTGGGAATTCTGCTGTCTGACTTAAGCTATGCTTTCGTTGATCCGAGGATACGATACGAGTGAGTGGCGAAGGGAAGATGGAACCACGGATTTCACAGATCGCGAAGATTGAGAAAGAGCCGGAACACAAACGGCCTGGAGCCGATGCCGGCGGGTCTGGGATTCCCGAAGGGCTCAGCTTCTCGCAGATCGCCTATCGGCAGTTGGTGCGCAACCGGCTGGCGATGGCCGGCTTTGCCCTGGTCGTCGCGGTGGCAACGGTCGCCGTGCTGGTCCCTTTTCTCGCCAACGACCGACCTTACATCATTCACACGACGCTGCCCGATGCTTACGACGAAGCCTATGCCAGCGTGTTAGATGCAGGCGATCGGGCTGCGAGATTTCGTTCCTTCGACGCCGAGAAGTTGGAACCAATCTATCATGTGCAGCTGACCAACCTCAAGCGGATGGAGTTGCAGCTATCTCCGGACGATGTTGCACGTCTCCGGAAAGCCTTCGCATTTGACTTCAGTGGGCTTCTTACGCCAGAAGAATGGAAGAACATTCGAACACAGCTCGTGGCACAACTCGACACCGACAAGGTTCAACTGGTCCCCCGCTACTATTTCCCGTTGTTCCGCTCGCTACGGCCGATCGAGATTTTCTTTCTGATCCTTTACATAGCCGCCGTCGCGCAGTGGGTTGTTCGTCGCCGCTCGCCGCCGACGTGGAGAAAGGCGTGGGTGGCAACGCTTATGGCCGCCACTATCGCAACTGCGTGGGCCTTTGCCCTACCCCACAAAATCATCCCGGTGGCCTACTTTAAGGAACTCATTCCAACCGCCTCGCTCGCGCTTTTCCCGCCGGTTCCCTATGGCGAAACCGAGATCATCATCGAGGACATGAAGCAGAAACCGACGTGGTTGATCCCAAGCGACAAACGCGGCCCCAATTACCACGTCCTTGGCACCGACACCATCGGTCGCGACGTGCTCAGCCGGATGATTTACGGAGCGCGCATTGCCATGATCATCGGCTTCGTCGCCGTCAGCCTGTATGTCACGATTGGAATCATTATCGGCGCGTGTGCCGGCTTTTTCCGGGGCGCGACGGATTTGGTGATCTCGCGCATCATCGAGGTCGTCATCTGTTTCCCGACCCTGTTCCTGATCCTGATCGTCCTGGCCTACTTGCGACCGAGCATCATCAACATCATGGTCGTGATCGGTCTGACCAACTGGACGGGTGTTGCCCGCTTGACGCGGGGTGAGTTCTTCCGGATCGTCAATCTCGACTACGTCAATGCCATTCGGGCTCTGGGCGGCTCGAGTTGGCGGATCATTTTTCGACACATTTTGCCCAACGGGATCGGTCCCGTTCTGGTTGTTGCTTCGTTCGGGATCGCGGCGGCGATCCTGGTCGAATCCGCGCTCAGCTTCCTGGGACTGGGTGTGCCGCAGCCCTACGCGAGTTGGGGAACGTTGCTCAATGACGGCCGGTCGGATATCCCGGGCGCATGGTGGCTGACGGTCTTCCCGGGTTTTGCGATTTTTCTGACCGTGACGGCATGGAATCTTTTCGGCGAAGGATTGCGCGACGCGATAGACCCGCGGCTGAAACAATAGCGGAGGATATGAATCATGACATGGCAAGAACGAATCGCGATTGATCCCAATGTTCTGGTGGGGAAGCCCGTGGTGAGAGGAACTCGCTTGGCAGTCGAGTTCATCATTGACCTTCTGGCACAGGGTTGGTCGGAAGCCGACGTTCTACGCAACTACCCGGGACTGACCCATGAAGACATTCAGGCGTGTCTGAATTACGCGAGCGCCGTTCTTCGCGCTGAGAAGGTGTACCCGCTAAAGGTATGAGTTATGCGCATTCTGGCCAATGAGAATTTCCCGGGAGAAGCGGTAGCAGCCTTGCGGCAATACGGTCACGATGTAGCATGGATGCGCACGGACGCCCCAGGGAGCGACGTTCGCGACATCCTGGAACGCGCTGAAAGAGAAGGTCGCGTTCTTGTTACATTCGACAAGGACTTCGGTGAGTTGGCTTTCCATCAGCGGTTGCCCGCTTCGAGCGGCGTTATACTGTTTCGCATTTCAGCGCCTTCGCCGGCTCGCGTGGTCAAGGTGACGCTGGCAGCATTGCAGAGCCGGACGGATTGGACCGGACACTTCGCGGTTGTGGAAGACGACCGGATCCGCATGGCACCCTTGCCCGATTTTCCCACGGAGCCTGCATCATGAAGAACGTTCCTATGACATCCGCAGTTCCTTTCTCAGAAGCATCAAACCAGAGAATATGCGAAGTGAGTATCTGTCGAATCCACGACTCACAAGGGGGAATCTCATGATTGTCGGAGTGGTTCGTGAAATCCGTGAAGATGAATACCGGGTGGGAATGGTCCCCGACGGTGTCCGCCAACTGGTTGCCGACGGCCATCTCGTCCTGGTCGAAACGCACGCGGGCGAGGGAAGCGGCCTCAGCGACGACCAATATCGCGCGGCCGGCGCTGAGATTGTCCCCGCCGCCGCAATGGCCTATTCCAAGGCCCATTTGATCGTCAAAGTCAAAGAACCCCAGCCGGCCGAATACTCCCAGCTTCGCGCCGGCCAAATGATTTTCGCTTTCTTTCACTTGGCATCGTCGGATTCTTTGACACGGGCCCTGCTTGCCACCGGCGCCACCTGCATCGCGTATGAAACGATCCAAACCCCCGACGGCCACCTGCCCTGCCTGACACCGATGAGCGAAGTGGCCGGACGCATGGCCGTCCAGGAGGGCGCCAAGTATCTAGAAAAGCCGATGAAGGGACGCGGCATCCTGCTTAGCAGTGTCCCAGGTGTTCAGCCGGCCGAGGTGTTGGTGCTTGGCGGCGGGATTGTCGGGGCAAGCGCCGCACGGGTCGCCGCGGGCCTGGGAGCGCGCGTCATCGTTCTCGACATCAATCTCGAACGCCTGCGCTACCTGGCTGACGTCATGCCGCCCAACGTCATCACGCTGATGAGCAACGAAGAAAATCTCCGTCGCCATCTTCCTCATGCCGATCTGGTCATCGGGGCGGTTCTCGTTGCCGGAGCGCGTGCACCCGTAATCATCACGCGCGAGCTGCTCAAACTGATGAAGCCGGGCTCTGTCGTCGTGGACGTTTGCATTGACCAAGGTGGCTGTTTCGAAACGTCGCGTCCGACCACGCACCACGACCCCGTGTTCGAAGTGGACGGCGTGGTCCACTATTGCGTGACCAACATGCCGGGCGCCGTCGGTCGCACTTCGACTTTTGCGCTTACCAATGTCACGTTACCCTACGTGCGCAAACTGGCGAAGCTCGGTCTGAAGCAAGCAACCCAGGAGGACCCTGCTCTCCGTGCGGGCATCAATCTCCTGGAGGGACGCATCACGCTCCGGCCCGTTGCCGACCAGTTTCGGCTCGAACATATTCCTGTCGATCTGGCGTTGACCACGTGGGCCGAAGACCTCGACTTGCCCCACGAACCCAAAAAATCGCCCCGGGCTCGCTGACCGGAAAGCGCGATTTTCGGCATGGGAATATGCCATAGACACGATCCTTGGAACAACGCAGACATGCGAGGAAGATCATCATGAAAGCCGGACGAACGTTCTGCACACTGGGAATGCTCGCTTGCCTGACGAGCGGTAGCATTTCAGTTGCTCAAACCACAGATGACATCTTGTTCATCCATCACTCGGTCGGCGAGGGCTGGCTCAACGATGGCCTTCGCGATGCGCTTCTGGCCAAGAGCTACATTGAGGAGGTCAACGAAATCACCTATGGCACCACGGTGACGAAAGACGCGGGCCGCCCCGATTCGCTTGGCATTCTCGACCCGCCCACGCAAGGCGATTTCACGAACATCAACCACTGGCTTCTGTGGTTCAACGACTACCTCCAGCACCTCAAGACCGTTGACTGTCAGAGCGGCAAGAACAAGATCATCATGTGCAAGAGCTGTTTCCCAACGAGCAACCTGTATGAGAACGGGACGGAGCCGGGCGATCCTTTCGACACCTACGAAACGCTCGTGAACTACAAAGCCGTCTATCGCCATCCCGGCGAGGCCGGACACACATACACTTCGGGGACGGTGATCTACAGACCGCTCGGCGATGTGTTTGCGGCAAATCCCGACACGCTGTTCATCATTGTGTCGTCGCCCTCCAATGTTCCTCCGTCCACTTGCGTGGACTATGCCGACCGGGCGCGCGTCTTTTGGAACTGGCTGAAGAACGATTGGTTGAACAGCTACAACACGGCGCATCCGAGTTTGAAGAATGTCGCCGTGTTTGACTTCTTCGACATGCTGGCCTACCCGAACAACTTCACCGGCACCGAAGTGTATGACCCTCTTGATGACAACACCACGGGCACCTATCCCGTGCGCAACATGACAAAGCCGGCCTACCGCAATCCGGAAGACCCGTGGGACTCGCATCCCAACCATCTGGCCGGCCAGGATGCCACCCGCCTGTTCACCACCAACACGCCCAATTTCCTTGACACCGCTTACAACCGCTGGCTGGGAACGGCGGTCGAAAGCCGTTGGCCCCTTTACCGTTGATTTCGCTCCAGAGATTATGGCAGGATCATTTACACGCAGGGGGGGCCGAGACGTTAGGATGAAAAACGACCCCATAGTCGAATAAGTGCGGATGGTTCATTATAAGATCTTCGAGGATTCCGGCGGCACCGTAAAGTCGTATTTCGAGATGCTAAGGCGCGAGGAAGCCAAAGACAAGCGCCCCATCTTCCGCAGGCGCGCTCCACCCGCTCGCAAAAAGGAAAGAAAGTGAGCGCCCGACGCCAGTCTGGCCGACACGCTTTGACGACACCGGGCGTGTGGCGTCTTATGCCGATCCGCATAGGATGCCGTGATAAACCGCTGGATCGAACACAAGTAACTGAAGATAGAGGAGTTGGCGCGCCTATGGCAAGCGCTCCAAAGGCGTGTTATGCGGACAGGAAAACGAAACTCCGCATCTTATGCGGATCAGGCTAATTATTGTTGGGCGGAATAAGACGGAACAGAAACATGACCGCGACCGAGGAAATGCTTTCCATCGCAAATGTCGAAAGACTTACAGGGATAGATTCCTGCTACATTCGTAGAGCAATGAAAGAAGGGCTTGTTCAATTCGAGGATCGCCCTGCAGGCGTCTTCATCAGCAAGAGCGAAATTGCGTTGTGGCAATCAAAACCACACGAACTGGTTCAACGCCTTCGCACCAACCGAGAGAAGTACTTCACCAGAAAAGCAGCGTATCTCTCAAAGAACAATTATATACTTCCATTCCGTGGGACTTGGCTCGTGGGCGGTCCCCATCTCAAGCACTGCACCCGGTACGCGTGGGATTTCATTGTGGTCGACCCATCAGACTACGACAAGTGTCACTTGGGAATAACAGAAGAAGAGATTCTCGCGCTCAAACTGCGACGGGACGGCAACCATAATCCCCGCGACTTTCTTTGCCACGGACTGGAGATCATCGCTCCTGCAGATGGAGTGATCTTGGAGGTGCCAGATCCTGGACGGTTCGTGAATGATAATGAAGATGGTCAAGGGACAATCGCCATTGACCATGGTAACGGAGAATACTCCCATCTCGGCCATGTTCTAGGTCGGTCGATCACAGTGAAGAAGGGTGACCAAGTCAGCCAAGGTCAGGCTATCTGTTTGGCAGGGGGTAAGCACGGCGATGGAATACTTCAAACGCCCCACCTTCATTGGGACATCTGGGACCATCCTCACTTCTTTTTTGCGAAGGGTATCCCCATGTTGATATCGAAAGCGTTTATCTACAAGAATGGACAATTCGTGCGTCGATACACTTTCTACCTACGTGCGGGATTTCTCGTGTCCAACACTTGAAACAGAAGCAAAACACCCCCAACAACTGCTTACAGTTTACGTTTTGCCCGAGGCGGGCAAAACGAAACTGAAGCGTCACGTTAGGTCGCTGAGGTGGCATGGGACGGTCGCTCACAGTATTTTTCTGCAGCACGCAGGCCGACCCGCGTCGGGATTCACGTCTTTTGGTCCCGCGTGGCTGAACTTTTTACGTTCGGCCTCGTGAAAAACAACTTGACGTAACTACGTCGTGTAGGGACGCTATCGGTATGAGATTTGAATGGGATGAGGCGAAGAATAAGGTTAACATTCGCAAGCATCGCATTGACTTTGCCGACATCCCATCGGTGTTTGATGGACCGATGTATGTGACCCTCGACACAAAGGGAGAATACGGCGAGGACCGATGGATCGGAATCGGATTCCTGAAAGCAACAATCGTGGTTGTTGTCTTTGTGGAATGCCCAGGCGAGACGATTCGGATCATCTCGGCCCGAAAGGCGGGAAAACATGAGCGGGAAAAACTCAAGAAGAAAATCGGCAACCGATTGGAAATACCTGGCGTCTAAAACGGACAAGGGAATTGATTTCTCGGATATTCCCAAGCTGGGACCCGATTTCTGGCGCAAGGCCACCCTGAGGATGCCTCAGAAAAAGGAGAGCATCACGCTGCGACTGGACCGCGACGTGGTCATGTGGTTTAGAAGCTTGGGACGTGGTTACCAGACACGAATCAACGCGGTCCTCAGGTCCTACGCGCAAGCTGCCAGGAAAGTGTAATGTGCAATCGCCGAACACCTGGCTCAAGCGGATTGGCTACACGCTGGCGTGTGTCCCCAACCGCTTAGCCGAAAAGAGAAGGAGCGCAAGTGGCCAGTGTTTCGCAGACCTGCGCGGCGTTCTCAACAAAAAGAAACTTGACATCTGCGAATCCTCCTGGTTCAACCGCGGTCAATCTGTAGGCCAAAAACTTCTGGAGTGGGAGGTGCAACAATGGGATCGGACGGCGGGTTCGAAATCCACCTGCACGTTACTCGATCGGATGATTTCATTGACATCATGGGCAAACATCTGTCCGCGTCAAAAACTCCTGTTGAAATCATAGTAGCCGCAGCCTTTCTGGACAATTACGCGATTCAAACGATCGAGGAATGGCTGTCGAATGAGAAGACCGCGAAAATTCGGCTTCTCACCGGAGTAATGAACCGTTGGAATAGGAAGCGTGTATTCCGACGGCTCTATGCTCTTGCTCAAGAACGCCCAAAACTTGAAGTTCGTATCTCGCGCGATGAACGTTTTCATTGGAAATTCTTTGGCCTAATCAGCGACAGTCAATGTATCTACTTCATCGGCTCCGCCAACTTTACTGAAGAGGGCTGTACCCAACCAGGTGATGTGATGTTCGAGATTCGCCTTGCGGGCAAAGAGCAGCAAGGCCGACCCAAGGAGGTCTTCGACATCGAGTGGTCGGAAGGTTGCTCACGGATTCTTGATAACGACTTCCTTGAATCTTATGAAGAAAGTCGGTTGTCGAGACTCTCTCCTTTGACCAAAAGGCTGAAAAAAGTCCTCGTGCTGAAAGAAGCCGCCACTCCCGAAAAGAAACCACCCGATGGCGAAAGAAGCACTCATGAGCAATTCTTTTTTGTTAGCACCAATCGCAACCTAACAAAGCTACAGACTGAAGCCATAGAGAGGGCAACGCGCTGGCCTCATAGGGACTTCTGCGCAATCTCCGGAAAGGATGCTGGTGCAATTAGGCCGGGAGATCATGTTGTGTGGTTTCATCTGACGAAGGACAAAACCACCAAGGAATACGAACCGAGGTCCTTGGGCCTCCGTGAAGTCCAAGACAAGCACGTGCCCATGAGTATTCTTGAGCAGGCTATGCCCGTCTTGTGGAACGAGGGCAGTCCTGAACCCGTCGGACTCAAAGACAAGGATCTCCGTGATCTCTCGTCTATCATACGGGCCGATTGGGAGAATGAAGGCTGCTTAAAGATTAGACGAGAGCAATGGCTGGCCTTTCAAAACTTGGAGTCACGAATCCGTCAGCGGCAGCCGGTCATTCGGGCTTAGGAAAACCAATGCTTCTACAGCTCCATACAAGAAGCGTGCTGTGGCCTTAGATATTGGCGCAGTCAAGCAAATGACCACGCACAGAATCATCCTCGGCGACGCACGCGCGATGACTGAGCTGGCCGACCAGAGCGTCCATCTCGTCGTCACGTCGCCACCGTATTGGCAGATTAAAGACTACGGCGCGAAGAATCAGATCGGTTTTCACGACGACTATCGTGCATATATCAACAACTTGAATCTGGTCTGGGAGGAATGCGCGCGCGTGCTCCATCCGGGCTGTCGGCTGTGCGTCAACATCGGCGACCAGTTCGCCCGCGCCGCCATCTATGGACGATACCGCGTTTTTCCCATTCGTGAAAAGATCCTGGGCTATTGCGTGGAGCAACTCAAGCTAGACTACATGGGCGCGATCATCTGGCAGAAGGTCACTACCTGCAACACCTCTGGCGGCGCGACAATCATGGGGTCGTTCCCTTTTCCGCGAAACGGCATCATCAAGATTGACTACGAGTTCATCCTGATCTTCAAGAAGCCGGGAAAAGCGCCTGATCCGCCATCGCCCGAAGCCAAAGAAGCGGCGCGCCTGACCACCGGCGAATGGAACGAGTATTTTTACGGCCACTGGAACTTCCCCGGCGTCCGCCAGGGCGAACATCCCGCCGCGTTTCCGCTCGAACTGCCCCGCCGCCTGATCCGCATGTTCACATTTCCCGGCGAAACCGTGCTCGATCCCTTTCTCGGAAGCGGCACGACCTCGGTCGCCGCCCATCGCCTCAACCGCAATTCAATTGGCTACGAAGCGAGTTCGGACTTTCGCGAGACGATAAGTGCCCGTGTGGTCAAAGAACTTGGAAAGCGGGCGCTTTCTGACTTCCGCTTTGTGGCGAGCAGGGGAACTAGTCCACACCTGTCAGGGCGCGGCGACCACGAACCACAAAGCAAGACCTCCGCCAGCGCGCACAATGGTATCATTGGGGAAAGAGCGAGGGCGCGGTCTTTGTCGGGAGCTCTTGCTGAGCGGCCCCGGTCCGTTGAGTCTTTCCGCGTCTTGGAGGTGCAAGCTGCCAACAGGATAAGGATTCATGATGGACGGGTTTTGTGTCTGGCAGGAACGCAACCTTTCCCGGGAGCAGATTCCCCCGCAAAGGCGGCGGCGCACTTACGCAAGATGGTGGCGCGGCATAAGGTTACATTTGAACCGGTTGGTGGCAGAGAAGCGCATAATTCGGGATTGCCTGCTTATGTCCACCTGACGAATCGTCTTTTCGTCAATGGGCGGATGGTCCGAGACGGCTACCTGCTGGCTGCAGGGGAGGGTATCCAGAGGCACAGGGACCGCTTCAAGCGGTACGAGCAAGAGGCAAGACGGAAGGGGCGCGGTTTGTGGGAGCCGGAAGGGAAGTGAGTTACCCCTCCACTATCAAAGCTCAGGGAGGCGATGTTGAGAGGCTAGACAGTTCAGCTGCTCGGGTAGTGGGTTCCCAGGGACGAATTCCATCAACTTGCCGTCAACCCATTTGACCATTGCCCGTTCATGAGGCTCCCACCGATCGCCTCGGCCTCTGATCCTCTTTGGGATAGCGAGATCCCCCGCTAGGAACTTCTGCCCACGTGACGTGAGACGGCCCACCCCCTTCCCGATCTTCTTAATCAGTCCCCACGGCCCGTATGATGGCTTGCTCGCAATAGTGTACGGCCCATGCTTGAGAATCTCATTGAACTTCCCTGTCTTCCCCTTCTGCCGATCTAGCGCTTGAAGCACCTCAACGTAGCCGGGATTGAATGTCTCGACGCGCTCATACTTACAGTTCCGAGCAATCGGAATGTGTACAGCTTGGCTGCCGCTTCTTACGGGCATCTGCTGGTAACCGTTCTTCTTGAGGTCTCGCTTTGTCATCTCCCACACGTCGTCAGCCGTTAACTCAGCAGATGCCCCGCCGCCACCTTTGCCTTGCTCGATGGCTCGAAGCAGTGCCCCTGTAAAGGCGCCGTAACGGAGATCGCCCTCCTGAGTCTCGGCTGCTGTCTGTTCTCTTGTGCATGCGCTAAGACAGACAACGGTTACTCCCTCTTTCTCAATGCATTTCTGGAGCAAGCTCTGGTCCCAGGGGTACCTGCTTGCCGCTCCCGCGTGACACGCGTCTATCACCACAATAACGGACTGAGGCTTTCCTTCACCCAAGAGGGCTGCCAATACATATGAGAGGTGGAACGCGCTGAACGGATTGATACAGCCGTTGCGCATCCTTTCCGTGTCTTTTGGGCAAAGATATAAGTCATCGCCTATCACGGTCCCGTGCCCGGCGTAATAAAGCAACACTCTCGCGTCGCTCTCGATCGTCCCGTATGCTCTGGCCAGAAACTTCTGCAATTGTGCGTGCGTGGGATCGAGTAGGGGCGCCGACTCCGGTGATGCGAAGAGGGCATTCTCGCCCGCCGTCAGTTCGTGGTAAATCCTCTCGGCATCAGCGGTTGCTGCATTCAGCTTTTCAAGGCACTTGTAGCTATTTACGCCGATGCAGAAGGCTATGCCTTTTGATGGGTCCGTCCGTTCCGTCGATTGATCCTCTTGGCTGTCCAGCATACCTTCATCACCACCCCTATTAACAGCGATTCTGTTTCCTTGATGTTCACTGGTCAATGGCAAAGGTCTCGGCTGGTACACGTCCTGGTATGAGAGCTTTATACGGTGGTTTATGCTGCCTGGCGGCGCAGCGCAGGTTTCGTGTCCCCGCGCCGCCCGCCGCGGCTCCGCTGAGCTCGCCGAAGTCCGTCGCTCCCACGTACGACTGGTCGCCAACCTGTCCCACGCAGAAATTCAGACTTGTGCCTGCGACCATCTTGAGAAAATGGTCCGCGGCCAGCGAATCATCCTCACCAACGACGACGGCCCACTCGACCACAAGTCTTCCGGCCCCGCCTATGTCCACTTGGCCAACAGGAAATTCATCAATGCCCGCATGATCGCCGAAGGCTATGCCCGCGCCGACCGAGGTCGCGCCTATCGCCACCGCAAGCGCTTCGAGCAATACGAAGCCGAGGCCCGCGCCGCCCGCCGTGGCTTGTGGAGAGGTCGCCAGATCTAGACGACGGAGCGAGTGAGGGAATCTCACCATTATGAACCCGGTCGTGGCCTTAAGCAGATGCCAGCAACAATGAGAGAACGCCAAGCAGCGGTCATTCGCGGCGAATCCGCTGGTGTATCGCGTTCTCGTGGGCGAAGGAGAGATGGTTCCGGCTGAGAGATGCAAAAGGTGAACGCTATTCATCCTTCCGCGGCAGCGGAGGCACGTTTTCCGGTGGAACCGACTCCGTGTGGGACCGGCGATACGATCGCAGGTGTTCTTCAACACGCTGAATAGATCCCCGTTGCTCCAGCAACTCTGCATCCGACAAAAGGCGGGCCTTCGACCCAGTCCCGTCTTTCTGCATTACGGCAATCTGAATCGGCTCGCCAATTCCGCCGGGATTGACTCTAACGGCGTGTTCCAATGTCCACAGCGCTGTGAAAATTCCCTCCGCAAGAGTTGGGCTTCTGTCCTTCCAGAATATTTGGCGCAAGAAAGCGAGGAACGGATCGGCAATGGCTTGGCCGATCCCGATCGCCATAAAGGGAAGTTTTTCGGTTGCGTACTCTGGGGAGGCTTGATGGTCGAATTGAATCAAATGGAGGCCTTTCTGGATGGGGGCAGCGAGAATAGCCTGGCAGCGCGCAGTGCTGGCTGCTGCTGGTCCTATACATTGCTGGGCGGTGGCTGAAGCCCTGTACTCTGGCTCTATGAACCGCCAAAGATTGCACCGCAGCGTTTCCATCACCTGATGTACGGGATGGTCCCAGTGCTTCGCCTTCATCCTTTCGTTCCACATTAACTCAATACAACCGCGTAGGCGTTGACCCAATCCTACTGTGCCGGAAAAGCCGAAAATCAGCGCGTTGTCTATGATCTCGAGTTTTTCGGTTGGCTGACGAGCGGTAAGCTGGCCGAATGAGCCGAGCGTCGCTGCCCCATCCGCCCCCATAACGATACCGTCGCTGCATAAGTAGCCAATGATTAGGGTCATTGTCAGCTTTGGAATACGCTGTTCTTGCCGTATTCGGGAAAGTATCGATAGATAGTTCTAACGATCTGCTCAAAGGTGAGCGGCAATATCCACTGGATAACCTTCTTTAGGTATTGGACCGCGTCCTTCGGCAATTGCCGCTGCACGCGCCGCGCTTCACGGACACCATGAGGCGATATGTAGTATTGGAACCAAGATCGGCCGGGTTGAGCCTCCGCCACCGCTAGCCCCTCGCGGACCAAGCTTTCCACGTCGCGATAGATATTAGGGTCAAAAGGTCCGTAGTAGTGGGCGACGAAAGTATAGTAATCCCCGAGCTTGCGGCCGAATTGCTCGCCCAAGAGAAACAGTGCTTTCTGTAGCTTCACGGGAGGGAGAGGGGTACCCCCGGCGTAATGAAGGGCTAGCAAGGTCCAGTCTTTGCGCGTCATTGTCTTTGCCTTTCCCGTCGCGACGTTCTTGGAACGGACTCTGCACGACCACGACTTCCAGCTCAACAAAAATCTGCGTGTTCGGTCTGCCGGGGGTGGACATCGTCTCCGCACCTACTCCACCACCGCTGGGCGGCTTGACCGCTCTTAGGGACTCTATTGAGTCTGTGCTCTGCTGCAATGGCCTTCCAACAAGTTGGCGGCCCTTCCGGGCCCGAATGTCTTGCGTGATAGACCGGCCTTGAGTGGCGCCGGCCGCCGTGGCTTGTGGGCCAGTGGATAGCGATCAGCCGTCAGCATTCAGCCGTCAGCAAAAACCGTTGCATTTCTGCCGCGCTCTTTTTCGCCATTGACGCCATCGGGGCGTTGCCCATAACTTGTGACCATGCCCGACGACGGACGGGGCTCTCGTCTCATGCGAATCAGGGTCTGCAACCGATGAAGTGGGTGCGGCTGAATCTTCACCGCAAGGTCCTGCTGACGCTCCTGGCGGTCGGCCTGGTGCCGGCAGCCGCGGGCGTGGCCTTGACTGCCCAGGAGCTCTGGAACGTCATCCGCGGCGTTTCGGGCGAGAACCTGCGCATGGAAGCAAGGAACATCGCGGGCCTGCTCGACCGCGAGGTGAACAACTTTGCCGCCCGCGCCGCAATGATCACCGTGGACGACCCCGCCATCGCCTCTATCTTCGAGGAGTCCGACGCCTCGCGGGTCGCCACCTCTCTCACCCTCGTTCTCTCCTCTTTGTGGCAGGACAAATCCACCAGCCGACCGTTCTTTCTGTTGCCCCGCGCCGGACCGCTTCGGGCGTTCATCTGCCTGCCCAACGGCGCGGGCGTCCAGCCGGCCGACTCGCAGCCCTACAAAGTTCTTGAAACCCGACGCCAATCGTTCTCGCCCAGCCTCAGAGCCGTCAGCGTGCACACCGATCCTCTCCTGAAGCGTCCCGTGGCGCTGGCGTGGGTGCCCATTCCGTCGGACCTGCCGGCGCAGTTCCTGGGCTGGGTGGGCGTGGAGATTCCCGTGGATTGGCTTCTGCGCAGCGAAGCGTCGCGAGCGCTGTTCGACGTGGATAGGGCCTGCGTGATCACGAGCATGGGCCATCTGTTGGGCCGCGTTCGTTTCCGCGCCGATCGCGCCGCGGAGCTTTTCGAGCGCTTGAGCCTCTTCGCGCCGGGAACCGAGGAACAGTTCGAGATCCGCTATGGCGACGGCGCACACCAGTTGGTCGGCTTCAGCCCTCTGCCTCTGACGGGTGCGCTGCGAAGTCTCGGACGGTCGGACGCCGATTGGTATGTCTGCATCAATCGCGACCTGGGCCCTCTGGTCGCGGAGTTCCGGCGCCAGATCGCACGCGACGTTTTCGCCGGCGCGGGCCTGGTCGTCTTTCTCGGTGTCGTCGCCTACCTGTTTGCCCGCCGCCTGATTCGCCCCATCCGGCAACTCGAACAAGGCGTTCGGCGCGTGGCCGCCGGCGATCTGGCGAGCCGCGTTTCGATCCAGACAGGCGACGAACTAGAAAGCCTGGCCCGTGCCTTTAACGAAATGGCCAACCAACTCCAGCAAACCGCTCTCGATATTCAACAACAGATGGCCACCGTGCGTCGCCAGGCCGACGAGTTGGCGCTTCTACACGACATCAGTCGGGCCATCAACGCCCACCTCGATCTCGACCAAACTCTTGCAACGTTCGCCCGCGAAATCCGCCGGGTTGTCTCCTACGACCGCCTGAGTGTCGCTTTGCTCGACGAAGATGGCGAACACTTCACGATACAGTTTGCCTTCCCCGAAAGCGAAGCGTCCGAATTCTCGCCGGGCACTCGCCACCGCCTGGAAGAGTCCTACGTGGGCGAAGCCGTGCGGGCGGGCCGACCGGTTATTCGCGAGGATACAAGCCAAGCGCCGTGCCGCCCCGTGGATGAGTTCCTCGCCTCCACGGGTCTTCGCACGGCCGTATTTGTTCCCTTGCTTTCCGAGTCGCGAGCTATTGGAACCGTCAACCTGGCCCGGCGAAAACCGGCCGCCTTCGGCCCCGAGGAACAGGAACGCATGGTCGCTCTCGCCGAATCGGTCGCCGTGGCCATTCAACACAGTCGCCTCTATACGCGCGTGCGCCGATTTGCCTCCGATCTTGAAGCCGAAGTCCGCCGTCGTACCGCCCAGCTTCGCTTGGCCCAGGACAAACTCGTCCAAACCGAGAAGCTGGCCGCCTCCGGCCAGCTGGCCGCCGGCATCGCCCACGAGATCAACAACCCGCTCGGCATCATCAAGAACAACCTCCGCCTGATGATGGACCGGCTGCGGCAGGCACCGTTCGCCGAAGGATTGACGCCCACCAAGCAACACCTCGAAATCATCGAGGAAGAAATCAATCGCATTGCCCGAATCGTGCGCAATCTCCTCGACCTGTATCACCCGCGCGAGGACAGCCCTGTCGCGACCGATCTCCACGATCTCCTCGAACGCGTCCTTGAACTGTTTGCGCCCCAGTGGCGAGAGAAAGGCATCCAGACCGCCCGCCAGTTTGCCCCGTCGTTGCCGCCCCTGATCATTTCGGGCGACCGAATCCGTCAGGTCTTCATCAACTTGCTGCGCAATGCCGAAGACTCCATGGAAAAGGGCGGGGCGGTCACCTTGACGACGCGCGTCGAACCCGCCTCGGCCGAGTGGGACGAAGAACGGGTCGCCATCGAGATCCACGACACCGGCTGCGGCATCCCGCGCGAGCTGCTGGCGCGCGTGTTCGATCCCTTTTTCACAACAAAGAAGGGCGGCGTCGGGACCGGTCTTGGTCTGTCTGTCTCCTATGGTATCGTGCGCAGTTACGGCGGCATGATCGAGATTGACAGCCAACCAGGGCACGGCACCCGCGCGACCGTTTCCTTGCCCATTATCAAAGCGGTGCCATCGGCAAAAGAAGATCGTGACGGATAGAACGTGAACCATGCCGGCGCTTGCATCATTCCCCTTGATCGTGTTTGGCGGCTTTCTTACACTCACGATTTAGCGCATCTCCACTAGGCGAGTTTTTGGGCGCACGCGGCGCGGTTAAATTGCGATGGAAGAAATCGGCCTTCAGTTTGAGTCGCGACAGGAACACGTGATCAACGCTGTGCGGCGCTATGTGTCCCAGGCCCCCTATCGCCCGATCGAGGAGTGTCCCTTGCGCCCGGGTCTGCAAATCCTTCGAACCCGCGGCGCGTCAGGGGATACACCGAAAGCGGCCCGCGCCGACGCGAACTCGCGCGGCTCGTGGCGCGTGTCTCATCTCGCCGCTCTCTTCGAGTCTTATTTCGACCACTTTTTCCTCTCGCTTCGCCGGCGCGCGCTCCTGGTCGGCCCAACCGTCGGCCACTGGACGGCCATCCTTTACGACGAGCGGGCGATTGATTGCCGCCTGCTCCAGTGGCTCGCCCGCGAATTGAACTGCCGCGCAGTTGGCTATTGCTTCGTCGAAGACGAAGAGTATTCGTATATTGACTTGGCGGGGAGCCGCGTCGTCGAACTGTATAGCTCGATTCTCACTGACGGCGGTGGGTTAAATTTTTGGTCGGCCGGCAAGGGCGCGCCTCCCGACCCGGGGCCCTGGATTGCCAATGGCTTTTTCAAGCAACGCTATCAGTTCATTCCGGGATTCTACGATCGCCCCTATCTGCATGGGCAAAAACCCAATTTTTTCTGTTACCGATATAGCGCATTCCCGGATCTCTATGACGAGGGGGACAATTACTCTCTGAGCGCATTTCGATATTTCTACTTTTCCTGTGGCGCGGAGTAGCATCGCCCCTTGTGGGCGAGTTGTAGGGCAATTCGAACGAACGGGCATAAGGCCCCAAGCGAAGAGAACATCCGACGGTCCACTATGGCCGATCATACTGCGATGACTCCGGTCGAAACACACCCTGCGGTTCCTGCTCTGTCTTTTGTCATTCCTGTTTTCAACGAATGCGAATCGGTGGGCGAGGTCTGCCGGCGATGCGCCGAAGTCGCCTCCCGGCTGAAGCTCTCTTGCGAGATCATCGCCGTGGACGACGGAAGCACCGACGACACCCAAACGGTTTTGCGCGATCTCGTCGTAGCTGATCCTCGTGTTATGGCCGTTATCTTCCGCCGAAACTTTGGCAAATCGGCGGCATTAGCCGCGGGCTTCGATCTGGCTCGCGGCGAAGTCATCGTCACGCTCGATGCCGATTTGCAAGACAATCCCGAGGAGCTGCCCGCCTTGCTTGATGGGCTTCATGCCGGCAACGACGTCGTCGTGGGATGGAAGCAACGGCGGAGCGATTCGTCCTTTCGTGTTGCAGCCTCGCGCCTTTTCAACCGGATTGTCTCCGCTCTTTCCGGCCGCCGCTTTCACGACTGCAACAGCGGGTTCAAAGCGCTTCGGCGCAACGTCATCGAACACCTTGAACTCTATGGCGAGCGCCACCGCTTCGTTCCGCTACTCGCCCACTGGAAAGGTTTTCGGGTGGCCGAGGTTCCCGTCCGCCACGATCCCCGACGATTCGGTCGTTCCAAGTATGGCGCCGGGCGGTTGCTGGCCGGGTTCTTCGACCTCTGGTCTATGGCGGTTCTGACTCGTTTTCGCCACAAGCCTCTGCATTTCTTCGGCCAGTGGGGCACGATTGCTTCCGGGCTGGGTTTCGTGGTTCTTGCTGTTTTAACCCTCTTGCGACTGACGGTGAGCGGTTTTTGGTTTAAGGACCATCTGGCCTGGGCTTTCCTGGGAATTCTCCTAGTTCTCGTGGGAGTTCAGATTTTCACAACCGGTCTGATCTGCGAGCTGGTTGTCAATCTTCGTCCCGAACCCAAGGCGGACTTTGTCGTCAAAGAGATCATCCGCTCATCCAAAACTTCTGAGCCGGATCATGGGTGACCGAACCGCCACAGATTCCACCGCGTCGTCGGGCGACTCCAGTCGCCCGCGAATCGCCATCATTGGCCCCGCCTATCCCCACCGCGGCGGCATTGCCCACTATACGACCTGCATGGCGCGCGCGCTGCGAGACAGCGGCTGTCTTGTCCAAGTCATCTCGTTTCGCCGTCTGTACCCGCGCATTTTTTTCCCTGGACGCACGGAGTTCGATCCCAGTCGCAAGCCCGCTGCGTTTCCGTCCGAGCCGATTCTTTCGCCGCTCAATCCCGTGCGCTGGATCGCCGCCATGCGGGCGGTCAAGCGTTTCAAGCCCGATCTGGTCGTCATTCCCTGGTGGCATTCCTGGTTTTTTCCCTGCACAACATTTTGTCTGGCCTGGCTTCGGTGGGTCCAACACCGGCGCACGGTTCTTTTGTGTCACAATCTCGGCAGTCACGACCACCGTGTCGCCGACAGTTTGGCTTGGCCGCTTCTCAGCCGGCTCCCTCACGTCCACATTGTTCACCAATCGGACGGCCCCAGACGGCTTCGCAAACTGAACCCCAAAGCCCGCGTGACGTGTCTGTCGCACCCGGTCTATGAAATCTTCTGCGACAGCGCGATCACACGCGAGGCTGCGCGTCAGCAATTGCGCCTCAGTCCCGACGACGAAGTCTGTTTGGTCTTCGGCTTGGTACGACAATACAAGGGACTCGATGTGGCGATCCAAGCAGCGGCCTTGCTACGCAATCGGCCACGGTTGCGCTTGCTCGTCGCGGGGGAATTCTACGAGCCGCGCGAGCCTTACGACCGCTTGATCCGCCGCCTTGGACTGGCGGATCGCGTGCTGATTCACGACCGCTATGTTCCCAATGAGGATGTGGCGCTCTATTTCGCCGCAGCCGACCTGCTTGTCGCCCCCTATCGCGCCGCCAGTCACAGCGGAGTTGTCCAAATTGCGATGGGCTTTGGCTTGCCTATCGTTGCCAGCGATGTCGGCGGCATGAAAGATCTCATTCGTCCCGATGAAACAGGCCTGTTGGTTCCGGCGGTGGATCCCAAAGCACTCGCCGATGCGATCGCCCGGTTCTTCGACCAGGGCTTGGCTGCTCTGTTTCGCCAGAATCTTCTTTCGCAAAAGGGACGCTTCTCTTGGTCCGCCCTTGCCGAGACGATCCGCAGTCTGGTTTAGTAGGACAGGCCGGCACCCTGTCCCAGCCGTCGCGCGAACCGTCGCTGCGGTTTGTATTGACGGGAACCTTCCATAGCCTCAACCGCGGCGATAGCGCCATGCAACTCGCCGCCGCTCAGACCTTGCGCGCTCTCTGGCCCGAAGCGCACATCGCTATCCATTCTCCCAACGCCGCCGCCGACCGCAACCTGTATCGGGAGTTCGCGGTTCTTGCCTGTTCCCGACGGCGCCCGCTGGCGGCCTTGCGCGCCGTTGCCCGCGCCGCGCTTTGGCGAGCAACAAGCGGCCGAGTGCCGCTCTCTGTGGAACTCCAAAGCTATCGAAAAGCCACGGTGGTCATTGACTTGTCCGGCGATGGCCTGACAGAGACCTTCGGCTGGCGGTGTCCTCTCTCACACACCATCCCGCTCTTGCTCGCCCATTTGCTTCGGGTTCCCTTCTGCCTCATGGCCCAGACAATCGGCCCTTTTCACCGTTTTAGGCCTTGGTTTCGATGGATTCTTTCTCGTGCAGCGTTCATTACAGCGCGGGACGCCGATACGTTTCGCTACCTCTCGGCGTGGAACCTGCCTTGCCCCGTCGAACTTACCGCCGATGTCGCCTTTCTGCTCGAACCCGGGTCGCAAACCGCAGCGACGGCCTATCTCCGCTCGCTGGGCGACTTCGATCCTTCGCGTCCAACTCTCGGCATAACACCCTCGAATCTCTACAATGTGAAGTCGCCGAAAAACGGATCTCGCCGCGCTCGGCTGCAAGACTGCTTGAGCGCGGTCTCCTCGGTCTGTGCCTCGTTCAGCCGGAACGTGGGCGCACAAGTTCTCGTCATTCCCCATGTGTTTGGTCCCGGCGAGGTTTACGATGATCGCGGTTCGGCAGAAATCCTTGCCGCCGCGATCACGGCAGCGGGGCGAAAGCCGCTAGTAGTCAAAGATGCGCTCGCGCCGCCGGAATTGAAGGCCCTTATTCGCTGCTGCGATCTGTTCGTTGGCTTTCGCATGCACAGCGTCATCGCAGCGGTTTCGCAAGCAATCCCCGTTTTGGCAATCGCATATAGCCCGAAACTCAACGCGCTTATGGAACGCCTCGGCGTGGGCGAATTTGCCACCGACCTCTTCGCTCTTGAGGCGGATACCCTGTCAGATTTGCTAATGAAGCTTTGGAGCGAGAAGACACGAATCAAAGAATCTCTGAATCGCATCATCTCGCGTGATGTTCTTCCTGCGGCAAGGGAGAATTTTGGCTTTCTTCGCCGCCAAATTGGTCTGTGACTGCCAGCTGTGGAAATCTAGTATCGGCGTGCCGTTTTGCTTCGGCTAAATCCAAGAATCTGAGCGGAAAACACAGCGAGAATATAGGAAGATCTGTTCTGTGGAAAACCCATAAACCTCAAAAGATCTGCCGGCTTCTTCGCTTTGTATATTATTGATTTTATGTGGTTTCTGCGCAAGAAAATACGAAAAGAAAAACAAGCCGCTTTCGCGGCTCTGTGGGAAACCCTGTGTAAGAATATTCTCTCTGTGGTCGCGAGGAACCATTAGAAGAACCACAAATGACGAGCTCTCCAAACAAAAACTACTTTTCCACAAAATTGCCCGGTCTTCTAAAAATTCTCTCTACATCCCATTAGTTCCTCACACAAATAATAATACGTCCCCAAAACTCCAAGATCGTTCCACCTTAACTATCTCTCAAGAGTATTGCATTAATATAGCTTCTCCAATTTATCAAAGAACTTAACAGACTGAAGACGAAGAAGAGCTATTTAACTCTTAAAGGATATATAAAAGGAGATTCAAAAGAAGGCATTCTGCCGACACAGACAGAAGTTTGAAATAAGTCCCGAATCGTGTTCTCTTCTATAATGGTGGTAGGTGAACCATCAGCCAATAAACAACCACCCTTTAACAGAAAAAGGCGATCAATATACTGTGCAGCGAGAGTAAGATCATGTGTAATGCAAAGGATCGTTACTTGCTCCTCTTTGTTTAACCGGTGTAAAATATCAAAAATACTAACTTGATGATGAATGTCCAAGTGAGAGGAAGGTTCATCGAGTAGAAGTATGGATGGTTTCTGAGCAAGTGCCTTTGCAATAAGGACTCTTTGTCTCTCGCCGCCCGAGAGTTCGAAAAAGGAGCGATCTCTAAGATGGTTAACATTGGTTTGTTCCATTGTGGATGTGATGATTTCTATATCCTTTTTTGAGAGTGCTTTCCAGGAGGGTAAATGTGGGGAACGACCAAAAGAAACCATATCAAAAACAGTGAAGTCGTAGGGGCAGGAAAAATCTTGGAAGATGACTCCAATGAGTTGGGCTAGAGTCTGAAGTGGGTAGCTATCCAGGAACTGACCAGCGAGCAGAAGCCTCCCATGTGTTGGCTTTATCAAACCAGCAACTACCCTCAAAAGGGTTGATTTCCCAGCACCATTCGGGCCAGCCACAGCGACGAACTCGCCTT
>Ga0315277_10001017_pt1 | contig 41904 bp, 20 predicted proteins | sample YL17G05_15_MG_FD_203695 | JGI IMG/M metagenome (GOLD analysis project Ga0315277, IMG submission 203695) | Sediment microbial communities from Yellowstone Lake, YNP, Wyoming, USA - YL17G05_15 | ecosystem: Environmental > Aquatic > Freshwater > Lake > Sediment | place: USA: Wyoming | collected... | reverse complement strand
TTGGCGGCGGGAATGCCCGAACCGTTGTCCTCGACGATCAACGTCAGGTCCTGGCTGGGAGTGATCTGGGTTGTGATGATGATCTCGCCGTGGTCATGTTGAATCGCCTGACAGGCGTTGACGAGAAGATTGACCAGCGCGCGTTCGATCGCCTGCGGGTCGAACATGCTGTCTTCGATCCGTCGGTCGAGGCGCAACCTGACGGTAATGCCCTTGTTTTCGAACTGGGTTTTGAAGCTTTCGCAGGTTTCGCGGACGAGGGTGTTGAGGTTGGCCGGCGTTGTGCGCACTTGGGGCGCACGCACGTATTCCAGCATTTCTTTGACCATGGTGGAAATGCGCTCCAGCGCCTTTTGGGTCAACTGCCACGTCTGGCGCACCCGTTCGAGGTCGCCCTGGTCAATCAGGCGGTCCGTCATCTTGATGCCGCCCTCCGCCAGGAGCAGGATGTTTTTGATGTTGTGGGCCAGGTCGGTGATGACTTCGCCGATAGCTGCCATCGCCTGGTTGTGCTGGTTCTCTTCTGAAATGCGGCGGTGGTCGAGATAGAGAGCCAAGTCGTTGGCCAGACTGGTTGCAAAGTGTAGGTCATCGTCATTGAACGCGCGGACGCTCTCGCGCGTGTCAAGATGCAACACACCCAAAATTGTCCCCCGACTGACCAACGGTACCACCATGGTCGAGCGAATGTCATGAAGCAAAACACTCTCCGACGCCTTGAACCGTTCGTCGGAAGCCGCATCCTGGCTGAGAATGGCCACGCGTTCTTCCATGCAGCGGTCAATGATCGTCCGGCTGATGGAGATCGGTTCCTTGTCGGAGGCGCCTTCGCGGGAGCGGGCCACCCGAATCTGCGGCTCCTCGCCGGGCTCTTCACAGATCAACAAGGCGCCGCGGTCGGCCGGAACGACCTCGAAGATCAAATCCATGAAACATTCCAAGAGGCGCTGTTCCTGGGGCGCCGCGCGGAGGATATCGCTCAGCTTATAGAGAATCGCCAGTTTCCGGCACGCCTTGAGCAGCGCGTCCCGGTCGGGAGAGACTTCGACCAACTTTTCGAATGAAACCGTTTCGCGCCGGCCCGCTTCGGCTTCCAGAATCAAGTGGGAGTGCTTGCGGTCGCTGCCGACGATTTGGACCGGCGTTTTCAGGGAGCGTTGTTCGGCGAGGAGCGCCTCGGGATCGAACCGTTCGCAACGGAACTCCACGTTGCCAAAGGCGATCACCTGACCGGCCTCAAGACGGCCTTCCTGGACGCGTTCCCGGTTGATGTAAGTGCCGTTGCTGCTGTTCAGATCCACGACCACAAACTGATCGCCTTGCTGGTCTATCCGTGCGTGGAAGCGCGAGACCGACTCCACCGGAATGTTGATGTCGTTCGAGGGATGACGACCGATCGTTATGGTCGCTCCATGCAGAGGATAGACGTCCTGGACCCCCGGGATCGGCTGAAGTCCCGAGAGACAAAGTGTGAGTTCGCCCGTTGCGTCCATGCGTATCGAATCCTTGTCGGCGCCTTTTGCCCCACACGAATCGCGCCGCAAATCACGGCCAAGGAGTGTGCCTCTTTGCCGCCATCCTTTTGTTAGCCCGATCGAGGGTCCTGCCTGAAAGATGAAACTTTGTGATTCTTGCTTTACAAAACCAACCCGCCGCGCCACTCTCCCGATTGCGCCCTTCGCGACTCCAGGGCGGCAACTGATCGAGTCCGTTGCGCACATGCTCTCATGGATCGCCGTCAGCCGGTCGTCTTGCGCGACCCGCAAGAAACTCCTGATTCCATCCGGCGCTTCAGGAACGATTCTGGAGCCAACTGCCGCCGGAAGTCAATAGCGCTTTCCGGCGGCGTTCGATCGAGACGAATTCCGGCCCGGCGTTCTTAGGGGCACAGTGCTGCAACGAGCGAAGAAACCACAGGCGTTCGAGGCCCAACGACAGCGGTTCGCATCCGCAGGATTCGTCTCATGACTCTTTCAAACGCCTGGCAAAGTGTATCCAAACGATGGGGGCATCCCTTCCACGCCATGTGCAGCTACATGGCCATGTTTCCGCCGCGCCTGCCGCATTACTTCATTCAGAAATTCACCCGTCCGGGCGACGTCGTTCTCGATCCGTTTTGCGGGCGCGGCACAACGCCCTTGCAGGCTTGTGTCACGGGTCGCATTGGCATCGGAGTGGATTTGAATCCTCTGGCCCATCTCCTGACGAGAGCCAAGGTGGATGCTCCGCCGCTCGCGCATCTCGAAGCCCGATTGCGCACCCTCGAAAACGACATGTTCTATGGAGAGGGCGAACAGGAACCCGAGCATATCCGCATGTTGTTTCATCCCTCCACTTTGGGGCAATTGGTCTATCTCAAACAGGTTCTCGATTTGAACGATCCGTGCGATGTGTTTATCGCCGCGACCATCGTGGGGATTCTGCACGGCGCCACGGCGCGCGATCCGAAACGCTCAAGTTATCTTTCCATTTCCATGCCCAACACGTTCAGCATGTCGCCGAACTATATCCGGGAATATATCCAGGCCAAGGGATTGAAGCGGCCACCGGTCAACGTTTTTTCCGCCTTGCGCCGGAAATTCCGTCGGCTGTTCACGTGTGAGCCGCCTGCGACGCCAGGTTTTGCCTACCGCGACACCATCGAAAACCTGATTCATCTGCCCAATCCACATATCCGAAAGCGACACGTGAAACTGATCGTCACGTCGCCACCCTATCTGCATGTCATTCGCTACGGTCTCTACAATTGGATTCGCCTCTGGTTCCTCGACGAAGATCCGAACGCTCTCGACACCTCTCTGGCGACCTATCGCAGGCTCGACCACTACCTCGCGTTTATCCATCGCGCGCTGAGAAGAATGTATTCGGTTCTGGCCCCCGGCGGCGTGTGTTGTTTGGTCGTTGGCGATGTGGCAATGCCCCGGCAAGCGAAGACCGTTGCGCTGGCGGATGAAATCTGGCGCATGTTGCGCGCCAGGCATTCTCGCTTTCAGCTTTATGACATTGTCGAAGATCGGCTGCCCGAACAGGGGAAGGTCAGCAAAATCTGGGGCGAGAAGAAAGGCCGTGCCATCCAGACCGACCGGATCATGGTCCTGTATCGCGATTCGATCGAGGAACTGACCGATGAGATAGACTGGACCCCGCCGCAGAAAATCCATCGCCGAAGGCACAAGTGATACACCTTAAGAAAGAGCAGGAAGAGAGAACCAAGAGGCCGATCAGAACACATCGCTGATTCATTCCTACCTTTTCCCTTTTTACTTTTGCCTTGTTGCTTGAGGTGGACAATTTGATCGTTGGCATTGACATTCAGACGCTCGAAACGCTCGAAGCCGATCGTGGGATCGGCCGTTTTGCGAGCGGGATCGTCGAGAATCTGGCCTGTCTTTGTCCCCAACACCGGGTCGTTGGCTTCGGTTTCGGCGAAACGCCGCCTCAGGGGCTGCGGTGCGCCCAGTTGCCGAGTTTCGAATATCGCTCGTTCCAACTTCCCCATGACCGCCTCGCTTATCTCTCCGAAGGAATTCTGGCGCCGCTCACCTGGTCGCCCCAGATGCGCGACCTCGATCTGTATCTGGTCGCCAGCCCGATGATGCCCGACATTCTCATACCGGATGGCGCGCCCTTTCCCGTCGTGGCTCTGTTCCACGATCTGATCCCGCTGGTCTATCGCCAGTCCCATCCCGAGCAGATGGACGAATACGGCTGGCACCTTTACGATGCACGACTCGAAGTGGTCAAAAACTATGACTACTATCTCACCAATAGCGAGTCCACGCGCCAGGAAGTTTGCCGCCTGTTGGGCCTGGATCCCGACCGTGCTTGTGCCATCGGGATTGGCATCAGGGAAGAGTTCCTTGATCGCCCGTCAGGTGTCGCGTTGAAGCAGGTGCGCGAGAGGTATGGCATCGGCTCCTCCCATGTCCTCAGCATCACCGGCCATCATTTTCGGAAGAACTGGGAAGCGGTGTTTCGCAGTTTTGCCCTGCTTCCCGCGTCCGATCGCAAGGCCCATAATCTGGTCGTCGTGTGTAAGCTCGACGCCGGTTCGCGCAACGATTTCCTTTCGCTGGCAAACACCCTCGACATTGCCTCGCAAACCGTTCTGACCGACGCCGTGGACGAAGACACGCTGCGCAACCTTTGCGCGGGAGCGTCCGCCCTGCTCTTCCCTTCTTTTCATGAAGGGTTCGGCATTCCTTTGGTCGAAGCGATGGCCAGCGGTGTTCCGATCGTCGCCAGCGACATTGGCGTCTTTCACGAGGTTTGCCGCGAGGCAGCGCGGTTTGTGGACCCAACGCGCCCCGATCTTCTGGCCGAAGAACTTCACGCTGTTCTTCATCAAACGAAGTTGCGCCAAGCGTTGATCGAGAACGGGCGCCGCCGTGTGGAGGCTTATCGTTGGCCTCGCGTCATCGAGCGCACGGAGTCATTCCTGGCCAAATGCCTCGATAGAGACGTGGGAGGTGGGAGGCGGGAAGTGGGAGAAACAGCGCAGGCGGGAAGCGTTGGCAGCTCGGTCGGGCCTGCGCCGGCAAACACGAGCGAACGGGTGGCCTATTTCACGCTGTTGCCGCCCCAGGTTTCGGGCATCGCCGATTACAACGAAAGCCTGGTTCAGGAATTGGCCAAACACGTGCGGCTGGAACTCTTTCTGGACGACATCGTGCCGGCCCATCCGCATGTGCGGCAAAACATCCCCTGGCACTCGTCGCGCGATTTCTTGCGCCTCCACCGCGAGCGCCCCTATGATCTCATTGTCTATCATATGGGCAACAACGTGCTTCATGGGCGCCAGTATCGCATGGCGACAACTTACCCGGGCATCGTCATGTTGCACGACTACAGCCTCCGGCTGTTCGCGCCCCTGTCCGACCGACAGTTTTCGTTTCTCGAAACGCGCGATGACATCGAGCGGTATTATGGCCTCTCCTTCCCGCGCAGCATGTACCCCGAACAAATCTTCTTGCGCCTCGATCTGCTGGAGCACCCTCTCAACGAACGGCTGGTCGAGCGCTCGCAAGGATTGGTCGTTCACTCGCAGTGGAGCCGCAATCGCATCCACCGCCGTTTCCCCGACAAGCCCGTCGAGGTGGTTCCCTTTGGGGTGGATCGCGATCCGCGAACACACGTGCGGCCGCGCGAGGAAATCCGAAAGGCCTATGGAATTCCGCCGACCGCATTTGTGGTTACCTGCGCCGGGAATCTGACGGCCACCAAGCGACTGACCGTCATTCTCCACGCATTTGCCGCCATTGTGGATCAGATCCCCAACGCGATGCTTCTGCTGGTCGGACAAGCAACCGATCCGCAGCATTTCGCCTACCTGCACCGCCTGGTCGGCGAGTTGCGTTTGGCCGGCTATGTCCGGTTTCTTGGCTATGTCGGAATGGAAGAACTCTATGACATCTTGGACATTTCGGATGTCTGTCTGAACCTGCGCTTTCCGACCCTCGGCGAAACCTCGGCCATTTTGCTGCGGATGATGCACCTGGGCAAACCGATCATCATCACAGGGGTTGCGCAGTTCCTCGAGTTCCCGGATACGGTCTGCTGGAAGGCCGATGCGGACGGTTCCGAGCGGCTGCAACTGGTCAACTACTTGCGCGCGCTCTGTCGCTCTCCCGAGCTGCGGACCGCCCTCGGCGAGAATGCCCATCGCTATGTGCAAACGTGGACGTGGGACCGCGTGGCTTTGTTTCACATCGAAGCGTGGCGTCGAATCGCCAGCCAAACCCAGCCGCAAGCCTCACATCAGTGAATTCTCCGGGAGCGATTGAATCTGAACCGACAGCCGTCGCCTTTCGCCGGGCGGCTGCCATTCATAGTCCGACCGAAATTCCAGCCGGATCGCCGTGTGGATGGTCTCGGGCAACCGATAGGAGCACACCCGCCAGTGTGTGTCGGTCAACCGAACCCGATCTATCCGCCGCCCGTTGACCCGAATCATCACCGTAATCGGCTGCTTCTCCCCCCAGACATTTCGCAGGCAAAATTCTAAGTCGGGGTGCATCTGATACAGGCGACAGACGGCGCGCTTTTCCAACCACATGAACGGATAGCGTTGGCGCTCTCTATCGGCGAATTCAATGTCGTGAATTCCATAGCCGTAGAATGTCGGGTAATACGATTTGCTTGCCTCAAGCCATCGTCCTGCGGCCACCACGAGAACAACCGCCAGAAGAAACCGAGGAAACCCCCGCCAGCGGGTCTGCTCGCGGGCAAACTCGGCCGATTCGGCCGGATGGGGAATAAACAACAGCGCCGCCACAAACCAAAACCACAGGTTCACATCCACAATCAGGAGCGGATGGCCGGTCAGACACGTCAGCAAAAACGCCGTCACGCCGCAGAGAATCCCAACCAGAATCGCTCGCTCCTCGCCCTGATGGATGACCACGGCGCGCAACCCTTGGTACAGCAGAAGACCGACGATCAGAAGGAAAAGCCCCCCGCCGACGATCCCCATTTCGACGAGCAATTGAATGAAGTAGTTGTGCGCGTTCTCGAACATCGGGTTCCAGTTCCATTCTTCCTTCGCCTCAAACGGGTCCCAATGCCAGCCCAGGAACCCATAGTAGGTTCCGACTCCCCGACCGAACCACGGCTCTTCGGCCAGATTGTAGAAACCACTGCGCCAGATATTGAGCCGCCCTTTGAGTGCTTGCGCCACGGGGCCTGTTGTTCGCGTCCACTGCAAATCCGTATGAAACACCCAATCGAGGTTCTTGAAAACGAAACCAAGTATCATCAGAACGAGAACCAAGACGATCGCCAGAAACCGGCGCTTCCGATAGAGCCGGACGACCGGCTTCTCGACAGGCAAGTCGCCGTAGCGGAGCGCCGCATAGAGAGGCAATGTCAAAAGAAACGCTGCGAAAGCCATGCGGGAGTGGGCCATATAGAAGCTCACCAATAGCAGCGGCAAAACCCACCACGCCACACCGCGCGGTTTCCAGCCGCCCTCGAGCGTCAGAAGCGGTGCGAGCATAAACAGGTTGGCAACGAGAAAACTCGCCAGGGAGTTGACATCGGGGAAAGTCGAGTTGATCCGCTCGCCCCAGGGTTGGAAAATTACGTGGTTCCAGTGAGTGAAATATTGGCAGATACCGAACACCGCAACCAATGTAGCCGACAAAAGGGAAATCTGAACCAGGTGGCGCATGTCCCGCGTCTCGCGCACCCGCGCCACCACTACGTGAAACAAAACAAACCCTTCGATCAGCACCAGGGCGCCCTTTAACGTGATATACTTCGATCCACTTGCGATCGAGAAAACGCCCCCCAATTGCTTGAATAAGACCCGAACGAATACTGGGTCGAGCACCTCGAACCATCGAACAAAAAACATGGCGCTCGACAGCAACACAGCCAGGCACATCAGCGCCAGATAGGGAGTCAGCGGCGTCGCATACCAGCGGAACCGTCCCGTTCGCGCCACGCGAATCGCGCCGCCGATCGCCGTCCCTAGAAAGGCCATCTCGGTCAGCGAGAAGTTCTGCAATCCCAGCCGCATCGGCAGCATCATCCACAGCGGCGCGCACAGCAGCACAATGTCCACCGCCAGCCGCCACCGCCACCAACCCAGCAACGCAAAGAGCACCGCGAGTGTCGGTTCCAAAGGCCAGGTTGAACGATTCGATGCGTCGGGCCGACACATGAACGCGCCAAGCCAGATGGCCAAAACGACGGCGACCGCCAGCGCTACCATGCGCGTCGGTTTTCCACTGTAAGATTTTTCGATCAGCGCCATTTTTGAAATACTCTTGCCCTGCGTACTTCGCGCTCCCGGTGTTGGCGCGATTTTCTATCGCCCCTCGCGGGGCTTGAAGGGAGAGGGAACGTCGGCTTCCACGGGCTTACGCCCGTGGCTACCGTCTGTCGCCTCTCCGAGGCTTTCAAAAAGCAAAGGAAATGATCCGTTGAGCACCTGCCTTTTGCTGGACCGTCTGTCCCATAGTCCACCGCAAGTCCCACGTCAAGTCTCTCCATTAAACCGCATTTCGAGCCTCTCTCATGCCTTTTCACATGCAAACATTTTTCCAGACCCCAAACCCAGACCCGATACCCGCTGCTTTTCTCTCTCCCGGCTTTTGACTTGACGCTTGTGAAACAAGCCACCTACCCTTTGATAGACGACGTTTCTTTACGGTTCTCTGCGTCGCCCGAATTATTTGGGGGAGAGGACGACCTTTGCGAATCGCGCTGATCAGCGCCTATAATGACCGTTGCTACGGGTTACGCTGCATCGCTTCGTATCTGCGCCGGCGGGGCCACGAAGTGTGGCTGCTTTGTTTCAAATGCTTCCAGAGTGTCCTGGTCCCGCGCGAGAACCGCGAGGCCTGGAACAGCGCTCTGTCGGCCACCTACCCGCCGATCACGGAATCCTGGGAAGAAGGGACAATGCTTGTTCCTTACATTCACCCTTCAACCGAACAGGAGTGGCAACTGTTCCTCGACAAGCTCTCGGCCATCCGTCCCGACCTGATCGGCCTCACTGTGGCGACCTCGTCCTACGAGGCAAGTTGCGAGGCGACCCGGCGAATCCGCCGTTTGCTGCCGGGCGTGCCGATCATTTGGGGCGGCATTCATGCCACCATCTGTCCCGAAGAATGTTTGCAGAATGTTGACATGGTCTGCGTCGGCGAGGGCGAGGAGGCCATGGCCGAACTGGCCGCCGATCCCGAGCGCACCGACATCGTCGGCATTTGGCGCCGCCGCAACGGACAAATCATTCGGACGCCCTTTCGCCCGCTCGAACAAGACCTCGACCGCTTTCCGTTTGCCTCCTATGGCGAAAGCGAATGGCTGTTTGAAAAGGATCAAGCGACCGAACTGACCGTCGCCGATAAGACCTATTTTCAGCCCATCTATCTCAGCTTGTCACAGCGGGGTTGTCCCTTCCTGTGCACCTATTGCGCCCACCACACGATCCGGCCGCGCTACCGCGGCGAGCGTTACGTGCGCCGTCGTTCGGTGGATCACGTGCTCGACGAATGCGCGCGGCGTGTGCGCGACTTCGGTCTGCCGACGATCATCTTCTTCGATGACATTTTCGTGATGAATCGCAAGTGGATCGAGGAATTCGTCGAGAAGTATCCCAAACGCGTCGGCGTTCCCTTCGGCGCCTATGCCCATCCGTTTGTCTCGAACGAAGCAATGCTTCGTCAACTCAAGCAGGCAGGGATGATTTTTGTCGGCATCGGAATCCAGACGGGCAGCGACTATGTCTCGCGCGAGATTTACGGGCGCAACCACGGCGGCGAAGAAATCCTCCAATTGGCGCAGGCCGCCGAGCGAAACGGCCTCATTCTTTGTTACGACATCCTGAGCAACAATCCCTATGAGAGCGAAGCCGACTGCCTGGACACGTTGCGGCTGCTCACCCGCATGCCCAAACCTTACTCTGTCGTGGTCAAAAAGGTCATCTTCTACCCCGGCTCGCGCATCTCGAAACTCGACAAACCCCGCCCCAACCTGCCCGAAACGACGTTTGAGTTCTGGAATCAACTCTATCTCATCAGCCGCCATCATCTCATCCCGGCCGAACATCTGCTGGCCCTCGGACAGGACGAGTATCTCAAGGCAAATCCCCAAATCATGCGGTCCATCGCGCTGGGACTGAAGCGAATGGTCGAGGCGCAGAACGCCGGCCGCGCCGAAGTGGACCGCTTGCTCACCGAGGAACGCCAGGTGACAGTGCGGGGTTTTTTGCGCTACACCAAGCGACTGATCATGAGCTGGTTGCCCAAACCAATCGCGGAGGCGCTTCGGGCGCTCAAACGTCGCCTCCGTCCCACCTCAGCCTCGCGCTGATCCCCGCTGCAATTCGACTCACTTTTGGACTGCGGCACGCCATGCTGCCGCTTTGTTCGGAGCGAGGGGCGCGACGGAGAGCGTGGCGATAGGGGCTGGGAGAACTACGATTCATGGCCCAGGGCAACGTCCGGTTAGTGGATGTTGGCTCAAAAGCAAAGCAGGAGCATGGCTCCCGCAGTCCACAGGAAGGCCAAAAGCGATTTGTCCTGTGAAAGAAAACGGTTGCCGTCGAGGCGGAATTGCGCTACAAAGAATCTGGAGTGGGAAAACCGATTCGCGGAGTCCGAATGTGAGACGTCTCAATAGACAATGGTTGATTGCGTTGTGCGTTATGCTCGGCGCCACGGCGGCGCGCGGCGAACAAGTCACATCCACGTCGCTGCAGTGGTATGGCTTCGGGACAGTGACCTGCGCCGCCTGGTCGGCCGATGGAACCAAGCTCGTCACGGGCGGAAGCGCGGGCGCTTTCCTCTGGGACGATGCGACCCGCCGCGTTACCCGTCTCTTCAGCGGCCACACGTGGTACTTAACATCCGTCGCCATTTCGCCCGATGGGACCAGAATCGCGACGGGCAGCGCCGACTGGGAGGCCCGACTGTGGAGCGCGCATGACGGGACGACGCTGCGAGTGTTTTCGGGCCATGCCGGCCCCGTCAACTCGGTCGCCTTTTCGCCCGACGGGACAAAAGTTTTGACGGGCGGTGACGACGGCGAAGCCATTCTGTGGAGCGCCGCCGATGGCAGCGAGATCACGCGGTTCACCGGACACACCGGACCCGTTCTGTCGGTGGCCTATTCGCCCCAGATTACCAAGGTCCTCACCGGAAGCGCCGATGGCACGGTGAAACTCTGGAATGCTGCAACGGGCGCACTAATTCGAAGTTTGAGTTGTGGCAGTACGGTTGCGTGCGTCGCGTTCTCGCCCGATGGGAACGAAATCCTGACGGGATACGGTCGCACGGTTCGACTTTGGAATGCCGCCGATGGCGGTGTTCTTTGGACTCGCACATGGGGCGACCGGATTGCCGAGGTCTCCTCCCTGGCTTTTACTCGCGAAGGGACATCCGTAACCATCGGGGCGAGAGACGGCTGGGTTGTTTTCCGGCGAGCAGACAGCGGCACGACGACGGGCTTTCTTCTGGCGGGCAGCGGTCCGATTGCCTCGATCTCGTATTCGCGCGACGACGGCGCTTTCCTGGCCGCCGTCGCCGCACCCGACAATGTAGCGAAGATCTGGTACACAGGCGGTCTGCCCAACGATGTCATTTACTCCGGTCATACGGCAAGGGTGAACTCTGTTGCGTTCTCTCACACCTGGACAGAGATTTTGACGGGAAGTAGCGACTGGACAGCGAAGCTTTGGAACACCTCCGACGGGACACTGATCCGCACGTTCTCCGGACATACGGGGGATGTCTGGTCCGTTGCATTCGCGCCGGATAGAGAGGAGATCCTGACAGGCAGCAATGACAGGACGGCCAAGCTGTGGAATACCGCGACGGGAGCGCTACTTCGCACATTCTCTGGCCACACAGATCGGGTCTATTGCGTGGCATTTTCGCCGGACGGCTCCAAGATCCTCACAGGAAGCTGGGACCAGACGGCAAAGCTATGGAGTGTTTTGGATGGCTCTGAGATTCGCACCTTCTCCGGGCACACGAACTGGGTCAAAAGCGTCGTTTTTTCACCTGACGGAACCAAGATCGTCACGGGAAGCTACGACTGGACAGCGAAGCTTTGGAACACCTCCGACGGGACACTGATCCGCACGTTCTCCGGACATACCAGCTGGCTCAGTTCCGTCGCGTTCTCGCCCGACGGAACACAGGTGCTTACCGGCAGCGCCGATAACACGGCAAGAATCTGGAATGTCTCAGACGGCACATTGGTTCGAACCCTTGGACATGGCTCGTATGTCAACTCTGTCGCCTTCTCGCCGGATGGAACGAAAGTGTTGACCGGCAGCAACGATGGCACGGCGATGCTTTGGAACGTTTCGGATGGGGCCTTGATTCGCACTTACTTCGGACACACCGCCGTGGTCTGGTGTGGAACGTTCTCACCGGACGGAATAAGCATTCTGACCGGAAGCGAAGATGGGACGGCGCGGCTATGGCCGCCCGACACGGATCACCTGGCCGGCCACATGTCGCCGGTTACCGCCGTCGCGGTCGCCGGCGATCAGGCGACAACCGTGGCCACCGCTCACGAGGATAACACCGTAGGATTGTGGAATGGCATCAATGGGACGTTATTCCAGACGTTCTATGGCCACGTCGCGCGGATCAATTCGGTCGCCCTTTCGCCCAATGGCGCACTTCTTTTGACCGGCAGCGACGACCGAACGGCAAAACTGTGGGATGCTCCCGGCGGGTACGCGACCTGGAACTACAAGGGCCACGAGGGCCCCATCAATGCCGTCGCCTTCTCGTCGGACGGAACCAAGTATCTGACCGCCAGCAGCGATGGCTGGGCGCTTCTGTGGCGGACGTCGGATACGACCATTCTCAACTCTTTCGCCCATGGCGAGATCATTCATGCGGTGGCGATCTCGCGCGACGGCAGCCGTGTTCTGACCGGCGCCGCCGACAACACGGCCAAGCTGTGGAACGCCTCGACCGGCGCGGAGATCCGAAGCTTCACCGGCCATGCCGACGAAGTCCGCTCCGTTGCCTTCTCGCGCGACGGCTCGAAGGTTTTGACCGGCGCCAACGACAATACGGCGAGACTATGGAACACGAACACGGGCGCTTTGGTTCGCACTTTTACGGGTCACACCGACCCCGTCATTTCGGTGGACTTCTCGCCCGACGGAAGCGCCGTGGTCGCAGCGAGCGCGACCTCCGTCAAATTCTGGAACGCGGCCAATGGGACGCTTCTCCGCACCATCACCGGCCACGCCGACTCGCTTACGGGCGCGGCCCTTTCGGGCGATGGGACGCGACTCGTCACGGGCAGCGAAGACGGAACCGCACGGTTGTGGCCGGCTTTTACCACCACCGGCACCGTCACGGGCTTGACGGGCGACAAGTTCATCCTGGTCTCCGGCGGCGGCAACTTCGCCGGCAACCCGATCATCACCCAGACGCAATCCCTGGCCGACCGCGCGTTTCTCACCTGCCTCGTGCGCGGTTACAAGCGCAACGAGATTCGCTACCTCAGCGCCTTCGACGACTGGCAGACACGCGACTCGAACCACGACAGTCTGCCCGACGCCGATGCTCAGGCGACAACCCCGACCTTCTGGACGGCGATTGACACGTGGTCGTCGGGCACGGCGCGGCTGTTCGTCTATCTCATTGACCACGGCTCTTACAATTCGCAGACGGGCGACTTCTCTTTCCGCCTCAATCCGACGCAGTACATTCGCGCGCGCGACCTCGATTCGCATCTTGATACGCTCCAAACGCGAACGGGCTGCGAGGTCATTCTGATTGTGGATTGCTGCTATTCGGGCGGCTTTGTCCAGCAATGCAGGCCACCGGCTGGGAAACGTCGTGTCGTCATCTCGTCCACAACACCGCAGAACCTGGCGATTTATTCACCACCGGCGGGAGCGGAGTCGTTTTCCTTTTACTTCCTCTCCTTTGCGATCCAGGGCAACACGCTGGAGGATTGTTTCGAGTGGACGAGTCTTTCGTTTTCCGCCATGGGCAATCCGGCGGGCCAATCGCCGTGGCTCGACGACAACGGCGACGGCGTGTCGAACAAATGGGATGGTTCAGTCGCCGCGCGCAACGTTTTGGGCCGTTATCCGGCATTTGGCTTGAATGCCCCGACAATTCTCAGCGTCGCAACGACACAAACGGTCTTGTTGAACAAGCCGGTGGTTCTCTGGGCAACACTGGACACGGCGGTGCCGACGACGCAAGTGTGGGCGGTCGTCGTGCCGAAAAACGCAGGCTATGCGCCCGGCCAGCCGGTGACCAACTTGACGCGCGTCAATCTCTCGTTCAATGCAGGGCTCAACCGTTGGCAGGCAACATGGGCGCCACCCCTGGCTCACGCCGGCCAAAACACCGTGACCTACTTTGCGATGAGCGAAGACGCGATTGGAACACGCCTTGTCGCAACGCCTAAGTCCGCCGGCCTTCGCGTTCACGGCGGCACATCGGTTCGCATCCCGTGGCAATTACTCGAGTAAGGCAAAAGTGAAATGGAGCGCCGGCGGCCCGCCGGTTCCTCTGCTCCGACTTTGCCGCCCGATGGTACAGCGATCGTGCCTTTGCCTTTTTCCTTTTACCTTTTGCCTTCTTGAATCTCCAAGGGGACAAGGAAAATCTCGCCGACCTGTCCGGGTTTGCCGCCGGGCGGTTCGGTCGCGAAAACGATCGCCAGAAGATCGAAAGGTTTGGCAGAACGATTGGCTGGAAGCGAAGAATCGGCGCCGGCGCGCAACTCAACCTCGCGCCCTTTGCCGTCGCTCACGCGCCCTCGGGCGGTGTCTTCGGGCTGCTGTTCGGCCCACTGAACGTCTCTCACGAGAACCCTACGGCCTGACCACGCCGCTCCAATCTGTTCGAGCGTCAGAGGCGCCGGCTTGGGCGGTTGGCTGTGGCCCAGATGCTCGATCCACTCGATCGGTTCGACGCAGCGCAAACCCTGCCAAACCCGAACGGTGCCCGCGATGACCACCTTGTCGCCCGGCGCCAGGCCGGCATTGATCTGGCCCTCGCCGTTAGGATCGTCAATCAGTATGCCGCCCGTTTCGTCCTGAAGGACGAATTGATTTCGCTTCGGCTCGAAAAGAGGATTGGCCGACACGGCGCCGATCAGGCGCACGGTCACGCCGGCCGAGGTCGCGAGGGCGGTTTCGGCAGAAACCAGATCAATTTTCTTTTTGCCTTCCAACAGCCCCAGCGCGCCGTCGCTTGCCGTGTGAGACCACATCTTGAAGGCTTTCCGCCCCTGCACGGCGACTTTGTGCGCCCACCAACCGATCACGCCGGCCAGCACGGCGATCGTGCAGATGAATGCCATGGCGCGACCGCTCCTGCGAAGCAGCACGCGCGCGGGCGGCAACTGGGGTTTCTCGCGCACCGCACCCAGGTGAAGATGGGCCTTCTCGCACGCCGCCGCGAGCGCCTCGGCGGTTTGATAGCGCTGGTCGGGCGAGCGTTTGAGCGCCATCGCCACGACCAATTCCGTCTCGGCCGAGACATCGGGCCGCTCGGTTCGCAGCCCCGGCAGGCGACCGTGAATGACCGAGCGCCGGATTTCGTCGAGCGAGTCGCCCAGAGGGGGCCGTTTGCCCGTGAGCATAAAGCGCAGCGTCATACCGAGCGAATAAAGGTCGGACCGCACCGACGGCGTTTCGCCTTCGAAAACCTCGGGCGACATGTAGGCGGGCGTTCCGGCCGCGCTGCTCAGAATTCCCGACGCCGTTTTGCCGCCGTGGCGCGCCAATGCCAGACCGAAATCGCTGAGCTTGGCCTGTCCCGTTTCGCTCAGCAGGATGTTCTCGGGCTTGATGTCGCGGTGGATGATCCTCTGGTTGTGAAGCGCCGCCAGCGCGCGCGCCGCTTGGATGCTCAGACGCAGCGCCTGGGCTTCGGGCAATGGCCCGCGCGCCGCGATATAATGGGCGAGCGACGTTCCCCGAACAAACTCCATCACGATGAACAAATTGTTGCCGTGCCGGTGAATCGCATAAACCTGCACGGCGTTCTCGTGGTTGATGCTGGCCAGCGCGCGCGCCTCGGACTCCAAAAGCGCGGCCATGCCCTCGAACATCTCGAGCCGCTCGGGTAGAATGAATTTGACCGCCACGGCGCGGTCGAGATTGCTGTCACGCCCCTCGAAAACCGCTCCCATGCCGCCCTTGCCGATCAGCCGGACAATCTCGAAGCCGAACGGGCGAACGATTTCGTCGGCGGCGCGAAGAAAATCAACCGCGCGAACGTCGGGCGGGAGCTCGGCGATGGCCCCCGGCGCCTGCGGCGCGAGACGCTGGAGCAACACGGTGGCGGCGACCAAACGCTGCGTTCTATCGGCCGGCAGCTCACCGGGAGGTCCCGCCATAGGCATGGTTTTGTCACGCGGCGCCGGTTCGTCGTACGGCACCGTCGCGTCGAGCCGCACCGCTCTGCCCGCAGGCTTCTGAGGCTGCATTTCATCGGCCATCGTCGTCGCTCAGTTTGCCAATGTCTCGCCACGACACTAAAGCCCAAGGTCAATTTCTCGGCGGCCTTGCGCCTTAGACCTCTGTTTCGTCAATTCGGTGACGTATTCAATTCGACAGGATAACAGGATGGACGGGATTTCGCCGAATCCTGTTTATCTTTCACTGAACTGCCTGACCTTTGGTTTTACTTCCTCCTTCCGTTCACCGAAATCGAGAACCAAACCCACGGGCCTGCCGGTCGCTGCCAGGTAGTTCACCCGCTGAATCTCGTGGGCCACGACAACGGCGCCTGACTTCAACTGTAAGATTCGGGTATCCTCGACTCCAATGCCCGCGACGAACGGTCCGACGATCTCTCCCTCGTAGCAAACGATCATGGGTTTGTGCCGTTGCGCGCGAGCCCCATCTTTGCGCAGTGCAATCAGCAGACATTTTTCATAGACCGATTCCAGGAAACCGAACCCCATCTTGTTGTCGGCCCGATGGCCACGCCCAATGATCTTCTCCGTCAAGTCCTTGCATTCCCTTTTCGCCGTCTCCTTCACGCTGTGATTTACAGGATACGTGCTTCGCTGTGGTCCCAATCCGGTCCATCCTGTTATCCTGTCGAACAATCCTTTTTCACCCGCAATACAGGTCACCGTATTTCCGAATTGCTGGACTAAGCGTGGAATGATGCTATTTTTTCGGCGCTTTTCCTTCTCTCATGGCGCGGTATCGCTCGACCTGGCGCGCGATGAAAAGTTGAATGTCCTCGATTCTTTCTTTGAGGACGGGCCGAAACGCCAGAACGACTGTTTCATCCCGCGCGACGATCAACAGTTCACCCGGCTCGTTGCTCTCCACAATCCGGCACGGCGCCAGTTTGCGGCCGGTCTTTGTCTCGACGAATGTTCTGTCGGGGCCCGGATTCTTCAGCAGAGCGCCTGGCTGCGGAGTAGGGGCCTCAAGAGGCGATACGATACGTGTTTGGGAAAGAAGATCAGCCGTGGCGGCCACCGCTGTCGAACTGGAGACGACGAGCGCGCGGAGGACATTTACCCCACTTGCGGCAGGGGCGGTTTGCCCACGGCCTTTCACGGGCAGAATGTCCGTGCCGCTTTGCGGGATCATCGCGCGTGGCGCATTGCGCCAGAGCAGGAATGTCCACCCTTGCATGCGAAAAGGATCGTTCGCCTGGTGATAAGTTTTTCCGTCCGTCACCATGATGCGCGGATGCCAACCAAGCGCAACCTCGCCTTGCCGCCAAACCGCCTGCGCCGGCGTCCAGACCTGGCCCTCGGGCACCCACACCCACTCACCCTTGTCTCCCCACATCCACCATCCATAGTGCGACGTGGCCCAACCCCAGGGATCGTCGGACAGCCAGTACCATCCTTCTTGCGTATAAACCCACGTGCCCAAGCCAAAGGGCCGCCAGTCGTTCGGCACAGCGGCGGGCCGCCAGACCCAAAGCCCCTTCGTTCCACTCTGCAGCTGAATCCATTTTCCATGGGAGCGCAGCTCGTGGAAGAAAACGTCGAAAGTCAGATTGGGTCGCTGACGCGGCGTCGCCGGCACGGGTTTTGGCGTCGGCTTTGGAGTTGGCGCCGCGGCAACCGATACCACCGCAGCAACAAGCAAGAAGCCCACGCTAGGTCGGGTTATCATTTTGTGTTTCTCCCTTCTCGCCGCGACGCTCGGTCTTCTTCTTGGCCCACCAGTCCAGACGCCGACGAATATCCTTCTCGAAACCGAATGGCCCCGGCTCGAAAAACTGCGTGCCCGCGATCTCTTCCGGCAAACATTCTTGTCCCGAAAAGTGATCGGGCGAATCGTGATCATACTGATAGCCCTTGCCGTATGCGAGCGCTTTCATCAGCGCGGTCGGCGCGTTGCGTATGTGAAGCGGCACGGGCAACGAACCGTGTTTCTCGATTGCTTCCTCAACCTTTTGCCAGGCGCTGTAGATCGCGTTGCTCTTCGGCGCCGTGGCCAGATAAACCACTGCTTCGGCCAGCGCCAGTTCGCCTTCGGGCGAGCCGAGTTTGTTGTAAGCCTCCCACGCGGCGACCGTGACTTCGAGCGCGTGCGGATCGGCGGTGCCGATGTCTTCGGCGGCGAACCGGATCATGCGTCGCGCGCAATAGAGCGGCTCTTCGCCGGAGGCCAACATGCGGGCCAGCCAATAGAGCGCCGCCTGGGGGTCGCTGCTTCGCAAACTTTTGTGAAACGCCGAAATCAGGTTGTAATGCTCCTCCCCTTCGCGATCATAGAGCAGATTGGTCCGCTGCGTGATCTGCTCGACTGCTTCGATCGTGATGACGATCTTGCCGGCTTCGTCGGGAACGACCGAGCTGACAACCATTTCGAGCAAGTTGAGGGCGCGCCGCGCATCGCCGTCCGCCAGTCGGACAATGTGGCCCAAGACGTCCGGCGCGAGGGCGATATGGAGCGCACCGAGACCACGCTCTTTGTCCGACAACGCACAGTCAACAATCGTGCGCAACTGCCCATCGCTTAGCGCATAGAGAACGAACACTTTGCAGCGCGACAGAAGCGGTGCGATGATCGAAAACGAGGGATTCTCGGTTGTCGCCCCGATCAACGTGATCGTGCCGTTCTCGACAGACGGCAGGAAGGCGTCTTGTTGGATCTTGTTAAACCGATGAATCTCGTCCACAAAGAGAATGGTCGTGCGGCCATGCTGTTCGCGACTGAATTTGGCCTGTTCCATGATTGGTTTGACGTCGCGCAAGCCCGCCGTCACCGCCGACAGTGTGACGAATGCCGAGCGGGTTGTGTTGGCGATGACCGCCGCAAGCGCCGTCTTCCCGCAGCCGGGCGGTCCCCAAAAGATCATCGAAGAAATGCGGTCTTCGCGGATCAGGCGGCGCAGCAGAGCATTGTCGCCCAGCAATTGCGGCTGGCCGACGAATTCTTCAAGCCGCCGCGGGCGCATCCGGTCGGCCAACGGCCGCGGTCCTTCGGCCTCGCCGTTTTCGCGCGCCGATCGCTTTTCAAACAGGTCTTCCACTGCGCTTTATTCGCTTTCTATGAGGGCGATCCCGCTCGTTTCTTCTCGGCTATTTAGGAATGCCGCCGGCGGCCATTCAAGCAAGAAACACCGACTCACAGACGAAATGATACATCTCCTGCTTGCCAGCGAGAAAGGAAACACATAGATTTCCGGCAGCACTCGGACAGGGTGTTGTGCATCTTTTTTGCAGATTGCAGCGATCATGGCCGAAACCCGCAAAACCCCGATCGAAAATGCCACGGCACAGCCGCAGCGCCACATCTATCAGTTGCGGGGGTTCTGGCCTTGCGTCATCTTCGCGCTCACGTTCGCCACCCACGGCTTCTACATCGTCGAGATGGTGAGCCATCCCTTTTTCAACTTTCCGCTGGTTGACAGCGACACCTATCACAATCAGGCGCTCGATATTCTCCAACATGGTTGGGTGGGAAACGAGGTTTTTTGGCAAGCGCCGCTCTATCCCTATTTCCTCGCCCTTTGCTATCATTTCATCACCGTCAAGTTCTTCGACATTCGCGTCATTCAGGCGGTCCTGGCGGCCATCAACGCGGTTCTACTCTATGAGATCGGTCGGCGACGAATCGGGCGTGGCGTTGCGATCGGCGCAGCCGTGGCCACCGCGTTTTATGGCCCGCTCATTTTCTTCGATGCGGAAATGTTGGCTCCGGTTCTGATTGTTTCGCTCTATCTGCTGATGGCGCTGGCACTCGACTACGCCATCCGGGACCCAAAGATCGCAATGTGGCCGGTGGCAGGCGCGCTCAACGGCTTGTCGGCACTGGCGCACGGATTGGGACTTCTGATTGCGCCGCTGGTTTGTGCTTATGGCTTCTTCGGACGCTTCATGCGTTCCCTGCCGCCAAAAAAACGGCTGACAGCGGTAGCTCTTTTTCTCGCAGGCACAACCGCCGTGATCGCTCCGGTCACGATTCGCAACCGTCTGGTCGGCGGCGAATGGGTTTTGATCTCTTACAATGGTCCCGTCAATCTCTACATCGGCAATCATCCCGACTACGACCGGATGGTCGGGCTGCGACCGGGCCTCGAATGGGCTTCATTGATTCGATCGCTCAACGAGCTGGGAATCACCACCGTCGGCGAATTGTCGCGCCATTACACGCAAGGCATGCTCATCAACCTTCGCAAGCATCCGTTCGGCGTCGCGCGCGTCTGGTTCAAAAAACTCTACCTTTTCTTCCATGCCGACGAGCTCAGGCGCAACTATCCCATCTATCCCGTGCGCGACTACTCGAACCTGATGTGGGCGCTGCTGTGGAAATGGACCGGTCCCGCCGGGCTGATCGGTTTGGGTTTCCCGTTCGGGCTGGTCTTGCCGCTGGCGGCGCTGGGATGGTGGGCGCTTCGCCGCCAGGGCATCCGGCTGGTCGCCGTCGAGCTGATCATGGCGGGTCACTTCGCCGCCAATCTGATGTTCTTCATTTGCTCGCGCTATCGCGTTCCGCTTGCTCCGTTCTTTTTGCTTTACGCGGCAGCCGGCGTGCAGTGGATTCTTGGCGAGCAAATCTGGCGCGCACAATCCTTTCGGCTGCACTGGCGACCGCTCGTCGTGGCGCTGGCGATTCTTCTCATCAGCAATGCCCGTCTGACGCCGATGGACAATGCAGAAGACCGGGCTGAGTATCAGTTCCACTTGGGTTTCGTCCGGCAGAAAGGCGCGGAGAACGCCCGCGAAGCAATCAACCGCTACCAAAAGATGGTTCGAGAAAAGCCCAAATTAGCCGACGCGCGTCTTGTGTCGGACCTCGTCTCCCAGCACACAGAGAAAACTCAACGGGCCCTCGAACACTATCTGGCAGCGTTGCGCGACAATCCCAATCACACCGAAACGCATTTCTTCCTCGGCATTCTCTATCAGGACCATTTGCGCGAGCCGGCCAAGGCGCTTGAACAATTCGACTGGGTGCTCGAACGTGATCCCGGCAATATGCCCGTGATGTTCGATAGGGCGCTGTCGCTCGCCGGCTTGGGCCGAACCGATGAGGCCCGCGAAATCCTCGAAACACTCGTCCAAAACGACCCGGACAACGAAGAATACCGCGGATTTCTCGACCAGTTGTCAGGAAAAACGACAGCGCCCCAGTCCGAAAGCCGGACACAAGGGCGGAGTCAAGAGCCTTCGCCGACTCCTGGCCCAAGACGCTGATACTGTTTGACACGGGCATACCCTTTGCTACACTCTATCTCCGGTTTGCGCTGTCTAGTTCAAAATGGTGTCCGTTGCCTGAATACCGCAACGTCACTAGCAAACGCCAGAGAAAGGCGGGCCAAATCATGAGAACAGATGAGATGAAACAGGTGGTTGCAGTCGTGGTATTAGCCATCGCTATGGCCACAACGGTTGTCTATGCTGCATCGAAGGAGGGAGAGAAGGAAAGGTCCGGCGAAAGTCGCGACAAGGCCATCGTCGTCGAACCGCGCATCGTTCTCGAACCGCGGATTCTCCCGCCTCTGCCGCCATCTCCGCAGCGCTTCGATGTGGATGTCTGGACCGACCGTCAGGTTTACAACCTGAACGACCTGGTTCGGGTCTATTTCCGGGTCACGCGTCCCTGCTACGTTTACATTTTCAATACCGACACGCGCGGCGTCACCCACCAGATTTTTCCCAACTATTTCGACCGGGATAACTTGTGCATGCCGGGAGGAAGCTATTTCATCCCCGGCGCCGACCCCTTTGATGCTCGATACAATCTGCGCGTGGTCGGTCCGCCCGGCACCGAGGAATTGAGAATCGTGGCGGTTCGCTATCGCCCCGTTTACTACGAACGGCGCTTTCGCTTCAGCGTGGAAGCACCTTTCCCTGTCTTTGCCGAGGGAGCCAAAGGTCTCGTGAACGAATATCAGCGCGGGGAGAAAAAAGCGGATCAGGATGCCGCGAAGATAAGCGAAAGCCGTGGCGCAACGCGGCGCGAGATGATGAAGGAAGAACCCCGGACGCGCGAAACAGCGCCGCAGGATAAGAGCAAGGGCGGCGCCGCCGAGCCGAAGAGCCGTGAAAAAATCGCCGCGGGTGGGCAACGCGAAACAATCGTGATCGAACCGGTTCCGCCTCGGCCCGAGCCGAGGAGAGTCGTAGTGGAACCACCGCGCCCGGCCGTCGTCTATGACCGCGATTATGTGGAAGACTATGTAACCTTTCAGGTAGTGGATCCCTATTGGCAGCCCGCCCCGGAGTATGGCCGCGTCAGTGTGAATTCGTCGCCAGCGGGAGCGCTGGTGGTCATTGACGGCGCCGCTCGGGGGCGCACTCCGCTGCTAGTCGGCCACCTGGAGCCAGGCATCCACACGATCGAGGTTTCATTCCCCGGCTACCACACCTTCGTTGAGGCGATCGAGGTGTTCGCGGACCAACCGGCTGTCGTCAATGTGAGATTGCGGCCCCAGCGCATGCGTTGGTCTTTCGATTTCGGCTGGTAAGCAAGACCGCACGCCAGACAGAGACCGTAGCGAATCGAGCGCGGAATTCCTTCCGCGCTCGATCATTCTATGGCTCCGCAGTCTTGAAAATCCCAGCAGGGGGATAATCCTTACTTGTCGAGATCGCGCAACATCTGCTCGGCCGTCTCGTATTCGTCGAAATCCACGCCGGCGGCAACCGCGCGTTCGAGGTATTTCCGACTCTCCGCCTTGTTGCCCAGAGCGTTCAGGATAACCCCTGCGTGATACAGATACTCAGGCGTACCTGACCGCCGGCCGGCAAGAGCCTGCTGCATCGCATTCCATGCCGCCTTGTGATCGCCGCGCAGGTGTTCCACCCACGCCAGCGTGTCGAGGTTGTATCCTTCCGGTGCCAGCTCGACCGACCGTTTGGCGAGTTTGAGCGCCTCGCTCGAATCGTCGTCATGGGTGGCCAAAAACCAGGCCAGATTGTTGAGCGCCACGGGATCGTCGGGCGAACGGGCCGCCACACTTCGCCACTCCTTTTCCATCTCCGCGCGAAGGGCCTGGGCTTCGCTTTTTCGTCCCATTTCATTCAGAGCGCGATGGCGCCATTCTTCTATCGCCCCCTCGCGACCGACAAACGCAAGCGCCGGCAAATCCTCCCACGCCGCCGTCAGACAGCGACTTGTTGCCCGTTCCGCATCGGCCCACTCGTGGCGGCGCAGATGGCATAGCGCCACGATTTCCCAATGCTCGGCGGCCAGCGGTTGCGAAGTGGTTTGCAGACGTCCAAGCGCCGCCAACGCCCGGTCGAATTGGCGAAAACCGGCATGGATGCGCGCCTCCAACAAATCCCAGTTGCGTTTGGCGGCATATTGCTTTTTCCCTTCGGCGCAAACGCCCAATGCTTCCTCGTAGTCCGCAGTCGCAGGCTTTTGCAGCAGCGTGGCGACCAGCCACAGACTCTCTGGCGAGGAGCGGCGTCCCAGTTGTCCGCGATAGTATTCAAGCGCCACCGCGTTGGCATCGAGCAAATCCAGCAATGCCTCCGTCACATGGATTCGAAACCGTGGCTTGACGTAGCGTTGGACGATCTCGTCCAGGGCCTCCATGGCGCGCACGGGATTATCGGCCACCGCCGCATCGAAGTGTTGCGCGGCCTTACTGAAGTTGCCTTCGAAGAAATAGTACAAAGCAACGGGGCCTTGGCGGTTCGCCCGCGTTGCCGGTTGACCGATCAGCGCCGCCAGCGCAACGAATGCGGCGACCCACACACCGAGCGCCGACCAACGTCTGGCGGCCGAAATTGCCCCGCCGGCGGATTGCGACACAAAAAAATAGCCCACCAGCACACCCGTCAGTGACCCACCCACATGGGCCAGTGAATCTATCTGTCGCAAGAGGAACCCCATCGCCAGCTGAATGCCGATCAAGAAGAAAAGCATGCGCGAGGCGGGCTGCCGGATCACCTGCGTCCAATGGAGCGGACCGCGGACTTGGACCATGAGGTAGGTCACGACGATGCCGAAGATCGCTCCCGACGCCCCGACCGACATACCCAGCGGTTCGCCCCAAAGCAGCGAGGCCATGTTGCCGGTCAATCCGGCGGCGAAGTAGAGAAAGAGATAGCGCCACCGGCCCAGCGCGATCTCAACGAGGCCGCCGAAGAAATACAGGCAGGTGGCGTTGAGGAGAAAGTGAATCAGGCCTGCGTGCAGGAACATCGCCGAACCCAGCCGCCAATACTCGTGTTTGTCCCAGACCAGCGCCCGCGCCAGCGCGCCGTAGCGTTCCAGCGTGTTCGTCTCGACGACAACAAATCCTTCGCCCCCCAAGCCGATTGCGCTCAACAGGCTCAGCTGGATGACAATCAGCGTGACTGTAACGAAAACGCGAGGATCGAGAATCGAATCGGCGCTCAGTGTCGGTCGTTCATTCATGGCTCAACGGATGCCCAAGCCCGCTGCGGTGGGCAAGCAAATAAGTTCAGCGGTAAAGGATCAGGGGGCAGGGATCGGGGGGCAGCAGCAATACCGAACAAAATCCATCCGAAGCTCCTACACGAAACACCGCATCTAGTTCATCTGAAATCCATGCCCCAAATCCCTGACCCCAAACCCGAAACCCCAAACCCGACACCCGACGCCCCAAGCCCCAGCCCCCACACCCCATGCCCAAAATCCTCGAGCGGCGAATTTCTCGGTTGACTCTCATGGGATTTCGTCAGATAGTTAAAGGTATAGAAGTTTCAGGACGATTGATATGGGGTCAAGGAAGACCCCGCGAAGTGGGTCGGGTTGGCAGCCTGCCTTGGTGAAAAGGACTTCTCACTCCAGCCTACGGGGGAAACTCTCCATGAAACAGCGAAACCGAGAACGACCAACCCGGAATTTCGGCGCAACCGGCAGTGGCAGTTCAATCTTCAGGTCAGCATTTCGACTGATGAGTATGGCCTCGTTCGCTGTGCTTATGTGGACGCTAACAGCCAATGTCGGTGGGCAAAACCTGAACGTCGAGGTCGTCGGCCAAATCGGCAGCAACTGCACGGCCGTCTGCGTCGAGGGCAACTATGCCTATGTCGGGGAACGGCCGTGGCTGACGGTTCTGGACGTTTCCGTCGCTTCCGCGCCGGTCGTCGCTGGCCGTGTACTGTTGTCACACGGGCCAACCGACGTTTTCGTCAGCAGCGGCTTCGCCTACGTTGCTTGGAGCGATCTGGGCGGGGGCTTGCAGATCGTGGACATTAGCGATCCTTCCTCACCCACGCTTCGAGCCTCTTACGGATTGCCGGGGAACGCGTGGGCCGTTCATGTTTCCGGCAACCTCGCCTATGTGGCTAATGGAGCAAGCGGTGTCCAGATCATTGACGTAAGCGACCCCAACTCGCCAGCGCTGCGCTCCTCGTACAATCCAGTTGGCGAGGTTTGGAGCGTTTTTGTTTCCGGCAACCTGGCGTATGTTGCAGGCCAGGCGGGTCTTGGAATTGTTGATGTCAGCGATCCCACGTCACCGACGCTCCGTAGCCTTTCCTCTGAAGTATCATGGGCCGGAGTCGTCTTTGTTTCGGGCAATATGGCTTACGTTGGCAGATCGGGTATGCCGAACTATCTGACCATCGTGGATGTCAGCGATCCATCGTCACCGACGTCGTGTGGTAGCTACGAATTTGACACCGAGAGGCCGTTCGATTTCTATGTTTCCAATGGTCTTGCCTATCTGGCTTACGTAGGCTGGCCGTACGCCCAGCTCGAGATTATTGACGTTGGTAACCCATGGCAGCCAAGACTGGTCGGCTCTTGCACCCTGCCCGACTGGGACGATGTCGGTGTGTCGGTTTCTGGCGGTTTTGCCTATGTGGCCGGACCGGGGCTTTCCATCATAGCTGTGGAACAGCGATTCGTTGGTTCCTATGACACACCTGGTCACGCTGGTGGGCTTTTTCTTTCTGGCACTCTGGCCTATGTGGCCGACGGGACAACGGGCGGCCTTCAGATCATTGACATCACTAATCCCACGTCACCGACGCTTTGGGGTTCCTGCGACACACCCGGCGGTGCCAGGGCCGTGGCCGTTTCCAACGGGCTGGCTTGCGTTGCCGATGGCCCAGCGGGTCTCCAGATCATTGACGTCGGCAATCCCTCTTTGCCCACGTTGCGCGGATCATACCAGGAGCCGGGCGAAGCGGAGGACGTCCATGTCTCCGGCAGTCTGGCTTTCGCTGCATGGTCCTCTGTTGGGTCCACTACGGGAGGCCTGCGGATCGTGGACGTCAGCGATCCCTCCTCGCCGAGGCTTGTAGGGTCATGTCTGGTCTGGGCGCGGAGGGTCTTTGTCTCCGGTGGCCTGGCTTATGTTGTAGGCATGTCCGACTGGTCCGAACCCTATTGCCTCGGGAAGATCGTGGACGTAAGCAATCCGTCAAGGCCGACGGTTCTAGGTTCGTTTGGGCCGCTGGACGATGTGGGCGACATCTACGTTGTGGGGAGCTACGCCTATCTGACGGAGACAAGCACGATAGATGAAGGCTTCCTAAGGGTCGTTGACGTAAGCGCCCCGTCGTCGCCGGCATCCGTCGCCCTCTACAGTTTGATCACAAGAGCCGGGGGTGTCTTTGTTTCGGACAACTTGGCGTATGTTGGAGTCCTACCCCGCGAGTCATTGAGCTATCCGGGGGGCTTGCAGGTCATTGATGTCAGCGATCCGACATCGCCAACACTTCAACAGTCATTCATCGCGCATGGTGGCGGTCTTGACGTAGCCGTCTCCGACAGCGTGGCCTTTCTGGCTGCGGGGGAAAGCGGCATGAAGACTGTGGATGTCCGCTACCCAGCAGACCCAATCCGTGTTGGTTCTTATGATCCATTACGGTGGGGGCACGCAGTTCTTGTTTCCGGTGATCTGGCCTATCTTGCTTGGGGCCACTGGTTCGAGCACTGGGACGAGCTGGAGCTCTTTGGCGGCTTGCACATTCTCGACGTCAGCGATCCCGCCCAGCCCCGACCTCTTGGCCGTTATAGGAGTCAGGTTAATCCCTGGCGGGTCTTTCTGACGAAAGATCTCGCCTATCTGGCTGGCCAGTCGAGCTTAGATGAAGGTAGTCTTCAAATCCTCGATGTTAGCAATCCCTCCTCACCGACTCTTCGTGGCTCCTATCCTATGCGGGGTATGGCCTGGGACGTCTGTGTGTCGGGAAACCTGGCCTACGTACCCAATGGATCTGGTCTTCTGATCCTCGACGTTAGCGACCCTTCTTCGCCCACACTTCGCGCCTTCTATGGTGAGCCGTTGCATGAAACCCGCGGCGTTCATGTCTCCGGCAATCTGGCCTATGTCGGAGATTCATATCGGCTCTGGATTCTTGACGTCACCGATCCCTCCTCCCCAACCGCTCGAACCGTCTACCCGCTGCCGGACCAGCCTTTTAAGGTCCTTGTGTCGGGTTCCCTGGCCTATGTTGCTTGCGCGAACACCATGAACCAGTGGTGGTATACGGGCAGTCTTCAGATCATAGACGTGAGCAATCCCTCGTCTCCCACACTTCGGGGCTCATACGGTGATCCGTGGCGGAGTGATCCCTGCTGGGACGTATATGCCTCAGCAGATCGGGCTTATGTCGCGACTGGTGGAGGTCTTCAAATCCTCAACGTCAGCGATCCCTCATCGCCAACCTTGCAGGGTTACTACAGAACGCCCGGGCCGGCGTCCGGCGTGTTCGTTTCTGGCGATTTGATCTACGTTGCGGACTCCGAGCTCGGCCTTTTTGCCTTGCGCTACACCGGCCCGGCGGCGGCGCCGGCCGCCCCGACGGGTCTGACCGCCGCGGCCGTCTCATCCACTCAAATCAATCTGTCGTGGCAGGACAACTCGGACAACGAGGATGCCTTCGAGATCGAACGAAAGACGGGGGCGGCGGGCACCTGGGCGGTCGTTGCCTCCAACGGGCCGAACGCGGTCAACCATCAGGATATGGGGTTGTCTCCCAACACGACCTACTGCTATCGTGTTCGCGCTTATAACGCGGCGGGCAATTCGGCCTACTCGAATGAGACTTCCGCCACAACGCCAAGCGGGCCTGCAGCACCTTCCGATTTGACGGTTACGGGAATCGCCTCGAGCCAGATCAATTTAACGTGGTTGGACAACTCGAACTATGAAGACGGATATCGGATTGAGCGTAAGACGGGCTCTACCGGCAGCTGGTCGGAAATTGCGTTGCGCGGCCCGGACTATACCTGGTATCAAGACACCGGTTTGCTGAGGAATACGACCTACTTTTATCGTGTTCGCGCTTACAACGCGACGGGCAATTCGGCCTACTCCAACGAAACCTCCGCAACGACCTGGGCCGGCGGCGTGAACCTCGAAGTCGTCAGTCAGATCGGCGGCGGCCATCGAGCGATCCAGGTCGTGGGCAACTATGCTTACGCCGGCGAAGGACCGAGCCTGGTGATTCTCGACATTTCGAATCCCGACCAGCCCCGAACAGTCGGCAGGTTTCTGTCGCATCCCACCGCTTTCGTTTGCGACGTTTTCGTTACCGGCGGCGTAGCCTATGTCGCCAACCGACGGGCCGGCGGCCTTCAAATCGTTGACGTGAGCAACCCGTCGTCGCCGACCCTTCTCGGCTCCTATAACAGTCAAGGTGATGTTTCCGCCGTTCATGCATCAGGAAATCTGGCCTGCATTGTGGACGCAACGAGTCAGGCCCTCCATATCCTTGACGTGAGCAATCCACGATTGCCAACGCTTCGGAGCATATACTCCGCAGGCGCGGCGTATGACGTTTTCCTTTCCGACGGTCTTGCCTACGTCGCTGCCGGTCCGAGCGGCTTGTTGGTCATTGATGTGAGCAATCCAGATTTACCAACGCTTCGGGGTTCCTGCGATCTTTGGGGATACTCTGCCAATGAGGCCATTTACATTTCGGGTAACCTCGCTTACGTACGCGGCTCGGGTTTTGAAACCGGCATTCTTGGGATCATTGATATCAGCAATCCGTCACAACCGGTGTCGGTTGGCGCATGGTTGCCCCCCGGCGAATGCGGCGGTCGTGTGTTTGTTTCCGGCGGTCTGGCCTATATTCCTGTGGGATATGGCCTCGAGATCGTTGATGTGAGTATCCCCTCCACGCCAACGCTTCGCGCTTCCTATGAGACGTGGCACAGTATCGACGTCTGTGTCGCTGGTAACATCGCTTACCTGGCCAGTCCAAGTGACGTGTGGAGCGATCGTCTGATTATGATAGACGTGAGCGACCCCTCGTCACCGACACTTCGGACCTCTGTCCCCTCCCCCAATCGGTGTTACGACGTTGGTGTGGGTGGCGGAATTGCCTGCCTGGGAATGTACCCTCAACATCTTTACACGTTGGACGTGAGCAATCCGGCAGCGCCGGGCTACCTCGGCTCCATCGAGTCGTCGTGGGAAGCAGGGATCCAACGTGTTCGGATTTCGGGCGACCGTTGCTTTGTCGCCGCCAGCGGCAGACTCGAAGTATTCGACATCAGCAATCCGTCGTCGCCAAGGGGTCCGCTTGCGCCCTGGGCCTACCCGTATGTGGCTAACGACATTTTCGTTCGCGGCAATCTTCTATATATCGCCGGCCAGACCGATGCTGGAGCCGGCTTGATTATCCTGGACGTGAGCGATACTTCGTCACCGGTACAACTGGGGTTCTGTCCCTTCCCGTGTGGTCGCATTTATGCCGACGACAATTACGTTTACGCCAGCGAGGGGCCGGGGTTGAGGATCTTCGACGTCCGTAATCCTTCCTCGCCAACACCTCTCGGTTGGTGCCCTGTACCCGGGGCAGCCTGGGCAGTTTTTGCGACGGGTGGTTTTGTTTACCTGGCGAACGGCGGCGATGGTCTCCAAATCGTTGACGCGCGTAATCCTCGGTCACCGGTGGTCTGCGGCTCCTATCCCACACCGGCTTCTGCCTGGGATGTCGAGGTCGCCGACGGATTGGCCTATGTCACTTGCTTAAACTGGTCGGGGGAAGGACCGGGTGATCTCCTGATCCTTGACGTCACTAATCCCTCCTCGCCATTTCCTCGGGATTCCTACCATTTTGAGTCCATGCCCACCGGCGTTCAGATTGACAACGGTTTGGCCTATGTCGCTACATACGGCAGCGGTCTATGGATCTTGCGCTGCACGCGGGTCGGGGAACCGCCCGCCGCGCCTTCGGATCTGACAGCCACACTCGTCTCGTCGAGCCAAATCAGCTTGTCGTGGTCGGACAACTCGAACAATGAAGACGGCTTCAAGATTGAGCGCAAGATGGCTGTCACTGCCCCGTGGGAACAGATCACAACCGTCGTCGCCAATCAGGCCGGCTATCTAGACGCGTGGTTGTCGCCGGACACCACCTACTACTATCGGGTGCGAGCGTTCAATTCGGCCGGCGACTCGCCGTATTCCAACGAGGCCTGGGCCACGACACCAAGCGGCATTCCGAATCTCGCGCTGGTTCCTCGTGACTTCGGCCCGGCGGCCCCGACACAAGTGCGGCCCGGCGATCTGTTGGACCTGGAGGTGTATGTCGTCAATAATGGCAACAGAGCGGCCGGACCATTCTGGGTCGAGGTTTGGGGCTCGCGCACGGGCGGCCTGACGCTCGACCGGTTCCTGGCAACGTCGCTTTATATGCCCTACGGACTGGCCGGTGGTGACACCTACCCGTGGTTCACCAGCGAGCCGCTCTATTCCATTCCCGATGGCTCTTATACGGTCGTCTATGCAGCGGATCGTCCGGGAGACGTCGCCGAACTCTACGAACGCGACAATCGGGCGGCGGTGTTGGGCAAGCGCCTTTTGGTCATTCGCCCGCAGACGCAAGTTGACCTGGCAATCGAGAATTTCGCCATGGATCCCAACCACGCGCACACGGGCGACACGGTCTCATTCACGGGCCGGGTAGTCAATCGTGGCCGCGAGCGAAGCGGTCCGTTCTGGATCGAATTCTGGGGATCGGCGAGCTGGCCCTATCCGGGCCTGGATTTCTTCCTGTGCGACTCGATCGGGGTCGCCGGCCTTGGTCCGGGCGAGGCCGTGGACCTGTCGGCCTATCCGCGCCGTTTGTATGGCGTGCCCAGAGGCACATTCCAGATCGGCTGTTTCGCCGACCGCGACGACGCGATCAACGAACTGGACGAGACGAACAACTACTTCTTCAGTCGAGCTGAACTCAACCTTGCACCGGGGGCGGACCGCCAACAAGACGCCTACTCGATGTTTGATCCTGTCATTCGGGTTGTGAGCGCGGACGTTTCCCCAATTGCCCCCGCGCAATTGGCGCCGGGCAGCTCGATCACTCTGACGGCTGTCGTGACCAACGATGGGTTCACTCCCATGGGTCCCTTCTGGCTGGAATACTGGGGATCGCGCGACGGCGGTGTGACGATCAGCGATTTCCTGACCGACTCCGATTGGATCACCGGTCTCGGGGCTGGACAGACAATCCGTGTGTCGGCGAGAAAGCGACTGTATGGCATCGCCGATGGGCCTTATACGGTCGTGGTATTCGCCAACCGGCCCGACGTAACGAACCAGAGCAAGTTGGCCATCGCCGGCAAGCGCTTGCTTGTGATTCGGCCGCCAAAGCCTGTTGACCTGTTTGTCGGAATCCAAGAAGCCCATGTCGAAGGCTCTCCGCCCCAGCTAGCCATAGACGGGACCGTGTATAGCGGGGGCTGGGGCCAGAGCAATTCGGGACCGTTCTGGATCGAGTTCTGGCTGTGTCCGGGCGATCAGGACTATCCGTGGCTCGACCGCTTTGCGTGCGACTCGCTGGGCGTGGAGAATCTGCCACGGCTGGAGCAGATCAACCTCTTCGGCTACCGGCCGCTGGTTTACAATTCGGTCCCGCCGGGCGAATACAGCCTGATCGTTTTCGTGGACCGCCTCGATCAGGTCAACGAAGCCGACAGGACCGGCAACTATCAGATCGTCCGGCACGTGGTCATTCCGGCTCACTGAGATTCTCTTCGCGGCGCGCAGTGTTCGAACGCCGAAGAATGTGCAGAACTATTTGCATTTTCCTCTCGACGCCATAGCCGGCATGTGCACTATTCTCTGTATAGCCGTCCGGGCGGCATTTACGGGAAACATTGGAACTTATTCGCGTATCCTTGCTCGCGTGGCTATTGATTTGGTTTCATTGCCGCCGGCGGTCGAGGCTATTCCCATGGCACGCGTCTCCGAAATCCGCCACCGCCTGGAACTCCCCAAGCGCAAGGTTTTCGCAACACCGCTGCGACGAGCGTCTGTCGCAGCGGCATGTATCTTCGCCTTCCTGGCGCTGGGCACGTTCAGCGGCCTGCGCTTCGTTTATGCCGCGCCAAGAACCGCCGAAAGTCCCAACAACATGTTGGCCGGCGCTCGACCGCTGGAGATTCGGGGAGAGTGGCCAAAAGAAGAGCCGGGGCTTCCTAAGGATCTGGTGAAGAAGAAACAACAGTGCGAGAAAGCGATCGAAGCTATTCAGCGCGAGGGGCACTTTACTCCCGATTCGTGGAGCCGCTACTCGGACGATTTCGCCAAGATCATAGATCTATATTGGAAGAAGGACTACGACGCTTGTCTCGCCGCCTCTGTGACATTGAAAGCCCAAGTGGCTGCCTTGATCGTCGAGACCGAGAAGGCTGCCGCAAAGTACCGGAGCGACAAGGACAAATCCCAGACACCGGCGCCGGACAAACGGATCGGCCCCGTCTCTCGCCAAGGCAGTCAATAGGGAGTTCTCCACCCGGGGAGCGAAGACGGCCAAACTCTGGCTGGACATCAAAGCGCGGATTGAGAAAACCGTTGTAGAATATGAGTGGTTTCAAGTGTCAGGTTTCAAGTTTCAGAGAACGGCACAGGGAATGAGACTATAGACCATGGACTGGAGACTATGGGTTATAGATGATTGATTGATATGGTGTTAACGTTTCTGGCGGGCATCGAAAAGGCGTTAAAGAACTCTCGAAAAACTCCCAATGGCGCAGAGAGAACCGAGCCTTCGGATCTGAAACCTGAAACATGAAATCTGAAACCCTTCTTGTCGCTTTTCCGCCGGAATGCTTGACTTGTCTCGCCAAGCGCATCTAACATCGCCATTTAGTATCCCAGACGTCCGGCGGCCGGAGAAATCGAGTGCAATCTTCCCTCCCGCCAAACCCTGGGCAGCCCTCGGATGGTCATTATCATGGGTCGCATGAGGGCTGATCATGCCAAGGATGCAGGTTGGTGGCCCTTCAGGACGTGCCGATCGAACTGGTGACGCGTTGCCAGCAGGGTGACCCGTCGGCCTTTGAGCAGTTGGTCGGGCAGATCGGCCCCGATCTCTACAAAATGATCTATGCCCAGGTTCGCGATCACGACGACACGGACGAGATTCTTCAGGAGTGCTTGATTCGAATCTATAAACACCTCGGCACGCTACGGGAGGTGGCAAAGTTTCCCGGCTGGATTTCGCGGATGATCGTCAACCAGTGCCACAGCCACCGGCTCAAGCGGTCGCGCACGACCATGGAAAGCACGGAAGACATGGTCGAAATGCAGGACCTCGACGTGATGTGGCAAAATCCCCATGTCGGCAATCCGCGCAAGGTCCTGGTGCGCAAGGAAATCATGGCCGACATCAACCACGCGATCCGCGAGTTGCCGCCACGACAACGGTCGGCCATCGTCTTGTTCGAAATCGAAGGGTTCTCGATCCGCGAAATCGCCGACGCGCTCAAATGCTCGCAAGGAGCGGTGAAGTTCAACATCCACCAAGCCCGAAAGAAACTGAAGGTGTCGCTGCGGCAGTATGTCCGGCAGCGGCCGTCTGATCGCAAAAAGGAAATCGAAGAGGCGCGAGGCTAGGAAACGAAAGGAATTTGCCATGCGATGCTTGAAATGCCAAAAGCTGTATGACGACGCGGTACAAGGCGCTTTGTCGGAAAAGCAAAATCACAAGGTCCGCGACCATCTGGCCTCTTGTCCCGCCTGCTCGGTGTTCTGGCAGGAAAACGAGGCGTTGCGTTCCACGATCCGCCAGAGCGCCACACCGGCGGTGATGCCGGACGCCGCCTACTTTGCTCGGTTGGCCCGCCAGGCGATTAGCAAGGCCCAGGCCGAAGAGACTGAAGAAAGAAGCAAGAGACCCGAGGCCAGAGGATTGCTCGCAGCGATGGCGGGGCTTCTGACGGGGCTGCGTTTTGGCGTGGCGGGACTGGCGCGGGCTGCAACATTTTTGGCTCTTGGTATCCTGGTGGGTCTGGCCCTCTCGCCCGGCTTTCGGCAGAAGATGCATGAGAAAGTGCTCTCGTCGGGCATCGCCTCACTGACACCCCGATCCGCCACATCGTCCGAGGCGCCGCTGGTCGAGCGGGGTCTGCCGCCCGACATGATCGCCAAGGCAGGCCCCTTCGCCGCGCCGCCGGAGGTCGGCGATCCCGGTCGCCGTTCCGATCGGATGATTTTGAAGAGGGATGAGCTCGGTACGCCTTCCGTTGATCCCGCGTCGCTTGTCGAGGCGTGGCAAAAGACCGTCGCTCTGCTCGACAAGATGGGACCGTCCGATGAGGTCGAGCGGTTGCGCCAGATCCAACAGGTCTCGCGCCGCGTCCCGGCGACCACCGTTCTCAGCCGCCTCCAGGACCTCAAACTGCAACTGGTCCGGGACGGCCAAACCGACTATCTGGCCGACGTCCATCAGATCGAGGACGTTTTCCGGCAATTGGCGGCCGTCTCGCGCGATCGCGAGGCTTCCGATTTCGCCCACCTCGATACGTATCAGAAGGCCGAGGAGGCCCTGATCAAGAAACGCTATGATGAGGCCATGCGCCTGTTCCAGATGGTCCGCATCCAGGCACCCGGTTCCTATCTGGCGGCGCGCGCGACCCATCAGATTGGCAATATCAGCTTCGAATACTTCCGCGACTATAAGAACGGGTATTTCGAGTATAACCAGTGCCTCGACAGTTTCGCCCGCCATTTCCCCGACGCGATTCGCAATCAGATGCACGAACGCGTTGACCTGATTACCCAAAATAGCATGGACAACAATGGCGAGCAGAACTACGCGCCGTTGCGGATGTTCTTCGAGGCGGAATCGGCCACACAGCCGGCTACCGGTTTGGCGCTCCATTTGGCTCTGCTCAAACAATATCCTCAAAGCCCGTTGATGGAAAAAACGATCGCGGCAATGACGCGGATTGTCCGGCAAGCGGCCGATGACACGTCGGCGGTCAATCAGGCGCTTGACGCGCTCGATCAATTCCAGGACCAAAACCCCAATCACCCGTTGCTTCTGAACGTGCAACTGGCCGTGGCCGACATCACGAACTTCTGCGTGCGAAACCGCTCGCAAGCTGTTCTAGAATACACAAGGATTCTGGAAAAGGCCAAGGACCCTGAAATGATCAAGACCGTTCAGGGACGGTTGCGCTTGCTCGAAAGACAGCGTTGAGGAGCGGCGGTGTGGCACTCCGATTTCAGATTGCGGATTGCGGATTGCGGATTTTGGATTTGAACTATCGGGGACACCGAAACGTCTCTCTCTTTCGCCCTCATCCTTCATCCTTCATCCTTCTTTTGTTTGTTTTGGCTGCTTGCCTGTCGGACGGACCCGCTTGGGCGCGACCGGATTTGACGCGCCGCGTCCCCCCGCGTCCGATCGCCATCGAAATGCTCGACGGCGAGTTTCACGAGGGCAGTCTGTTGGGCTTGGAAGATAGCCAGTGGATTCGCCCCGTGGCGATCGGTCAGACCGAGCGGCCACCCAAGGCCATTCAGGTTAATTTGTCCAGGGGTCCTGCCGCGATTCCCACAACCGAGCTCTGGCGGGTCTTTGTGCAACCCGTTGAGCAGCTCGTCGTTCGAAGCGATCCGACAGTCACCGTCTTATACTTAGGATGGGGCGCGAATCAACAAGCCGAGCCGACCGACTGGTATCAGCCCGAAGCGCAAATCGCCGGCTGGGAACCGGCTGCCCTGCAATCCTCCTACTATGGATGGCGCTATATTCCACAGGCGTGTTGGATTTGGGCAAAGCGGGCGAGCCGTCCTCGAGACGATGACACCGTTCTGTTTCGCCACGAGTTTTTCATTCCGACGACGGCTACACTCGTCAGCGCCCACCTCGATATCAGCGCCGACAATTGCATCGAGTCCTTCTTCGTCAACGGCGTTCCGGTGCGAATTCCCATACAGAGTTTGTTGGGAAAGATCTCTCGTTGGGACGTTACCTATCTGCTTCGGCCGGGCCGCAATCTGGTTGCCGCCCGGGTCAGCAATGCACCCTCGAGCGAGCAGTTAAACTCCGCGGGTCTGTGCTATCGAATTGTATGCGATCTCGCGCCCGAGGTGGCCGAGATGCCGCCGATTGCGCCGTCCGTGCGAGTGATGTTGACCAATGGGGATTGCCTTTCAGGCAACTTCGTTCATGTTTCATCGCAGCAATGGGTCATCCTGAGCAACGGCCAAAAAGTGGAAGTGGATCCCGATTGGATTGATCTGGCCCTGGTGAATTATCGGGAATCGTTTTCCACCGCTCACCTCCCGCGATCCGGCATTCGATCTCTTTTTGGAAAACGGCCTGTTGTTGCTTCAACCGCCCAACCGCCCGTGGCCTGGAGTGAAGATGTGGAACGCGTGGCCGACAGCTTCGGTCTTCGGGCCCGCAACGGCGAGTGGCTCGAAGGCCGGATCGAAGGTCTGCAAGCCAACCGGATTCAGATCAAGCCGCGCTACGGCGAGACGTTTGGGGTTGCGCTCGACCGGATCGCTTATCTTCAGCCCAATCGGTTGGACTCCGAAACGCAGTTTCTGTTCCGCCCGGCCGATTTCCCCGCGATTGTGCGGGTGCGGCTTCGCAACGGCGACCAGGTGACCGGAGCGTTGGAATCGCTGACGCCCGCCACAATCGTCATCACGCCGCATTTCTCGAAACCCATCCGGTTCGGCCTCGATGATGTTCTGAACATTGATTTCGTCATGAATACGGCCGTTCGCTATCGCGAGCGAATCGCCCGCGCGTGGCCCGCCCAGGTGCCTCGTTCTGTCGCGGTGATCGGTGAAGCCGACAGCGCTCTCGGTGCCAGCCGGGACACAACCATCCAGGCCACCCGTCGAGCCCTTCTCAATCTGGGACTCGAAATGCAATGGTTGGACCCCTATCAAATGATTGAGCCGGGCAATCTCTCGCCGGATCGCTACCCAGTGTTGATCAATCTCGACCAGAACGAGCGGCTCTATTACACGATGCGGTCTTCCGGCGATGGCTTTGGGGCGATCAAGCGATATGTAGAGCAAGGCGGGACGTTCGCCCATTTCGCACGCGGCGTGCCGTTCGCACATGGTTCTGTTCCCGATCGTTCGCGGTGGAAGGTCACACGCCCTCCGACCGATCTGAATGCCGTGTTGATGATGGACATCGTCACGCCCGATCGCCGCTCGCCCGACGCGCGGCCGTTTCAGTTGCCGCCCAACCAAGGCCAACACATGCTTTTTGTTCTCAATCGTCGCTCGCCCTTGGCCGAAGGGCTTCCGGCGGCCGTGGAGATCCCCATGATCGCCGACATGCGTTTCCGGCCCATCACCGACGATCGCGTGACAACGCCGTCGCGCTTTATTCCGATCTATTATCTCGTGGATCAAGCGGGCATCAACTATGGGGTCGCCATGGCGGCGATTCGCTATCCCCAGGCGGGAGGCGGACGCCCTCATTATGGGTTCTATGTCAGCCACTTGCTCTACCAGGCATCGGTCGAGGGAATACCCATGTTGGAGTATCTAATCCCCAAGGTGCTTGACGTGGCTTTGGGCGGAACCAATGTGGCCGTCAGCAATCTAGCCAACGACATAAACACACGCTCGGCGCAGGTGCGCGTCGAGCCAAACGAAACCTCCTCACCTCCCGCTCGCAAGATTCTTCCCTCACCATAAGATCGTCCGACCGTACCTCGCGGGCAAAATAGGTTGGCAACTCGTCTCTCATATCGGCGCATTTTCGTTGTTGACGAGCCGCGCAGGATTGCTAGCCTGCTGGCGGTTCGGAGCGACGGTCGCGATCCATCTGAGTGACGATGAGCCAAAACGAATTGCCTCAGGGGGAAGTCAATGATGGGGACAGGGAACAACCACAGGACAACGCGTCGTGAGTTTCTCAAAACGGCCGCACTGGCTGCGGCGGCGGTCGGTGTTGCCCGCCCCGGCTACGTGGCCGAGTCGGGCCCACTAAGGGTCGGCCTGGTCGGTTGTGGCAGTCGCGGGACGGGCGCGGCGAAACAAGCCCTTCGTGCCGGCGAGGTCGCCGGTGTGGATGTCCAACTGGTCGCGCTAGCCGATGTGTTCAAGGATCAAATGGACAAGGCGCGACAGGGATTTTCGGCGTTGAAGAACGTCGCCTTGACCGATAACAGGTGTTTTGCGGGTCTGGATGCCTACCAGAAGCTGCTCGCCACGGATGTCAACTACGTGATTCTGGCAACGCCGCCCGGCTTTCGCCCGATGCACTTCGAAGCGGCGATCAACGCCAAGAAGAACGTTTTTGCCGAGAAACCCGTTGGAACCGACTCGGTGGGAATCCGCAAGTTCATGGCGGCGGCCAAGAAGTCCGAGGAGATGAAATTGTCCGTTGTCGCCGGCACGCAGCGTCGCCACGATAAGAGCTATATTGACACCATGAAGAAGATGCACAACGGCGAGATTGGCGAGATCCTTACGGCGCGCGCCTACTGGTGCGGCGGCCCGGTCTTCAAAGCCACAAAACGCGATCCGCAGTGGGGCGACCTCGAATGGCAAATGCGCGCGTGGTATTCCTTCTGCTGGATCTGCGGCGACAACATCGTCGAGCAGCACGTCCACAATCTCGATGTGATCAACTGGGCTTTGCGCGCCCATCCGATCAGCGTCTTCGCTTCGGGCGGCCGCGCCTGGAAGACCAACGAAGATTACATGGGCAACATCTGGGACAACTTCTCGGTGGACTACGAGTATCCCAATGGCGTGCACATGCTGAGCATGTCGCGCCACTGGAAGAACTGCGACGGCGCCAACGGCGAGGCGGTTGTCGGAACCAAAGGCAAGAGCAATTGCCGGGACAATCTCGGCGTGCGTGGTGAAGGCGGCGGCGAGTCTTCGATGGTCCAGGAGCACGTGGATCTGATCAACAGTATCACCGAAAAAGGGCCGTATATGAATGAGGCCATGCAAGTTGCCGAGAGTTCATTTACAGCGATCTTGGGACGCCAGTCCGCTTACACGGGCAAGAGGCTCTCATGGGATGGTCTGCTGAACTCTGATCTCGATCTGATGCCCAAGGAACTCAGCTTCGAGGCAAAGATCCCCGTCTCTCCTGTGCCTGTGCCGGGCAGCGGTCCTGGCGCCGAGTCTTCAAAGGGCACGGGTGGCAGGAGAGGCGGCGGCAAAAGGAAAGCGTAAAGCGGCAAGGGTGTCGTAGCACGGGTATCGTGCCCGTGAAAGACAAGCACAGGCAAGATGTCCATGTGCCCATGTGACGGTGTGAATTCGTTCTTGACGTGTCGCAGCGCACCACTACCATATCGGATGTTCTAATAAGCCATGTCAGTCGGCGGGGGAGAACAAGGCGATCATCGAATACCAGCTTGTCGTGAGGAGGAGTGCAATGGAGAAGAAGAGCACCAAAGGAGTCAACCGACGCGAGTTTTTGAAAGCGGCAGCCGCGGCCACGGCGGGGGCCACGCTGGCCAGTGTTCCCCGTCCGGGCTACGTCGCGGAGTCGGGCATGTTGAAAATCGGTCTGATTGGCTGCGGTGGTCGCGGAACGGGCGCCGCGGGCCAGGCCCTTCGCGCCGCGGAGATGCTCGGAGTGCCGGCCCAACTGGTCGCGGTGGCCGACGTTCTTGGTCGGTCCAAGGGCGCCGCGAATGGGTTCAGGAACTCCAATAACAAGGCCGTCCGCGAGGGGACCAAGATCACCGATGAGATGATCTTCGATGGTGTAGATGCGTACAAGAGACTGCTTGCCGCCGATGTGAACTACGTGATTTTGGCCGCGCATCCCGGCTTCCGCCCGTTTCATTTTGAGGCGGCGGTCGAGGCCAAGAAACAGATTTTCACCGAAAAGCCCGTAGCCACCGATCCGGTCGGAATGCGCCAATTCATGGCGGCGGCCAAAAAGTCCGAGGAGTTGGGTCTTTCGATCACCGCCGGCACGCAGCGCCGCCACGAAGCCAAGTATGTCACCACCGTCGGCAAGATCCACGAAGGGGCTATCGGCGACATCCAGGCCATCCGCGCCTATTGGGACGGGGGCGGGGTTTACAACCAGCATCAACCGAAACCCGCGGGGATGAGCGACCTCGAGTGGCAGATTCGCGACTGGTATGCCCACGTCTGGATTTGCGGCGACAACATCGTCGAGCAGCACGTCCACAACCTCGACATCGCCAACTGGATTATGAAGGGGCATCCGGCCAGGGCTTATGGCAGCGGCGGCCGCGCGTGGAAGCGCAAAGACGACTTCCTCGGCAATATCTGGGACCACTTTGCGATCGACTTCGAGTATGCCAACGGCGTCCACATGATGAGCATGTGCCGCCACTGGGACGGCTGCGATGGCAGCGTCTCCGAGGCGTTCGTCGGAACAAAGGGCAAGAGCTCGGGCAGCGACATGGGAAACGGCGGCCTTGAATGGGCCGATCCCTACATTCAGGAGCATGTCCATCTGATCCAGAGCATTACGGGCAAAGGCAAGCACTACAACGAGGCCATGCAGGTGGCCGAGAGCACGTTCACGGCCATCCTTGGACGCGAATCGGCCTATCAGGGCAAGCGGCTGGAATGGGATAAGCTATTGAACTCGGATCTCAGCTACTTCCCGAAGGAACTTAGCTTCGAGGCCAAGATCCCGTTGGCACCGGTTCCGCACCCCGGCGTGCCGGGCTGGTATAAAGTGCAAATGGAATGCCTGTGAGCACGAGCGCTCCCAGGTCGGAGGAAATCTCCGGCGTTTTGAAGGCAGGATAAGGAAACAAACGACGGCGATGGCAAGAAAACCGGGGGCAAGTGAAGGTGAGAGACGAGCACCGCTTGCCCCCGAAGATTTTTTTGAAGAGGGGACAGATAAGTTTTGGGAAATCAATGATTTTGGAAACGAAAAAAAATCAAAAAGGGTCTTGACAGCGAAAGCGTCAGACCAGTATGATTTGGTTTTGCTGATCGAGACGATCAGGCCCAGTTTGGGCATTGTTCTTTGAAAACTAAACAGAGAACCCTGTTGAGCCCTTGCGGATCCGAACAATAAGGGCGCAATGGAAATCTTAGGATAGGTTGTTAACGTCCTTCGAATCCGTTGCGGACCCATAGATTTCTCCAATGGATCTCAAGCGAACTCGTTTGAGACGAGTTTTCGAGACTGATTGGAGAGTTTGATCCTGGCTCAGAACGAACGCTGGCGGCGTGGATTAGGCATGCAAGTCGAGCGCGAAAGGCGGAAGTCTCAGTAATGGGATGGAAGCCCGGTAGAGCGGCGAACTGGTGAGTACAAGGTGGGTAATGTGCCCTTGGGTGGGGGACAACTCCGGGAAACCGGGGCTAATACCGCATATGTTCTCTTGGTCCCCGGACCGAGAGAAGAAAGGTGAAGGTCGAAAGGTCTTTGTCGCCCGAGGATCGGCCCGCCTCCCATTAGCTTGTTGGTGGGGTCACGGCCTACCAAGGCTACGATGGGTAGCTGGTCTGAGAGGATGGTCAGCCACACTGGGACTGAGATACGGCCCAGACTCCTACGGGAGGCAGCAGTCTAGAGGCTTCGGCAATGCCCGAAAGGGTGACCGAGCGACGCCGCGTGTGGGATGAAGGCCTTCGGGTTGTAAACCACTGTCAGGGGGGAAGAATGCCCGGATGGTGAATTCGGGAGAGACGGTACCCTCAGAGGAAGCCACGGCTAACTCCGTGCCAGCAGCCGCGGTAATACGGAGGTGGCAAGCGTTGTTCGGAATTACTGGGCGTAAAGGGCGCGTAGGCGGAATGGTCCGTCCGATGTAAAAGTGCTACCGCTTAACGGAGCAAAGTCATCGGA
>Ga0315277_10001015_pt1 | contig 41973 bp, 21 predicted proteins | sample YL17G05_15_MG_FD_203695 | JGI IMG/M metagenome (GOLD analysis project Ga0315277, IMG submission 203695) | Sediment microbial communities from Yellowstone Lake, YNP, Wyoming, USA - YL17G05_15 | ecosystem: Environmental > Aquatic > Freshwater > Lake > Sediment | place: USA: Wyoming | collected... | reverse complement strand
GAAAATTGTGCTCTTTGACGGGTCCGGCAAAGAATACCTGGCCGAGATCATGGAAAGCAAGCCCAGCCGGATCCGAACCAAAATCCTGGAAACCAAATCTCCTGAAACCGAATCCGGGCTGGAACTCACCCTGGCCCAGGCAATCATCAAGGAGCAGGCCTTTGACAAAATCCTTACCAGCGCCACTGAGCTGGGCATCAAAAAAATCATCCCGATTCTGTGCAAAAGGGTGGTGGTGAAAATAAATTCCAGGGACATTGACCAGAAACTGTTCCGCTGGTCCAAAATCCTGGAAGAAGCGGCCTCCCTATCCGGCAGGGTCAAGGTCCCGCGGATTGATTACCCGGTGGAGCTTTCAAAATTGCTCTTGGAAAAATTTGACGGAACCAAAATCATTATGTGGGAAAAAGCTCAAGGCGGGGAATTGGAAAGAATGAGAAACGAGAAACGAGAAATTGTACGGGCAGACCCAGGTGTCTGCCCTATGAGAAATGAGAAACGCGAAACCCGAAACATTTTGTTGTTGGTCGGCCCCGAAGGCGGGTTTGAAGACCAGGAAGCCGAAGCCGCGATTGCCGCGGGATTTGTCCCTCTCGGCCTGGGTCCCCGAATCCTCCGCGCAGAAACCGCGCCGATTGCCGCAATCTCTATCCTGCAATATCTGTTCGGAGACCTTTCTTAAAAATTTTGTTGAATCAGAAAAAACCAAAAAACATCAAATTTATCAGCTTTAGCTCTTTTTATAAAAATCAATAATATCAATTAGTTAAACAATTTTTATTGACTTAACTGAAAAAACTTATATAATGGCGCATTAACTTGATTTTGCGGGGTTTGATGAATCTTCAGGAATTAATTTTAAGGTTGGAGCGGTTTTGGGCGGATCAGGGATGCCTGCTTGATCAGTCTTATGATCTTGAGGTTGGGGCCGGGACTTTTCATCCGTCCACTTTTCTGCGCTGTCTGGGACCCGAGCCGTGGAGAGCGGCCTATGTCCAGGCAAGCCGGAGGCCGACTGACGGCAGATACGGCGAGAACCCGAATCGGCTTCAGCATTATTTTCAGTATCAGGTTTTATTAAAGCCTTCTCCTCTGGAGGTCCAGGAGATTTATCTTTCCAGCCTCAAGGCTTTGGGCATCAATCCGCTTGAGCATGACATCCGGTTTGTTGAGGATGACTGGGAAAGTCCGACCCTGGGCGCCTGGGGCTTGGGCTGGGAGGTCTGGCTGGATGGAATGGAGATCACTCAATTCACTTACTTCCAGCAATGCGGCGGCTTTGATCTCTCGCCCGTGTCCGCGGAACTCACTTACGGGATTGAGCGGATTGCGACCTATCTCCAGGGCGTGGACAGCGTCTATGATCTGAAATACAACGATCAGGTTTTGTATGGCGAGCTTTATCATCAGGCCGAGGTTGAATGGAGCAGATATAATTTTGAGGAGTCGGAGCGGAAGATGCTCTTCAGCCATTTTGACGACTGTGAGAAGGAGAGCCTGAGCCTGCTGGAAAAGGGGCTGGTGATTCCGGCTTATGATTACTGTTTGAAATGCTCGCATCTGTTCAACCTGCTGGATGCCAGAGGAGCGATCAGCGTTTCCGAGCGGGTGAAATACATTGCCCGAGTCAGGCAATTGGCAAGAAAATGCGCGGAGCTTTATTTGCGGAGCCGTTATGATGCTGGCTTTGTGATGATCCGGGATGAGCAGGTGCGGAAGCGGGCGCTGGAGGAATACGGGGAACGAGAAACGAGAAACGAGAAATGAGAAACGAGGAATGGCTGAACTTCTTTTGGAAATAGGGTGCGAGGAAATCCCGGCCCGGTTTGTGCCGGAGGCGCTCGCTCAACTTGAGCAAAAGGCGAAAGAGATTTTTGAGAAAGAGCGGATTTCTTTTCAGGGCATTCGGGCAATGGGCACGCCGAGAAGATTGGCGCTTGCGGTATCGGAGTTGGCGCCTGCCCAGCCGGCAAAGATGGTGGAAAAATGGGGACCAAGTCAGAGCCAGGCTTACGATGAAAAGGGCAATCCGACCAAAGCGATTCTGGGTTTTGCCAGAAGCGTGGGCGCGGAGGTTTCGGATCTGGAAGTCAGGGATTCGGATAAGGGTCCGAGGCTTTATTATAAAATTGAGCAGAAGGGCAGGGGAACCAAAGAAATTTTGCAAAAGATTCTACCGGAATTGATCCTGGGAATCCGTTTTCCCAAATCCATGAGATGGGGAGAGGGCAAAATCAGATTCGCAAGACCGATTCACTGGATTCTGGCCTTGTTCAATGGAGAAGTGATTGAGTTTGAAATTGACGGGATCAAGGCCGGGAATAAAACCTGCGGACATAGATTCCTGTCTCCGGCGGAGATTTTGGTCAAGGATTTTGCACAATATCAAGCGGATTTGAGAAAACAATTTGTAATTGTGGATCCGGATGAGCGGAAAAAGATGATTGAGAAAGGTCTTTTGGAAAAGTCGGCTGAGCTGGGTTGCGAGCTTTTTCCGGACCCGGAGCTGGTAGAAGAGGTAAATTATCTGGTGGAGTATCCGGTGGTTCTGGCCGGGGAGTTTGAGCCGAGATTTCTGGAATTGCCCGCGGAAGTTTTGGTCGCGGCGATGAGGGGTCATCAGAGATATTTCTCTTTGAAAGAGAAAGGGACCGAGTTAAAGCTATCTCCCCATTTCCTGTTTGCGGCGAACACCAAAACCCCGGATGACAAAGTTGTAATTAAAGGTAATGAGAAGGTTCTGGTGGCGCGGCTGGCTGACGCGGAGTTTTTCTACAAGGAAGACCTGAAGGTTCCGCTGGAGAAACGAGCGGAGCGGCTGGATCAAATGGTTTTCCAGGCCGGGCTGGGAACCTACCAGGATAAATCCGAGCGACTCGCCCAACTAATCAAGGAATTGCTTGCTCAGGTTTGCCCGAAAGATCAGGAGATTCAAAAATTGGCAAGCCGGGCGGTCAAGCTCTGCAAAGCGGATTTGCTCACCCAGATGGTGGGAGAATTTCCGGAACTGGAAGGCATAATGGCCGGGGAATATTCCAAAGCGCAGGCTGAGCCGGAGATGGTCTGGAAAGCGGTTCGGGATCATTACCTGCCCAAAACCGCGAATGACATTGAGCAGGGCAGATTTCCGCAAACCATTCTCGGCCAGGCCTTGAGCGTCACCGATAAAATTGATTCCATTGTCGCCGGGTTCATCGCCGGCAATCCGCCCACCGGCTCCGCGGATCCTTATGGCATCCGGAGAATGGCCAATGCGCTGATCTTCATCACGCTTGAATTCGGGCTGGAATTCAACCTGGACGAGCTGATGGAAAAAAGTCTGGGATTGTTTTCCGTTCCGGCGAAAAAGATGGATGCCAAAAAACTCCGGGAATCCCTGAAAGAATTTTTCATCACCCGGATGAAAAATATCTTGCTTGACGCCGGGATTGATTATGACATTGTGGATGCGGTGCTGGGCGCCTGGGAGGGAAGCATTTTATCGGCCCGGAAAAGAGCCGCGGCCTTGAACGAGCTTCGGAAAGAGCCCGGGTTTGATGACCTGTTCGTCGGGTTCCGGCGGGTGGCGAGGATCATAGAAGAAACCGGAAAACTGAATACCGATCTTTTTGAGTCCGAGGAGGAGAAGGCGCTCTGGAGGGCGTTTCTGGCCGTGAAAAAAGATGCGGAAAAACTGATTGAGGAAAAAAACTGGAAAGAGGCGATGAGAGCGCTGGGGACTTTGAAGCCGAAGATAGATAAATTTTTTGACACGGTGCTGGTGAATGTGGAGGATAAAAAAATCCGGCTCAACCGGCACTCGCTTCTGGACCAGATCGCGAGGGAATTCCGGAAGATCGCGGACTTTTCCCGCTTGAGCGGAGCCGATAAAAAATTTCAAGGAGGATGAAGATGGCAAAGCGTAGGAAGTATATTTATTTCTTTGGAGACGGCAAGGCCGAAGGCCGGGCGGAGATGAAGAATCTGCTGGGAGGCAAGGGGGCCAATCTGGCCGAGATGACCAATGTGGGGATTCCGGTTCCAGCCGGATTCACCATCACCAGCGAGGTCTGCAACTATTATTTTCAAAACAACCGGAAATTGCCGCCCAACCTTCAGGAGGATGTGGTGAAAAATATTCACCGGATAGAGCGGGTGATGGGAGCGCGGTTCGGGTATGAGACCAATCCGCTTCTGGTCAGCGTGCGCAGCGGGGCGCGGGTGAGTATGCCGGGAATGATGGATACGATTTTGAATCTGGGCTTGAATTTGAAGACCCTCAAGGGGATGATTGAACGGACCGATAATGCCCGGTTTGGACGGGACAGCTTCCGTCGTTTTATGCAGATGTACGGGAATGTGGTGATGGGCATTCCCGGCGAGGAGTTTGAGGAGATTCTGGAATCGGTGAAGAAACAAAAGGGGGTTGAAAAGGATCTGGAACTGGACCCGCACGACTGGGAAAAAGTGATTGAGCTGTATCTGAAGATGATTGAAGGCAAGGGCAAGAAATTTCCGTTGGACCCCTGGGAACAGCTCTGGGGAGGAATCAAATCGGTGTTTGACAGTTGGAACACGGCCCGCGCCATCACCTACCGCCGGCTGAACAATATTCCCGAAGATTGGGGCACGGCCTGTAATGTCCAGGCCATGGTTTTTGGAAATATGGGACCGGATTCCGCCACGGGCGTGTGTTTTACGCGGGATCCCGCCAATGGCGAGAAGGTTTTTTTCGGCGAGTGGCTCCCGAACGCTCAGGGCGAGGATGTGGTGGCTGGAATCCGCACCCCGCTCCCGATCACCAAGGCGTCCAAGAAATCTCTGGCCGAGGTCAGTCTGGAGGAGTATATGCCCAATTGCTACAAGCAGTTGGTGAATATTTATAAACTGCTGGAGCGGCATTTCAAGGATCTGCAGGATCTTGAGTTCACGGTTCAGAATGGCCGGCTCTGGATTCTTCAGACCCGGTCGGGAAAGCGAACCGGAATGGCCGCGGTCCGGATCGCGGTGGATATGGTGCGGGAGCGGTTGATCTCCAAAGAAGAGGCGGTGCGGAGGGTTGAGCCGGAGGCGCTGATTCAATTGCTGGCGCCGATTTTTGATCTGGAGGAAAAGAAACGCGCGATTGGCCGGGGCAGACTTCTGGCCAAAGGCTTGAACGCCGGGCCGGGGGCCGCGAGCGGGAGAATTGTTTTCAGCGCGGATGAGGCGGCGAAAGAAGCTAAGAAAGGCCCGGTGGTTCTGGTGCGGATAGAAACCAGTCCGGAAGATATTCACGGAATGGCGGTTGCGGTTGGAATCTTGACCGCTCGGGGAGGGATGACTTCGCACGCCGCGTTGGTGGCGAGAGGAATGGGCAAGCCCTGCATCGTGGGATGCTCGGCATTGGAGATTGATTACCAAAAGAAGAAGATGATGGTCGGGGGCAAAACCCTCAAACAGGGCGATTGCATTTCCATTGACGGCGCCACCGGCGAGGTTCTTCAAGGAGAGCTGAAGACTTATCCGAGCGAAGTGGTTCAGGTTCTGGTGGAAGGAAAACTCAAGCCGAGCGAGGCGCCGATCTATCGGTATTTTGACACCATTCTCAACTGGGCGGATGAAATCCGGAGGCTGGGGGTAAGATGCAATGCCGACACGCCCCGGGACACCGGGATCGGGAAGAAGTTCGGGGCCGAGGGAATCGGTCTTTGCCGGACCGAGCATATGTTCTTTGAGCCGGATCGGATTGAGGCGATGCGGCAGATGATCCTGGCCGAGACCAGCGAGGACCGCTGGAAGGCATTGGAAAAAATTTTGCCGATGCAGAAGGGCGACTTTATAGAAATTTTCCGGGAGATGCCGGGAATGCCGGTGACCATCCGGCTGCTGGATCCGCCGTTGCACGAATTTGTTCCGCACGAGGATCGGGAAATCAAGGCGCTGGCGCGGAAGATGAAGGTCAAGCCGGCCTGGATCAAAGCCCGGGTCAACCAGCTCAAGGAATTCAACCCGATGCTGGGTCATCGGGGATGCCGGCTCGGGATCACCTATCCGGAGATTTATGATCTTCAGGTTCGGGCGATTATGGAGGCGGCTTGCGAGGTTGCCAAACGGAGCGCGCACAAGCCGGTGCCGGAGATAATGATTCCCCTGGTGGGGCATAAGCAGGAACTGGATCTGCTCCGGAAGCGCTCGGAAAAAATCATCAAGGAGATCCTGAAGCAAAAAGGAGTTAAGCTGGATTATAAAATCGGCACGATGATTGAGATTCCCCGGGCCGCGGTGAGAGCGGATCAAATCGCCGAGGCCGCGGATTTTTTCAGCTTTGGCACCAATGACCTGACCCAGACGGCTCTGGGAATGAGCCGGGATGACTCGGGCGCGTTCCTGCCGGAATATGTCCGGCTCCGGATTTATCAGCGGGATCCCTTTGAGGCGATAGATCAGGAAGGGGTGGGGCAATTAATGGAGATCGCGGTTCAGAAAGGCCGGGCCACGCGGTCCAAGCTCAAGATCGGGATCTGCGGGGAGCATGGAGGCGAGCCCAGTTCGGTGGAATTCTGTCATCGGATTCATCTGGACTATGTGAGTTGCTCTCCCTATCGGGTGCCGGTGGCGAGGATGGCCGCGGCGCATGCGGTCTTGAAAGAGCGGCAAAATCTTGAAATGGCGGAATAAATCTGATATAAAATAGGCGATGAGGTTTTGGAGTTGACAAGATTTTTCAGTTCGGCTAATTTAGTTAAAATTATCCGTCGCCTAAATAAAGCTGATTGGAGGGGGATATGGTGAAAAAGTTAATCTGGGCCGGGGCATGGATTTTGGTTTTTCTTTTTGCCACGCCATCATTCTCCCAGACGATGGGCCTGAATGACGGCTACACCCGGATGTTTGGAATCAGCGCCCGAAGCACGGCAATGGGGGGAGCGATGGTCGGGATTGCCGAGGGAATAGATGCCATTGCTTATAACCCTGCGGCGCTGGCTTTGAGTCCCAATTCCGCCAGTCTCCAGTTTCAGTATTTTCCCAGTTCCCGGCTGATGGTTAATGAAATCAACGAAGGCCCGCAGTCGCTTGGGATCATTATGGGCTTGACCCAGAAGGTTCTTCGGGACCGGATCGGTTTCGGGTTTCTGCTCAATGTGGCGCCGAGCGTAGGAGGAGATTGGCCGAGTTATTCATCGGGAACTTTGCCGCTTCCCATGGGGTTCGGTCTGGCGCTTCGGCTTCATAACACGCTCGGGATAGGAATTGCCCCGGCTTCCAATCTCTGGATCCGCGCCAGCGAGGTCCAGCTCAGTGTCAGCCAGTTGCTTGGGGGAATTCTGGGCGTCTCCATCGGAGCTCCGGCAACGGATGTAAATCCCAATATCGCCCTGGGCTTTTCTGCGGAGGATACTAAATATGCGATTGCGGTTGCGTTCCGGCCGGTAAAATATTTGAGCCTGGGCTATGTGGACATTCCCTTGACCAAAACCCGGCTCCGGATTCCGATCGTGATCAAAGGCGGCGGTCTGGTGGATGATATGAGATCAATTATGTTGAGTGATATCTCCAGCACCCCTCCGATCCAGCAATACGGATTCGGGGTTCACCTTCCCATTCCCAGAAGCGAGTTGACTTTAGCCTGGACCCGGCAGAAGCTTGGATTTGGCGATCTTTATGATGATTTATATGGAGATTATCTGGAATGGAGCGATCCGAAACTAAGCTCCGTGGTGAGCGTAGGCTACGGCCCGCCGGCGCCGGTAGAAAATGTCACGGTTGATCGCTATGGCCTGGAATATGTTTTAAACCTGAAAGGAATGGGCGGCATTCCCAATGCGCTGAGCCAGAGAAATTCCCAACTGGCGGTCCGGGGAGGCTACTTTGAATGGAAATCGCCGTATCCGGAGGAGCTCTGGGGAACCAGATTTGACAGCGATGCGGAGATCTATTCTTTTGGTCTGGGTTTGACTTTTGATCGGAAAGGGAAATCCAGCCTGGAACGGCCGTTGGCGAAGAATCAGTTTGCGATTGATCTGGATCTACAATATCTGGATCTGGAGGATAAGGATTACAAGCTGGCTTATGATTACTGGGGTAATCCGAGAAGTCCGGCTGATGTTTATTGGTATCATACCGAAGGCGAAATCTGGGCATTTGGATTGCAATTCAGCTGGCTCCATTGAGAATAAGGAAAAGGAGGAATTCAATGAAGCGGAGGGAGAATCCGGAAAGGGAAAAAATGGAGTTAAAAAAGATTTTGATCTGCTCGCTCTTGATCTTGCTCGGAACCGGAATTTCTTGTTCCGGGTTCACGATTGGAGGGGTGGTTCCGAATGACCAGCCTGTAACCGCTCCCTATCCCGCCAAACCCGCACCCGAATATGGCAAATTCGTTATCTATCATGTGGGGGAGGGGGAAATCAAAACTTTAATGGATGAAAAGAATAGCACCTATTTGATCAACTATCATATCTCCGAGCTTTCCTATCACCCTTCCATGAAGGCCCCTTCTGACGACCAAAAAATTTACAATATCAATCATCCTTGCGGGGACGGCTATGATACTCAAAATCCGCCGAAGCGGGATCGCGAGCAAACCATTTTCTATAAAGAGTTTCAGGATACGTGCGGTCGGAAAATTCGTTCCGCCTCAGATCACCCGGAAGCGATCGCGTTAGGTAAAAGGCTTTATGTTTATTATACCAATTACCCGTTTACTTATAAAGATTCTGCCGGCAACGAGATCTTGCTATGTAATTGTTTAGATTCCGGGGTTTGCAGCAAAGTTGATGGCGGCAATTATGAATTCAGCGATACCCCGAACGACCCCAATCAGAACTACAGTACTCTGGCGGGCGTAAATTGTTATTTCAAAGATGTCATAGATGATCGCACCCCTGGTTATGATCAGGACTGGATCCGGGTTCCGGTCAGCCAATTTGGCTTTAACAAGATTATTCCCCTCAAATTCCGGCTTTTAGGGGATCAATTTCATATGCGGGGCGCTCGGATCCTCAAGCTCAGCCTTTATGAAACTCCTGCCGGCGGGGTTCCGGATCCAAGCTCGGAAAAACCAGTAGCCAACTCCCGATTTGGAATTGATTTTAGCCGAATGCATGATCCGGTGGTTGGATATATGGCTCGTCCCAATCGGGATTACTGGCTTTTGATCTCGGACTGGGAAGGGAAAAAAGGGCTTCTCCAAAAGTATAGTTATGGCTTCCTGGTGTTCGTGGAATCAACGCCGATGATGCCGATCCCCTGGGATTCCACGGCGTATATTTACCGCGCCGGGATTATGCCGTCCCGGAGTGGAAATCCGGATCTTAACAACGGCCCCTCTTTTGAGCCGGACGATGTTACCACCAGGGTTCAGGACATTTATCCGGATTGCGACGGGATTCCGGATACGGGAGATGAAGGCGATTGGGGGATTTATGAAATCTGCCCGGCAGAAGGAGACATCGGCGGGATAAGCGATCCGGGCAATACTATGGGGATTCGGGATGGGAATATGCAATATTTTGAAGTTGATAACCGAGGCTATATAGATGATGGCGAATATTTCCACGGAGTTAAAACTAATCTCCCCAGTATGGGATATGAGGCTCCCAGCGTGATTCGGATGGGAGACAACATCTGGATGTTTATTTCTACTGGTTCGGGGATCTTTCAGCTTTCCAGCCTGGATGGACTGATAGGACTGGAATGGAGTTTGCGCAATATTTATGAGGATCGGCCCAGTTTGTTGCCGAGAAAGGATGCTTCCGGCGTTTCCGGAGACCCGAAGGCGCCGGTGGTTAGCAGCGGAAGATATGGCTATTGTGAAACCAGGGCCGAGGAGGATGATGAGCAAGTAGCAACCAGGGGCAAAGGATCTCCCGATTCGGTTTGCGCCACTTTTGGAGATGATGGCTATTTAGACAGTTATGCCATGGTGGATGAACAAGATTCCAGCAACGGAACCCCGCTGATTAATTCCGGCCCGGACGGCGTGCTCAATACCTACTTTTTCCCGAACTGTGTTTCTTACGAACGGCCGGTTTTCTTCGGGGATTACCAGCTCAAGACCGAGGCTCCGGGTAATCCGGATCTCTATTGCGGGGACTCGGTGACCGGCGCCCGCGATGAAACCGCTTACCTGCTTGGTGATGACCAATGGGCCAGCAACGCCATTGGTCTCAATCCTCCCGAATACTGGCGAAATCAAAATTGCAATCCCTTTATGATGGCCGAAGAATTTAACCGCTGCGCCCTGGGCGGCAAATCAAATGCGGTTGACATCGTTTCCGGAAATGACAGTCGCCTGCAAACCGCGTCGGATTTTCTAGAGGGAGATGATTATTTTTGTCATCGGGGCGACCTGGTTGGAATTTGTCCGGGGAAAAACATGAAATTTGACCATGGGGGAACGGGAAGCATTCTCCGAATATTGGAAAAAGTTCCGGTCAACGATGATCAATTATGTGAAATTAATCCTGCCGGAGGCCTGGAATATGCCCGGTTTAAATATTCCAATCCGGCTCAACTCAGCCACGATGATATTGTTCCCGGCAGTGAAGTAGTGGTTTCCTTTTATATCACCTTTTATAGGTATCTCGCCGGGATCAATGCTTGGCCGGCTCCGGCTGGGAGTGATACTCTAACTAACGGCACTGACTATGACATTAACTATAACACGGGCGAGATCACGATGCTTAATAATAATTGGCTGAACGCCATTGCCGGGGTGGGAACTGATCCGGCATTTTTCGGGGACCCTGATACCAAGCTCAAGGATGTTCTGCTGGTCTATTACCGGTATCAGGGCGCACAAGTCGGAGTCTGTCCCGGACCGGATAATACCATAGACACTCCCCGGTATTTTTATGCCTCATATATCCAGCCGGATAATATTCGGAATGGCCCCCCGCTGGAACTTTCCCCCACCATGGCCAGCGTTAGCTGGAATCGGGTGGATTTACCAGATCTGGGAGATACCTATGTGGACAATATCACCTGGGATTCCGGAAAAATGTTGTTTGTTTGCGCCGGAACGGATTGTCCGATTGCTCCGGGCAGCGATAATAGCCTGGATGGCGCCTGGGTTCAGGATGGTTCTTTGTCCTGGAGTATGAATGGCGTGTTTTTTGGCCAGTATTCCTGGCCATTCAATCTGCCGCCGGCTGCGCCTGATCGGATGCCTTATATCAAGCCTAATCGGTTTGATCTCTATGGTCAATATGATGATTGGCTCTGCCCGATTGATGGCCAGTGGGCGCTCTGTCCGGGCGGGAATGGCTATTTTCAGATTTATCCGCTCTGGAAGAAAGTGGAAGTTTTTCGTTATGAGGGAATAGATGACCTGCTGGCCAATTATAAGAAATCCGATAATCCTTGCTATATCCTGGAAAACACGGAGGAGCAGGATGAGTTCTTTGCGAAAGCGGAAATGGAGTATATTCAATATTCCTATCGGGGTGTGATGGGAGATGATCGGTTAATCTGGAATAAGCGCACTAATGAATATCAAATCAGTACCGGCACCAATGGCGTTAATCAAAGTTGCGTGTCTCCTTTGGACTATCAATCCATTCCCCGATACCAGGGGGTTCCCTATCAGAGGATCATCGTTCCCGGGGCCAATGGACAATTGGACAGCTATGCGATGAAGGATGAGCTTTATTTTGAACAAGTGGAAAATGAGAAGCCGCTTCCCAAAATCCGATCCGGAGCCGATGGGATCTGTAATACTTTAAAGATCGGAGATGATCGGGCCGAGATTTTCTTTGGAACCGGGGCGCCGGATTATGCTTGTGTCCTGGCCGGCGACAACGGGTATGCCAATACCCAGGCGCGAGGGAATGACACCCAGCTTTACTTGCCCGGGGAAAAAACCGGCTTTGATGCGTTTCAGGTGGATACCCCGGAGATTGTTAAGGATGGCGAAAAACTTTATCTTTATTATTCAGGTCTGGGCTGGATGAACATCCCCAAAAGCGTTCCACCCGGCAGAGGCGCTTTAGCTGCAATTGGAGAGTGCAAGCGGCCGGGATTGGATAATCGCTGGGGAAATACCTCTTATACCTGGTCCACCAGGTCAGATTCCAATATCCCAAGAATGTTGGTTTATTATTTTGGTCAGATCCATTTTTCGTTTTATAGTGCCCTGGATGATAATCAAGGCGTGATCTTGGCGCCGAGAATCGGGGTCGCAACCAGCACCATTGATCGGATTAAACAGAATCCCGCGGATTGGGACCGAAACCTCCAGCCAGCCGTGGATGTAGGGGGAATTTGTCAGAACATGATTTCCGGAGATATTATTTCCATTATCGGCGGTCTGATCGGAGGCGGCGCCGGTGGCGGTGGCACAGGAGATTTACCGTTTCCCCCGATTTTTAATTATGCGGGTAGTTTTTCCCCCGAGGTTTTTATCAAGTATAATGAAGCCGACGATCAGCCCATTTTCAATATGTTCCTGAATGGAATTTATATGATCAAGCAAACCCCGGGGATAGGCGCATCCCCCTCAATGTATAATTCTGGTCTTTACACTCCAGAATATCAGGTGGGAATGGCCCGAAGTATTGATGGGATTCATTTTGATCTTGCCAATGACATTAATCCCGTAATCGTTGCCGGGGAGTTATCTGAAGATCTGGATGCGGCCTTGGGAACCAATATTTTTTCTGGAAAGGATCGGGCTTCTTTCCTGAATCCCACCATCTTTGAGTCCGCGGATGACAGCTATTCAATGGTCTTCAAGACCCTTTATCCAATTGGGATACCTGGCGATGGAAATGTTGAAGCTGATTTGAGCCTGAAAAGCAAACAGGAATGGCTCGGGGTCGGGTTCCGCTCCGGATCCGTATATGGGGGAGGGATTGCCGGGTTGATCTCCTGCAAGATTAATCCGCGCCAGCTGGAAACTTCTCAAAACTTAGTCAAGATCAGCGCCGGCGCTCTGCTCTTGCTCCCTCTGGCCGGGCTGATTCTTTTTAAAATCCTGGGTCGGAAAACCAGAAAGAACTAATTAATCTCAGGTAAATTAATTTCAGTTAAGCGGGAAAATTGGGGAACCAGGCAAAGGCTCCCCAATTTTTTATTGGTCAAAGTTTGAAGACCTCTTCCACCTTGACCGAGCTTTCTTGGTTGACGCCGATCTTGAATTGCAAAACCATTTCGTTCAGATCCCGGGCCAGGAAGCCTAAGCCTTCAATCACATTCTTTACTTCTTTGACCCGTTCGGAATTCTCCTCGGCAACCTTCCGAATATGTCGGATCGCTTCCAGAACCGTCTGGCTGTTTTTCAACTGCTCACTCTGCGCGCTATTGATATAGTTGATAATTTGCGCGATATTCTCCACCGCCCGGGTGATTTGTTTGCTGCCCAGGGTTTGCTCCCGGGTGGCTCGTTTCACCTGCTGGGCCACCTGCTCCATTCGTTTGCTGGCCTTGAAAATCAGGTCGCCCCCTTTGGTCTGCTCCTGAACCGCCTGAGCCACCTGGGTAATCATTGAATTGATGTTCCCGAAGAAGTTCATCACTTCTTTCGCATGTTCACTCTGCCGGCTGACCGCCCCGGCAATTTCGCGCGTCCGCTCCATACTCAGCCGGGCGCGCTTGAGAATCTGACCGAGCACCGATCCGGCTTCCTGGCTCAGCCGCACCCCCTCTTCAACATCCTTGGAACTCTTGAAAACCGTCGCCACCGCGTTCTGAGCGCCTTCCTGAACCGACTTGATCAGATCCCCGATTTCCTTGGTGCTGGCGCTGGTTCGTTCCGCCAGATCCCGAATCTCGTCCGCCACCACCGCGAACCCTTTTCCGTGCTCGCCGGCCTGCGCGGCAATGATCGCGGCATTCAGCGCCAACAGATTGGTCTCCTCGGTAATGTCATCAATCACATTCAAGATATTGCCGATCTCCTGCGCGCGCCCGCTCAAACTGTCAATCACCAGGGCGGCTTCCTCGCTACTGCGCCGGATCCGCTCAATTCCCTTGATGGTCATCTCCACCGCCTTGGCGCCCTGCTCCGCATCCTCCGACACTTGTTCGCTTAAGTTCGCCGTCTGGCTGGCGCTTTCTCCCACCGCATAGATGGCGTTTTCCGTCTCCTGGAGCGAGCGCATCGCCTCGGAATTCCGGGTGCTTAATTGCTCGGCATTGGCCGCAACTTCCTGGAGCGACGCATTCATTTCCTGAAGCGAGCTGGTGGTCTCTTCCACCGCCCCGGAAAGCACCTCCACATTCTTGGCCACCTCGTCAATCGTCGCGCTCATCTGAAGAATGGACGCGCTGGATTCTTCCGCCGAGCGCGCCAGGGTTTCTATGCTTTCCACAATTTGCCGGTTGGATTGGTTCATCTCTTCCATGGAGGCGCTGGTCTCCTCCACCGAGCTGGCCTGAAGCCCGGCTCCTTGATCAATCTGTTCCGAATGAAGGGTGAGCTGATCGCTGGTCTGGCCGATGGAGCCGCTGGCCGAATCAATTTTGCCCAGCATCGTCCTTAGATTGGAAATCATTTTGCTTAAATTCAAAGCCAGGGTGCCGATTTCGTCCTGGGAAATCACCCGGACGTTTTCCTGGAGGTTACCCTGGGTGACCTGCTGGATGGATTGGGTAAGCCGGGCCAGAGGAATATCCAACTCAAAAGTGGCGAACCGGATATAAATAAAAGTAAGAATTAAGGCAAAGAACGCTGAAAAAACAACAAAGCTCCAGAGCAGGTCAAGAGATTTCACATGCTTTTGTTCCGGGCAAATAATGAAAAAATTATAGTCGCTCCCGATCGGTTGCCTGACCACCGTGTACCTTTGATGATAAACAATCGCATTGTAAATTTCATAAATCTCATCATCGCCCAGCTTGAAAACTATCGGTCGGTTTCGGATTGAGCGTTTCGGATAAACTCTCAGGATTGACTTACAAATCGCCTCCAAATCCGGCTCCAGTTTTCCGTTGATGATTTGTCCCTGTTGGTCGGTAAGGACAAAGTAATCCTCACAGTTGATTCGGAGATTGCTCACGAATAATTGGAAATACTGATCCGAGGTTGCCTGGTAAGGCTCTCCCAGCAATTTTAAGCGATTGATATAGGTCATCCCGTTGTTATATTGGAAACTTCGGACCGAGTAGTTAAAGAAAAGCACTCCGGTGGTGAGCACGAGGGCGAGGCACAGAATCACGATGGAGAGCATCATCTTATTCCGAATTTTGAATTTAGGCGTATTCAGGGTTTCGTCTTCCACCAATTCCGGGAACATTAACAGGATCTCTTCTATTACCCGGATGAGAACCCATTTGGTGGTAAAATACTGGAAAAAAGAGATCAAAGTTCCCACACTCAAGCCGACCAGGAAGAGGGAAATGTTCTGGCGCAAGGTGAAGCGAAAGAAGATCATCAGAGTAAGGAGAAGCAGACCAATGCCGCTTACATAAAAAATGACGGAAAGAATCATTGTATAATATGGAACCCGGAGCGAGATATCCACGATCTGACGGGCCTTTTCTTTCAGATTAGCCTCGTGCTCTTCTTTGGAACGGAGAAAGTTGAAGATGGGAGACATATAGCGGAGCACCAGGGAAAAATGACCCACAACAAAAATAACCGCGACGGTCGCGATGATCCCGAAGCTATAGATGAAGAAATAAGGGTCGCGCCTCAGAGCTTCTCCGATCTGGCTGACGGGAATATTCAGAATCCCGCCTACAAAAATAATCAACAGGGGCATCCCGAAAAGATTGGTGCTTAAGATCGCCCAGCTGATTTTTCTTAAAAAAGCAGATGGACTTAATCTCAAATTTTGGCTCACCATTGGTTTCTATCCTCCAACTTTACTCCTGAGCCAGAATCCAGAGCAGGGTGCTGATTCCGATCAGAGCCTCGCAGAGCAGGGCAAAAATCGCCAGGGTCCAGCGCAGTTGATCCCGATGGCCCGAAAACCAACCCAGGGGCCCGCCGATAAAAAGTCCTCCCAGAATGCAGGCGAAGGCGCGTTCATTTCCCATCAAAAGAAAATCATAGCGGTTGGGATAGAGCGTGGGCTGATTCTGGAGGATTCCTGAAAGACCCAGCAGAATCAGCGCCCCATAAGCCAGAACCATTACCAGCACCGCGCTGTAATTGAGGTTCTGAACCCGGGCCGGAATTCTGAAGTCCTCCAGAAAATTGGAGGCGAAACTGAACAAAGTCCAGTTCACTAACAGCGCCACCAGAATGACATTAATATCAAACAGCTCCGGCGTCAGCCATTCCTTGATCGTCATCCCATCCTCCTTTGTTTATCAGCATTTCTTGCTCAATCGCCTTGAGTTTCATCTCAAAAACCTGCTCAAACTCGGAACCCAAACCGGAAAGGGCTTGCTTGAGCTCCAGCCTTTTTCCCGTAAGCTGCAGATAGGAAGTCAGTTCCCGCTCCGGGATTCCGCACGGCACGATATAATTAAAATAGCTTAAATCCGGCCACAAGTTCACCGCGATTCCGTGCCGGCTTACCCGGTTTTCAATTCTGACTCCGACCGAAGCGATTTTTTTATCTCCGATCCATACTCCGGGATAGTCCGGATCCCGGTCCGCATCCAGGCCCAGTTTCCAAAGCCAATTGATCACACATTGCTCCAGCTTGCCCACATAAGCTTTTGCGGAAAGCCGAAACTGATTCAGATTCAGAATCGGGTAAATGATCAACTGGCCCGGGCCGTGATAGGTGGCCTTGCCGCCCCGGTCGGTGCGGAAAATTTTTACTCCGCGTTTTTTCAGGAATTCCTCGCTCACCCGAAGATGGTTTTTGCCTTCATCACCTTTCAGTGAATAGCCAAAAGTGATTGTGTGAGGATGCTCCAGAAAAAGCAGGTAGCCGGAAAATTCCTGGTGATTGAGGAGGTGGCGGCTTAAGCTGATTTGAAGTTGACAAGCCGGCTCATAATCCAAGCGGCCCAGCTCAGCCCATTCAACTAAAAAACACCTTTTCATCTCTGGGAGCAATTATATCCGGTTAGGCGGATCAAATCAAGATCAGGCGGAAATTTCAGTTTGAGTCAGGGGAGCCGGAGCTACTCAACTTGGCACTGGACCGAGATTTTCTTGGTCGGTCCGGTTTTGACCTTGGGCAGGATCACTTCCAGGATTCCATTGAGGTAAACCGCGCTCACCTGATTGCAGTCAATTTCCGCGGAGAGCGGAAACACCCGGGAAAATTTGCCATAAGCGCATTCCAGCCGATGATATTTTTCCTCCGAAATCTTCTTCATCCGCCGCTCGCCCTTGAGAATCAACTGGCGTTCAATCACCTCAACATTGATCTCTTTTTTATCCATTCCGGGCAGGTCCGCCTTGAGAATAAATTTGTCATCCAACTCAATCAAATCCACCTGGGGGATCCAGTCCGATTGCGGGGAAGGCTGATGACCGAGCCGATGCCGAACCTCATCGTCCAGAAGCCGACTCATCATTTCCCCTAAATTCACCAAGTCCCGAAACGGGTCTGCGCGCTTAACCATTTTTTCTTTAATCAAAGATAGCAGAAATTTTCAATAAAGAAAAGAAAAAGCCGGGCTTTTTTTCGCCCGGCCCATTCTTTATCTACCCGCTTCTCTAATCAATGCCCTTTGGTGTCCTCGTATTCGGCGTCAATCACCTGGCCGTCCTGCTTCGGCCCGGGTTGTGCCTCCGGACCGGGTTGACCGCCCGGAGGAGGCGGCGCTCCCGGGCCCGCCTGGCTCCGATAGAGCATCTCGGCCATTTTATAGGACGCCTGAGTAATCCGGTTCATAGCGGCTTCCATCTGCTCCCGGGATTCGCTCTGAACCGCTTTTTTGCCCTCGGCGAGCGCCTCTTCCAGCGCGCTCACTTCGCTCGGATTCAATTTCTCCCGATTTTCTCTCAGGATTTTTTCCGTATTATAAATCAAGGTATCCAGCCGGTTCCTGGTTTCCACCGCTTCCTTGCGCTTCCGATCCTCATCCGCGTTGGTTTTGGATTCATCCACCATCCGCTTGATCTCATTTTCAGTCAGGCCCGAGCCGGCGGTGATGGTAATGTTCTGGACTTTCCCGGTGGCCATATCCTTGGCCGCGACATTCAAGATCCCGTTGGCGTCAATGTCAAACGCGACTTCAATTTGCGGAATCCCGCGCGGAGCCGGCGGCAGTCCGATCAGATGAAATTTTCCCAGGGTGCGGTTGCCGGATGCCATCGGCCGCTCGCCCTGGAGCACATGGATTTCCACCGTGGTCTGGCCGTCTTCCGCGGTGGTGAAAATTTCGCTCTTGCGGGTCGGGATGGTGGTATTCCGGGTAATCAAAGTGGTCATCACTCCGCCCAAAGTTTCCACCCCCAGAGAGAGCGGGGTTACATCCAGAAGCAAGATATCCTTGACTTCCCCGGAAAGCACCCCGGCCTGAATCGCGGCGCCCACTGCTACCACTTCATCCGGGTTAACCCCCTTATGCGGCTCTTTGTTAAAAATTTCCTTGACCAACTGCTGGACCTTCGGGATCCGGGTGGAACCGCCCACCAGAACCACCACATCAATCTGATCCGGTTTCAGTTTCGCGTCCTGGATTGCCTGCATTACGGGTCCGCGCGACCGCTCAATCAGGTCTTCCATCAATTGCTCCAGCTTAGAGCGCGAGAGCTTGACATTCAGGTGCTTGGGACCCGAGGCATCCGCGGTTAAAAAGGGCAGGTTGATCTCGGTTTCCATTACCGAGCTTAACTCAATCTTGGCCTTCTCCCCGGCATCCTTTAACCGCTGAATCACCATCCGATCCTTGCTCACATCAATTCCGGTATCCTTCTTGAATTCATCCACCAGCCAGAGAATAATCCGCTGGTCAATGTCATCTCCGCCCAGATGAGTGTCGCCGTTGGTGGATTTAACCTCAATCACACTCTCTCCCACTTCCAGGATGCAGATATCAAAAGTTCCTCCCCCGAAATCGTAAACCGCAATGGTATGAATCTTCTGCTTGTCCAGGCCGTAAGCCAAAGCCGCGGCCGTGGGCTCATTGATGATCCGTTTGACATTCAGGCCCGCGATCCTTCCCGCGTCCTTGGTCGCCTGGCGCTGGGAATCATTGAAATAGGCCGGAACCGTGATTACCGCATCCTTAACCTCCTCCCCCAGATACGCCTCCGCGGCCTTTTTCAGCTTCTGCAGAATGATGGCGCTCACCTCCGGCGGTGAATACCGCTTCCCCTGAGCCTCAACCCAGGCGTCGCTGTTGGTTCCTTCAACCACCCGGAACGGAACCATCTTGATTTCCTGCCCCACTTCTCCGAATTTCCGGCCCATAAAGCGCTTGATGGAATAAACCGTATTTTCCGGGTTGGTGATTGACTGGCGCTTGGCGATCTGGCCGACCATCCGTTCGCCCTCTTTAGTAAAACCAACCACGCTCGGGGTCAGACGACTGCCTTCCTCGTTGATAATCACCTTCGGCTCTCCGCCTTCCATAATCGCAACCACCGAGTTGGTGGTTCCCAGGTCAATTCCGATTGTCTTTCCCATCTTAATCTACCTCCTTCAAATTGAGCGCATAAGCCTGAGCCTGAAACACTCAACTTAAAACCTAAGCATCCCGGCAAAGCCTGTCAAGGCATTAGATTTCCGGCCGTTTGACCTGCTTGGGAACCAGACACTCTTGCTTGCCCTGCGAAGCTCCGAAGGAGCGAAGCAGGGTCTGCGATTCCTTTGAATACAATTCTGGGGCGCAAGCACTCATTTAGGGGGCGGGACACTCTTGTCCCGCGTTTGAATACACTCCTCCCGTCAAATCCGCTTATGAAGTTTCAAGGGCAAATATTTTTTTGCCCAGGCGCTGGAGCAATGAAGCAGAGACGAGGTTGAGTCTGGGTTAATCGGGCTTGCTGGCAAATCGCCGTTTCAAGGTTTCAAGGTTTAGAAGTTTCAAGGTTTGAACCCGAAACGCGAAACCCGAAACCCGGAACCGGCGACTGCGTCGCCTCCTCCAACTCGCGCTGAAATTTACCCACGCAAGCCCCAATTTTAACCACAACGACACAACGAATTATGGGTACGGGCTTTCCGGTGGAAAGCCCAACAAATTGGGTGAAGGACTCCGTCCTTCCCGTGGGACGCACATATAAAGAACCACTCGCATATCACATGGTCTCGGCTTGGGGCGCGGACACTCCTGTCCGTCATTTATCCCAAGCTGTGCCATGGTTGTTGTCCCTCTCAGCCCTGCCAAGTCCCGTGTTCACAACGGAATTCTTCTAGGAACGACCGCTTGTTTTGATGAACGAGTGCTACTGTCTCTAATGCGCCGGTACTGAGGAAAGGCAAAAGAGGAATGAGGAAAGGTAATGCAACTCCACGATGCCGATTCCTTTCCTCTTTCCAACCTTCCTCTTTCCTCACGCCGGCAGTCTCGGTCGGTGGTTGAAGCCAGGCTCAAGGTTGCGCGTTCCTGAGACAGACCCTGAGGGTCTTTCCCCGCTCTTGCGGAGATTGAACATAGATGACAGCTATAATATACGCGCGCCCCGGCCTTTTTTCAAGCCCTTGTTTAATTTAACTAAACGATATTTTAACCTATAAAATCAGTAGGTTATGCCATTTTTGCCGCTTTTGCCGAATTTCTCTTGAAATGCCTGTCCTCCATGCCTACTCCGCCGTAGTAGCCTACGGCTACGAAGGCTGGAAGCCCCTTCCTGTCCGAACAATCTGTTGGCGAAGGAGGAACCGGATCTGACATTAAAATTGATTATAATTGAAAAGAGTAATATAATATTATTAGAAAGGGGTAAAAAATGGCGACCAAATCTTTTGAGGCGAGGGTGCTTTGCAGAGATGATCCACCGGATAAAAAAGGCGAGAAATACAGCGCGGAGCAAAAGAAACAATTCCTCTGGTACACCCATCAGGTCTTTAATGAAAGCATCCGAAAGGTTCTTCCTTATGTCTTCAAAATGAAGCGAGGAGAACTTGGGGATGAATTCCAGGCGATTTATTATGCCATATCTTCAAGCCAAGATGCGGTTGGAAAGCTGGAAGCGATTACAAGCCTTGATTGGTCATCCAAAAAAATCGGAAAGTCAGAGCCTGAAAAATGGAAAGAGATTTTACGATATAGAGAACTTGAAAAAGAATTTCGTCAAAAACTTAAAGATGAGGAAAAAAACACCAAAAAGTTTCGCAAAGAACTGCAAAAGAAAAAAAAGGCATTAGCAAATGAGATCGGGCAAAAGGATATATGGGCTGATGCTGCATCAATTATTCAGCAAAAAAATAATCTTCTTTTCGATCGTGAAAAAATCTTACCCAATCTTCCTTCGGAATTCAGAAGAAAAATTTTTGAAATGTGTATTCAACTTATCCATGGGCATCAAGAATTGGTCGCAAACTGGCAAGATGAGCATGCGGAATGGTTACAAGAGAAAGATAAATTTGAGGAAGAACATCCCGATTATATGAAAGTTCGGCCAATTCTTGAGGAATTTGAGAAGGAGGCAGGAAAAGTAAAAGGAAGCAGAATAAGGTGGTTAAAATATCTTGATTACATGTCTTCTCATCCCGAGTTGGCTGGTTGGAGAGGTGGAGAGGCAAAAGTTGAGCCTCTTACCTCTGCGGAAAGGGCGAAATTTCGCAAGCCCAGAGAACACTTTGAAGCTTTTTTTAAAAAGAACCCGGAATTGAGCGCTCTGGATAGTATCCATAAACAATACCAAGAAAAATTTGCCAGAACACAGACAAAAAGGACCCCCAATCCAGATGGATTTAAGCACCGGCCCACTTTTACACTGCCCTCTGCAAACTTGCATCCAGCCTGGTACAGCTTTAAAGGAGCGACTGATCCAACCAAGGGGGCGACTTATAAATTAAATTTTAGAGAAGATCGCAGGGTGGATTCTTTTATGAATCTAAAGGTTCTTACCGACATGGAAGGAGAAGGCAGAAATCCAAAAGGAATGATTACTTATGATTTTGAGCCAGATGATAGAATCAGAGATTTCAGATATATCGGAACTACTGAGAAGGGAAAAAAGGCCAAAGGATTTGTTTATTATGACAAGATTTTAGAAAAAGAGCGACCTGCAAAGATTCAAGGAATCAAGCTTGTTTTCAGGCCGCCTCGTTCCGATGGCGTCCCTTATCTGATTTTCTCCTGCTCAATTGAAGATGAAAAATCCAAGATAAAAATCTGGCAAGATAAAGAGTCAGAAGAAGGCCCTGATGAGGCAAGAAAAGGAAAAAAAGCAAAGAAGATATATCCGCCTGAACTGGTAACCCTGGCGATAGATTTCGGGCAAAGACATCTTGGCGCCATAACCATTTGCAAAAACAATAATGGCAAGCCGGAGCAGATAAAATTCATTCCAGCCTATCCGAAAAGGAAACAAGGCAAGCAAACGAAACCGGTATCAGCTTGGCTGGCCAAAGTTCCTGGCTTAACCTTCAATGCCATTGGAATGCATGAAAAGGAAATCCGCGCGGGTATGCACCAGCGATTCCAGGATCCCAAAAGCATTCGGCAAGCAGGAGAAAAAGAGGGAAGGGCAAGCAAGCCTCGGCATATTCCGGAAACCGAAACTTCATTTGCACATCTTCGCGATCACATTGCTGGAATGAAAGAAGACCATTACAAAAAAGCCGCCAATTTGATTATCAAAACTGCGTTGCAAAATGGGGCGCAAGTTATTCTTCTTGAAGATTTAAAGAAATATAGACCCATGCTAGAAAAGGAAAGCAGAGAGAACCGCAGAAGAATGCAATGGGCAGTTCGGCAAACAGCGGAGTTTTTGAAAAAGACCGCAAAACCCCTAGGACTTTTGATTTATGATCGGATAAACCCTGCATATACCTCTAGCATGTGCTCAGTTTGCGGAAATCCTGGAGCCAGAATTAGTCTGCCTAGCAAAAGAAATTGGGAGAAATATTATGCAGAATATTACGGAAAAGAAAGGCGTATGATTGCTGTCGTTGGCGGGCAATTTTTCTGCTGTCCCGTTTGCAAGAAAATCATCAATGCCGACATAAATGCCTCTCAAAATATGCATAAGGTCTTTTATAATACATTTAACTGGCCCCCAAAAATGGAGAAGAAAGAAAAGAAAATTTTCTGGGAGTCAGTTAGAGAGCAAGCCCAAAATATTCTAGATCAAAAGGCTGAGCCAAAACGCGAGGAGGATATCTCTTATTGAGCTCTGAAGGCGAAAGAGAACAAATACCAGTTTCCATGCTCAACGCCCTGCTCTACTGCGAGAGGCGGTTTTATCTTGAGTATGTTGAAGGTGTGATGGCTTATAATGCGCCGGTGGTTGATGGCGCATTTAAGCACCAAAAGCCCCTGCAGAGTTCACCGGCAATGCACAAGCGAAAAAAGGAAGAGAAGATCAAAACGCGCAATGTTTCTTTAGGCTCCGAAATCCTGGGAATAATGGCAGTGGCGGACATTTTGGAGGAAGAAGATGGCGGCATTTATGCAGTGGAACAAAAGCGAGGAAAAGCGCCTAGGGATGAAGATGGAAAACCATTCGCCTGGGAAAATGACTCGGTTCAGGTCTGCGCTCAGGGAATGCTGGTTGAAGAATGCCTTAAAAAAAAATTGGAAAAGGGAATTGTTTATTATATGGGATCGCGGGAACGGGTGGAGGTTCCCTTTACCAAAGAGCTACGCGAAAAAACCTTGAATGCCATTAAAAGGGCCACCGAACTTTCAAAGGCCGGGAAAATACCGCCACCATTAAATGGTAGTCCCCGTTGTCCCTCCTGTTCCTTGCTTCCGCTTTGCCTGCCAGAGGAAACCCTATATTGCAAAGGACAAAAAAGTACACCTTTAAGCGGCACGATTGCTCTTGCGGATATTGATCTCGGCAAAGTGCTTTATGTTCAGGAGCAAGGCTCATACATTTCAGTGAAGGGTGAAAGCCTGATAGTAAGTCATAACAAGGAAGAAATCCTGCATCAGCCATTGGTTGACTTATCAGAAGTGGTGGTTTTTGGAAATGTGCAATTTTCCACCCAGGCAATGCAGGCATTATTGCAGACTAATATCCCGGCAAGCTTCCTCTCGGTCTATGGCCGATTTAAGGGGATTCTTCAACCGGAAATTTCCAAGCATGGCCCGCTCAGGATGGCTCAATATAAGTCTGCGCTGGAGCCTGATTTTGTAATGCAAATGGCAAAGGAGATTGTCAGATCCAAAATTCACAATTGCCGGGTGCTCTTGATGAGGTCTTTACGGACGCATTCCCAGTCTGTATCAGAAAATGAGCCAGATAATTCTGAAGATCAGATCAACGAGTTCAAAAACGATTTGCCCATAATGCGTCTTAAAGACCTGGAAGAAAAGACCTTTTCCGCGAAAACCCCGGATGAGCTTCGGGGAATAGAAGGCGCCGCGGCGCATTTCTATTTTCAAAATTTCCAACGGATGATTACTGCGGAATCCTCAGAAGGAGAGTTTGATTTCACCTCCCGGAATCGGAGGCCGCCAAAAGACCCGGTTAATGCCTTGCTTTCATTTGCCTATGCGATGCTGGCTCGTGATCTTCATTCCGCAATTCTAACCGTTGGCCTTGACCCTTACATTGGATTTTATCATATTCCCAAACACGGAAGGCCGGCATTGGCTCTGGATCTGATGGAAGAATTCCGGCCGGTTATAGCGGATTCGGTAGCGCTTACGCTCATCAACAAACAAATGGTCTCTGCCGATGATTTTATCCAATGGGAGAATTCCTGCTTGCTTACCGAGAACGGCCGTAAGGCCTTTTTCTCAGCCTATGAATCAAGAAAATTGACCGAAATTAGCCATCCAGTGTTTGGGTATAAGGTTAACTATCGCCGGGCAATAGAAACCCAGGTGCGATTCCTCGCTGCGGTGCTCCGGGGTGATATCCCGGAATATAAAGGCTTCATCATCAGGTAAAATGGATACCTATATCATTGCCTATGACATTCGCAATCAGAAAAGGCTTCATAAAGTTTTCAAGACCATGAAAGATTTCGGGGAACATCGGCAATACTCAATTTTTGAATGCCGGTTATCCGAGGTTTCGTTGCTCAAGCTCAAGAATAAGTTGGAAAATATTATTGACAAGCAGGATGACCAAGTGCTCATAATAAAACTTTGCGAATCTTGCCTCAATAGCATTGAGGCTATGGGGATACCCCGACTGGTTTCTACGGATGGATATATGATTGTTTAATTTCCTACTTGACAAGCTATCAAAAATATGCTTCAATATAATCGGCTACGGCCCTTGCTTTGCTATAGGCAGGCAAGTTGCCCTCTGTCAGGTGAGTGTCTAAAGCCTATTATGGTACGGGCTTCGGCCCTAGGCCATTTACCCGAAAGGGGAGTAGGCGAACGGGAGGGCAGGAGATTTTTTGAGAGGTGCGAGAGCCTCAGTGGGAAACAGGAGACCTTGGGGCTCTCGCAAATTTTGAAATCTTTGAATACTTTATTGATTATTGGCATTGGCGGAGAATTTATGGCAACGGTATGATAGGAAAAAACATAAATTTATGGCTCTCTCGCAAAAACAGAAAAAATCCTTTGTTCTTTGAAAATTTATACTGAGACAGAAGAAAAGACCTCTCAAAAAAAATTCTCCTGGACACGAGGTCGGGATCGTAAAGCTGAGAGGAATTGGTCAAGAAGAAAAGACCTCTCAAAAAAAATTCTCCTGGACACATAATATAAAGGAAGGCCACAAACGCTCCAATCAATGAAGAAAAGACCTCTCAAAAAAAATTCTCCTGGACACGTCTAATCTTGAATAGAACTTGACCGGCGGGATAAAGGAAGAAAAGACCTCTCAAAAAAAATTCTCCTGGATAACCTACTCATCAAAGCGCCGATTCCCGTTCCACCTTCGCTCGGATTACCGAGCTACGGCGGACAGGCAAGCACAAAAAATAATAAAAGCGTGTTGCGAGCAGGGGTATTCCCCCGCAGAGAGCAACACGCTTAAAAATTAAGCAGGCACAAGAGTCCGCGCCCCAAGAATTCTTTGCGCCCTTGCCTACTCCGCCGTAGTAGCTACGGCTACGAAGGCTGGATGCGGTCTTTGCGGTGAGAATTTATCTGAATTCGGTCAGCCACAAGGCCTGACGCTACGGCGCTTTGCGCGCCGAGATAGACGAAGCGGCCTGGAGCAGCCTCTATCGCACGATCAGCCAGCCCTTTCCAAAACCCGCCTCCGGCAAGATCGCCGTGAAGGTCATTAACCACTACGGCGACGAGGCGCTAAAGGTATTCGAGATTTGATCTGGGGCGGGGTTAGAGCGTTACAACCCGTCAATTCTGACGCTGGAAGCAGGATTGAGCAAAAAGGAAAGTTGTTCCAGGAGGGATAAGAGATCTTTTGAGCGATAATTTCTGAGCAAGGGGATTTGATAGCAGGGGAGATCTTTGAGGAATTCCAGGAGCCGGCCGCGCTGAGTGATAAAAAACTGAGCAAGATTTTTGTCGCCGGTTTTTTCCGAGAGTTGCGGAAGATAATCCGCAAAGCCATACATTTCCTTTTTATTTATTTCCACCAGCTTTTCCGCCATCTCCAGAGGGCTGATCTTTTTCAGACCCGGGCCGTCTCCCTCAATAACCACCGCCGCGCTCAAGTCAACCTGGTCAACAATTTGAATCCCGGGCAAAAGCTCCTGGAGCTCCAGCTTGGCCTGGAGATGGGCATAGTTGAAAAGAATTTTCCTGATTGCGGTCCTGAGATAGATTCCGGTTTTTCTGGAAGCCGTCAGATTTTTACTCAAGCCGGATTCCAGTAACAGGCGGGCGCCGATTCGGAGGGGGGTGACATATCTTCTGGCTTTTCCGAAGCTGAGGATGGTAAAGTCGTCGGAGAGGAAAGGATTCCCCTGTTTGAGCCAGTTGAGAAGCAAGCGGGTTTTTCCGGTTCCGCCCTGGCCCGCGATCAAGATTCCCCTGCCTTCTTTAACCAGGCAGGTGGAATGGACCCAGATAAACCCGAGCGGCTGAGCAAGCCATCTAAGGGCCGGCTCAACCATTTGCTTGGCAACAATCATTTTACTGAACGCGTTTCCATAAAACTTGATCCGGCGCGGGGGCTGAGCGAGCCGCTCAAACCGGATCACCCAGCGCGCCAGTTTGTGTCTGCCGGGGAAATCAAAAGGAGGCATCTCCGGCGGGTTTTTGCTTTTTTGATATCGGGAAAGATGATTCAACTCAATTTCCAGGTCCAGGGTGATGGGCGGATTTTGCGGATCAATCTGATAAAAGGACAGCTCCCTGCGGACCGCCTGCGCCAGAGCGGGCTGTCCGTAAATCTGGAACTGGCAGATTCCGTCCAGATCAAAATAAACCGGTTTGAAGAGATTTTTTGACATCGCTGGTTTCATTTTCTATCATACCAGAGAGAGGAGATATGCCCAACTCGGCGCCAGATGACTCGGGGATTTATCCGAAGGAATGCCTTCGGTGCGCGCATTGCTGTCAGCCGTATTTCAGTTTGTATGCGAGCGAGGATGATGAGCTGAGGTGGCGGCGGGAAGGCCGGGAGGATATTTTGGAGCGCCTGCACTGGGAGCGGAAGAACATTATCTGGAGGGACGATCAGCCGGTGAATCTGGCCACCGGGGAAGTCGCGCGGAGATGCTTCTGGCTTGAGAAAAATCCGGACGGGACCGCCAATTGCGCCATCCATACTGCCAAGCCCAAAATCTGCTGTGATTATTCGCCTGGAAGCTCGGAGCTCTGCATCCAGTACCGGAGGGTCCGGGAGTATATCATCGGCATTGACCTTCACGGAACTTTGCTGGCGCCGGGAGAAAAATTTGAGGAGGAGTTGGTGGTGCCGATCGCGAGCGAGCTGGATCGGCTCAAGAGCAAGGCTTTGCTCTGGCTCTGCACCGGGAATGACCTGTCCTTTGTCAAGGTCAAGGTGCCGGAGCCGGTGCGGGAGATGATGGACGGATATGTGCTGGAGACCGGCTGTTCGGTGAGCCGGGACAAGAAGAGCGAGGAACTGATTGCCGGCAGGGAGGAGATAGAAATCATCAAGAGCCTGGAAAATCTTTTAAGAGGGATGAATTTCCCGGACCTGAAATATTTCGGGCACCGGCTCGCCAGCATCAGTATGTTCACGGACCAGCCCCGCCAGTTTTACCACCAGATCAAGCTGATCGTGGACAAAACCGAATATCGCGGCCGGGTCGCGGTCACCTATTCCAGTGTCGCGGTTGACCTCCTGCCCAAAGGCTATGACAAATACCGGGGACTTTCCGCGCTGAGCCAGGGCAGGAAGATCATCGGAATTGCGGATTCGGCCAATGACTTGAACCTTCTCCTCCGCTCGGATTACGCGTTTTCTCCGGCGAATTTTGCCCGGGAGCTGGAGCCGGCGTTTTTGCGGGAGGGAAGGAAGATCGTGGAGCTATCGCATCTGGATTCGCTGGAGCCTAATACCCTGGCGATTTCCTGCCAGCGAGAAACCCGGGGGGCGCTGGAGATCCTCAGATTTCTGGCCAATCATTTATGATGGGAATTTGGGATTTGCCAAAGTCCGGGAATTTTGGTATAAGTGAGGAAAATTTTTAGTTTGAATCCGGAATCGCAGGAGGAGGGCAATGAAAACAGGGTTTATTGCGGCGGTAATAATTGCGGCAGGCGTGTTCAACTTTTCCTTATCCACCCGGGCGAAAGAAAACCAGCCTGAAGCCAGGCTGGGATCAGTGGCCCAGGTTTCCAGCGGGTTTGAGCATACCTGCGCCATTGACAAAGCCGGCGCGCTCTGGTGCTGGGGCGCAAATTATAACGGCCAGATCGGAGACGGCGCCTGGCTGAATCGGGAGATCCCGGTTCGGATCGGAAAGGATACCAACTGGAAACAGGTTTCAGCCGGCTTTTACCACACCTGCGCTCTTCAGAAGGATGGCGCGGTTTACTGCTGGGGTTCTAATAAAGTCGGCCAGGTCGGGAACAATAAACGGGAAGATGTGAATAAGCCGGCAAGAATTCAAGCCAGAAAAAAATTTAAGTCAGTCTCGGCCGGCCGCTATCATACCTGCGCGGTGAGCGAGGACGGCCGGATGATCTGTTGGGGACCGATGGAATGCGCGGTACCGGAAGTTTGCGGCGCGGAAAAGAAAATTAAGCCAACGCCGTTAAGCAAAGAGAAGGATTGGGCAGAGGTGGAACTAGGCGGGAAGCATCTCTGCGGGATCAAAACTGATGGAACGCTCTGGTGCGGTGGCAATGACATTTTCGGGCAACTGGGGAACGGATTTAATAATTTTGAAAAACAACCGGTATTGGTTAGCTCGGACACGGATTGGCTTCAAATCAGCGCCAGCTTGAATCAAACCTGCGCCTTGAAAAAAGACGGCTCGCTCTTTTGCTGGGGCTATAATTATTTCGGACAAATCGGGGACGGAACCGATCTCAGCAAGAACGCTCCGGTCCAGATCGGTAAAGGCGCTTCCTGGACTCAGGTGTCGGCCGGAACAAATTTTGGATGCGCGATCAAGGCCGACGGCACGCTCTGGTGCTGGGGCAATAATGAAAAGAATCAACTCGGCGCCGGCAAAGGGGAAAATACGACCCATCCGGTTCAAGTCGGCACGGGCAAAGACTGGGCCGAAGTTTCCGCCGGAGGATACCATACCTGCGCCAAGAAAACCGACGGCGCACTCTTTTGCTGGGGCTGGAACGGAGACGGCCAGCTCGGAGACGGAACCCGCGCGAATTGGAACCGGCCGCTCCAGATCGGAAAAGACACCGACTGGTCGGAAATCGCATTGGGAATCTGGAACACCTGTTCCGTCAAAAAGGATGGCACGCTCTGGGGATGGGGAAATAATGAATATGGAGTCTTGGCCGATGAAACCGATCTTGACCGGCAGGTTCCGGTCCAGGTCGGAAAAGAGAGCAATTGGCTGGAAGTAATTTCCGGGTCTGGCTACCTTTGCGCGAGAAAAACCGATGGGACGACCTGGTGCCTGGGGAAGAATAATTTAGGTCAACTGGGAAATAATGATAATTGGCTCCTGCCGAAAAAGGTTTTGGTCCAGATCAGCCCGGATCCGGGCTTCTCAAAACTGAGCGCGGGAAATAGCCAGTCCTGCGGGTTTAAGAACGACGGTAGTTTATGGTGCTGGGGAAATAACGCTAACGGTCAGCTCGGAGATAACACCCGCGCCAGTCGGAACCACCCGGTCAGGGTCGGAGATGATGCCGACTGGATCCAGATCAGCGAGGGATGGTTTCATACCTGCGCGATCAAGAAAAACAACACGCTCTGGTGCTGGGGAAGTAATGCCGACGGCAGACTGGGAATTGTGGAAGATAAAGACAAGATGTCTCCCGCCCAGGTGGGCCAGGAGAAAAAATGGGTCCAGGTTGCGGCCGGAAAAGATCATACCTGCGCGCTCAAAAAGGATGGCGCTCTTTTCTGCTTTGGCAAGAATGATTTAGGCCAACTCGGAAACGGCAAGGATAAAATTGAAAGAGAGCCGATCCGGATCGGGAAGGACGCCAATTGGAAAGCCCTGGCCGCGGGGAACGCTCATACCTGCGGTTTGAAAACCGACGGCACGCTCTGGTGCTGGGGAAGCAACCGCGACGGCCAGCTGGGAGACGCGACTAATACTGGCCGCAAGGAACCGGCCAAAGTCGGGGCTGACTCGGATTGGGTGGAGGTGCTGGCCGCGGGAGATCATACCTGCGCCCGGAAAGCCAACGGCGCTCTCTGGTGCTGGGGCAATAACAAATACGGCCAGCTCGGAGACGGCTCGGCCTGGCGGGAAAATCCGGTCAAAGTCAGCCAGCCCTGAAACCAGCAAACCCCGGGCGCAGATCTCTTCTGCGCCCGTTTTTTTCTCTCGGCAATATTTCTCCAAAAAAGCTGAACCTTCCTCGCTCTTATTTTTTCCGCGATCGCCAAAATTTGATAACTAGAAAATTCCGGCCGACCTGCTAAAATAGAAAAATGAATCTTGAGGAGCTGTTAATCCAGGTCCGCGGCCCGATCCGATACCTGAACCGGGAGATGAATTCCTGGCGCAAAGACCCGGGTTCGGCAAAACTGAAAGCCGCGCTCCTGTTCCCGGACCTCTATGAAGTCGGGATCAGCCATCTCGGCCACCTCCTGCTGTATCATATTCTCAACTCCCGCCAGGATATTTTTTGCGACCGCTCCTATGCGCCCTGGCCGGATTTCGCCGAGTTGATGCGGAAAAATAATTTCCCGCTTTACGGCTGGGAGAGCAAAATCCCGCTCAAGGATTTTGAACTCATCGGATTCACCCTCCCCAATGAGCTTTGCTTTTCCAATGTGCTTTTTATGCTGGAGCTCGCCGGCATTCCGCTCCGGGCGCAAGAAAGGCAAAATGGCGACTGGCCCCTGATCATTGGCGGGGGTCCGTGCGCGAGCAACCCGGAGCCGATGGCGGATTTTTTTGACGCGTTCTTTTTCGGAGAAGCGGATGAGGCGATCCTGGAAATCGCGGACGGTTTGCTCAAATGGAAAAGCCGGGGAGACGGAAAAAAAGAATCCCTTCTCCTGGAGCTTTCCAGGATTCCCGGGGTTTATGTGCCTGCATTTTATGAGCTGGAATTTGATAAAAACCAAGGGTTCAATAAATTGAACCCCTACCAAGCGATCAAGGCCAGCCCGGGAATTCCGGAAAAAGTCCGGAGAAGGCTGGTGGCGGATTTGAACCGGGTCTTTTTCCCGACCCGGCAAATCGTGCCGTTTGCCGAGGCGGTGCACGACCGGCTGGTGATAGAGATCGCCCGGGGATGCACGCGCGGCTGCCGCTTCTGCCACGCGGGAATTATTTACCGTCCTTATCGGGAGCGCTCTCCGGGCAAAATTCTGGAATTGGCGCGGGAGGGTCTGAAAAATACCGGCTATGAGGAGCTTTCGCTTTTGAGCCTGTCCGCGGGGGATTACAGCGGGATTGAGGAATTGATCGTGCAATTGATTTCCGAGCATTGGCCCAAGCGGGTCGCGGTCTCGCTTCCGAGCCTGCGCGTTAATTCGCTCACGCCGATCCTGCTCAATGCGATCAAGCGGGTGAGAAAAACCGGCTTCACCATTGCCCCGGAAGCGGGCAGTGAAAGACTGCGCCGGGTTCTGAACAAGCAAATTACCGACCAGGAGATTTATGAGACCGTAGAGAGGGTGCTTCGGGCCGGATGGCGGACTTTGAAGCTGTATTTTATGACCGGTCTGCCCTCGGAGACCAATGATGACATCAACGGCATCAGCCGCCTGATCCGCGCGATCAATGGAATCGCCAAACGGATTCAGCCCTCGGCCCAGTTCAACCTGAGCATCAGCGGGTTCATTCCCAAACCGCACACCGCTTTCCAATGGGAAAAACAGGCCGGAATTCCCGAGCTCATTGAAATCCGCGAACAACTTTCAAATGAACTCCCCAGAAACCGGGTCCGCTTCCGGTTTGAAGACCCGAAGAGCACTTTCCTGGAAGGCGTCTTCAGCCGGGCCGGAAGAGAGATGAGCAAGGCGATTGAAAGGGCATACCGAAACGGCGCTCATTTTGACGGCTGGGCAGAGCAATTTCGGTTTGAGGTCTGGAGGAAAGCATTTGAGGACCTGGGAATCAACCCGGAAGACTATCTCAAGGAACGGGAAGAAAACACCCTTTTCCCCTGGGAGCATCTGGATCCGGGGGTTGAAAAAAGTTTCTTGCGCAAAGAGCGCGCCCGGTCAAGAACCGGAGAAATTACCGGGGACTGCAGGATTTCGGGATGTCAGGAGAATTGCGGGGTTTGCGATCAAAAGGAAATTATGCCCAGGCCCGAGCCGATGTCGGAACGAAAAAGCAGTGAGGACCTGGTTAAAATCCTGGACCAGGCAAGGGGTCAGGAAAATATTTATTTCCGCTATTTGATTAAATACAGCAAGCTCGGAGAGCTTAGATTTCTCGGTCCCCTGGAAAATAATCGGATGTTCCTCCGTGCCGTAAGAAGGGCCGATCTGCCTATGAGATACAGCCAGGGATTTCATCCCCTTCCTAAAATCTCCTTCAGCCCGGTGCCCCCGGTCGGGGTTGAGAGCGAAGTGGAATTTATGGAGCTGGAGCTATTGGAGCGCTGGACCCCGGAAAAAGTCAAAACCCAGCTCCAGGAAGTTTTGCCCCAGGGAATGGAAATCCTGGAAACCAAAGAGATTTCCCTGAAAGCCCCGGGCATTACCCGGCAAATCTCCGCCATTGAATATCGGGCGCAAATTCCGGAAGATTTAAAATCTTTTTTCAACCAGGATAAAATCTCCTGCTTTTTGAGCCGGCCCAGTCTGGAAATTATCCAGAATCGGGAAAAAGGATCCCGAACCGTGGACTTAAGGCAGAAGGTAAAGTTTATTGAGCAACTATCTGAAAATACGATAAAATTTGCGATAGTAAACACTGAAGGGCCCGGGGTTAAGCCCCAGGAAGTGATGATGGAAATTTTTGGCCTGAATGAGAAGGATCTGAACCGGATCGGCTATCGCCGGGTTCAGGTGTATTTTCGGGAGCAAAGGCCGGTAAATTATCCGGAAACCGCGGTCCGGGCCCGTCCCGGAACGCATTATAAAAGGAGATAGAAAATGCCGGATCTGATTTTAGTTAATGCCGAGAATTTTGAAACCAGGGTTGCCCTGATTGAAAACGGGGGTCTGAGTGAAATCTTTATTGAACGCGAGAGCCGGAAGGGTATGGTGGGAAATATTTACAAGGGCAAAGTGATCCGGGTGCTTCCGGGTATGCAATCCGCGTTTGTGGAGATTGGTCTCAAGCGCACCGCGTTTTTATATGTTTCCGAGATTTCTCAGATTGAGTCGGGCGTTTTCCAGGATGAGATTGACCTGGAAATGGATCAGAAGGAACCGCGTAAATATTTCCCCGGCGAAATCCAGATTCAGGATTTGGTAAAAGAGGGTCAGGAGATTCTGGCGCAGGTGCTCCGGGAGCCGATCGGGGACAAAGGCGCCCAGATCACCACTTATATCTCGCTTCCGGGCAGATACCTGGTCTATATGCCGGAGGTCCGGCAGATCGGGGTGAGCCGGAAGATAGAGAACGAAAAGGACCGGATTCGGCTCCGAAGGCTGGTGGATGGCTTGCGGCCCGAAAGCGCCGGCGGATTCATCATCCGGACCGCTTGCGGCAGAGCCGGCGATGACGAGATCAAGGCGGAGCTGGACTATTTAATTTCGCTCTGGGGGGGGCTCCGGGAAAAAGCCCTGAAAAGCGCGGTGCCGAGCCTGGTTTATCAGGAGCCGGCCCTGGAGCTGATGGTGATCCGGGAATACCTGACCCCCCAGACCTCAAAAATCATTGTGGATCATCCGGAAAGCTTTGCCCGGATCAGGGATTTTCTGAAACGGACTTCGCCGAGACAGGAGGGAATGGTTGAACTCTGGACCGGGAAGGAGCCGGTTTTTGAGCATTTCGGAGTGGAGCTGGAACTGGACAAGGCTTTGACCAAGCGGGTCTGGCTCAAGAGCGGGGGATATATCGTGATTGATGAAACCGAGGCCCTGGCCACGGTGGATGTCAATACCGGCAAATATATCGGGGCGCGTGACTTTGAGGACACGATTTTAAAGACCAACCTGGAGGCCAGCCGGGAAATTGTTTCTCAACTCAGGCTGCGCAATATCGGCGGGATCATCATCATTGATTTCATAGATATGAACCGGATCAAGAACCGGGAGAAGGTGATCAACCTGCTCCAGGAGGAGCTGAAAAAGGATAAAGCCAAAAGCGTGGTGATCCGGATCAGCGAAATCGGTCTGACCGAGATGACCCGCAAACGGAGCGCGGAGAGCCTGACCAAAAAAATGTGCGCGCCCTGCCCCTATTGCGAGGGCAAGGGATATTTGAAGAGCGGCCGGACCATTGCCTATGAAATTTATCGGGACCTGGTGAAGAATAAAGGCGAGCTTGCGGGAAAGACGGTAAAATTGTATATTAACTCTCAGGTGGCCGAGTTATTACTGGGAGAGGAGAAGCGGCTGTTGGAGCAGTTGGAACAGAAAAGTCAAATCCGGGTTCAGATGGAGATTCAGTATAATTTTCATCAGGAGCAATATGAGTATTCGGTAGTGGAGGATGGGACGGCTAAACCGGGAGGCTGAGGATGCTGGATAAATTAGCCGGGGAGAAATTAGGAGACCTGCTGGTCAAGGCCGGCGTGATTGATGAGCTTCAGCTCCAGGCCGCGCTCGGACATCAGCGAAGATGGGGCCATAAAATCGGCAAATGCCTGATTGACCTCGGATTCCTGGAAGAAGCGGACCTGCTCAAATTCCTGGGTGATAAATTCAAAATCAAGGCCGTGGATCTGTCCAAAAGCGTGATCACCGAGCAGACCTTTACCGTGGTGCAGGAAGCGGTTGCGAGGAAATACGGAGTGGTTCCGGTTTTTATTAAAGAAGGTCCCGGCGCCAAGAAAACCGTCATCCTGGCAATGAGCGACCCCACCGACCTGAAAGTGGTGGATGAGATTCAATTCCTGACCGGATACCGGGTGGAGCCGGTGCTGGCCACCGAATCAGCCATCAACAAAGTGCTGGAGCATTATGGCAAAGCCTACCGGCCCGAGAGCGTTCCTCAAGAAAGGAAACGGGAGACTGCCCGGCCCTCTGATCTTCGCAAAGAACATCAGAAGGAAGAGGAAAAGCCCCCGGACCTTGAGTCCATTGAAGAGGGAGACGATGAGCTTTTGCTCGGCGGCGGCCAGGTGGAGGAAATCCTGGACCTGAAAGAAGCGGCTCAGGAAGGGATTGAAATCACCCCGGATGATGAAGTCAAGCTGATCAAGGATGAAGTGGTTATGCTCAGGGCGGACAAGCCCAGGCCCAAAGGAACTAAAGTCGGCTCCAGCACCGAACGGATCCCCATGCGCGTCCATACCCGGGACGAATTTAAAGCCGCCCCAAAACCCAAACCTCAACCTCCACAACCTTTGCCCCGCAGACCGGAAACCCCTCCCAGGCCAACCCCTCCGCCGCAAGCCCCGGAACTAAGTCTGGCGCCTCCGGAAATAGACCTGGGGGCCAAACAAGGCCAGACCAAGCCGGAGGCGGCAAAGGAAAAGCCGGCGCCGGCCAAGCCGATAGAACCCATTGAAATCCCCGAGCATATTGAAGAAGAAAAACTGGAACTCGCGCAAGCTCATGAATTTATTCACTGGCAGGCCGAAGACGCTCCGGAGCTGGAAAAACTAACCGCGGAACCAACGGCTGAGCCGGAAGAAAAAATCAGCGCCACTTCCCCGCCGGCCCAAAAAGAAATCCGGCTGGTTAAACCGGAAAGCGCGGATGAGGACTTCTGGCAAGAGACTTCCGAACCCGCAGTCAGTTTAAAAGCCCCGGCCGCGGAATCGGAAATTGAGGATCGTCTGTCCTTTGAAAAGCCATTGGAACCCCCGCCCCCGCCCCCGCCTCCTGCTTCAGCGCCGGCTGAAAAACCAGGCTTGCTGGGAAGCCTGGAAGAACTTGCCGGAGAACAAGGTGAAAAGGAATCCGAAATCTATTCGGCAACCCCGGCCCGGGAAATGGCGGAACCGGAACCATCGCCCGGAATCGGACCCGTGGAAGAGGTCGGAGAGATGAGCCTGGAGTTTGCGCTCAAAACCATCAAGGAACTGAAAGAAGAAGTCCGGCAGAGGGAATTTCAATTTGACGAACTCCTCAACCTGATGATGAAAAAGGAAATCGGAGAAATTACCACTGAAATCTATATGCGCGAACTCAATTCCCTCAAAGAGCAAATTGAAAAAATCTCCCGCAAAAAAGAATAGCTGATTTTCAGCGCCAAGGGAGCAAAGGCATCAGGATTCAGGGAGCAGGAATTCGGAATTCAAACTCGCAACCCGCAACTCGGAACGCGAAGCATTGATTCCACCGCCAAGGCGCATCCAGCCCTCGTGGTCCCGCCTTAAACCGGGAGCGGAGGATGGTCTGCGAACAAATAAATCCGCCCGGAGGGGCGGACGGCAGTCCGCCCCTCCGGGTCAATTAGTTATTATGGATAACAAAGGCAAGAATGATAAGCCCCGCAGGTGGGATAATTTGGACTGCAACAGCCATCGCCACAGTCAACCCAGGAGCCGCAGGGGCCATAACAGATATTAGTGGCGCCCGTATCTACTACCCAGCCGCAACCGGGATTTGCTATGCAACCTCCTTTACAGCAGGATGCGGCGTCGCAAGACTCCCCAATTCCTGCGCAACAATTTCTGCACCCCCATCCAATATGACCGCGCGTGCAGTCGCACAAGCATTTCTTGGTAAATGGCGTTACCTGACCTCTCATAATACAGCACTTATTCCAGGAACATCCATTCTTGCAGTTTTTATTGGGACAACCGTTATAATTCTCCGAGCACGAGGTGCATCCTCCATATCCCGGCTTATAATATTCGTCCAAAGCATGAAAAATATGGCCGGTTTCATGGGCGTGCACGGAATCCATATTGCTGATTCCATAGCCATCATTGCTATAGGTCATCACCTCAAAGGGTCCTCCCAGATAGGCATAAGCAAAATAGCCGTCAGTGAATGTTTTGCCATTAACCACAAAAACCGAATAAGCTTGACCGGCGCCTTTGTTGCCCGCCAGCCAGGCGTTAAAGCTATCCACTTTCGCTTTATAATCTCCGCTGGAATAACCCAAACAGGTCATAATCTGGCCGATCCATAATCCCTCATCAGCAGATGAATGGGTGGCGGGTTCATAGGAAGTCTTCATGCAACTATTGGCGGATGGGCTGTAAGACACGACCACAAAACTCAAGTTTTGCGCGGACGGAGCGCGGCCAACCCACCACTTTACCCCGGACTTGACTTCCGATATCACATCCTGGATTTGAGTCTTTTTCCAGTTTTTCTTGTTGACATCAATCGCGCCATTGCTCTCGGGAAAAAAAATCGCCACCGCCACCTTTCCCGACATACTGGTCGTGGGCGCCGGAGCCATTTTCTCAGATCTATCCTGGTATAACATAGAGCCATCCGGACTCGTTCCTTGCGGTAGCTCTTTGGGAGGATGAACCTCCAGGTGATCTTGATCAATAGGAGGTCTCTCCCGGGCGTCATTCGGAGGAGGAGGCGGGTTAGGACTTAGCGTCGGCTCAACAATATTTTTTAACTGCTTATTCCACTTTTCCAGCAACCGCTTCTGCTGGTCAGTCAGCCCCGGGATTGATTGCGCATCAACCACGCCGGAGCTGACGATTAAAACTTCCTTGAGCCCTTTTAATTGATTCGCTTTTCCCTTCGGAATTAAGGCAAATAGGTCCTCCGGCGGGCCTCCAACTGTAATTTTCCCCCCAAGATCCAGCACCGCTTTTTCCACCTTCTCATAGGAGTTCAGGTTGGGCGAGGCGATGATAATAATCACCTCCTCCAGTCCTGATTCATCTTCCGCCGAATCCTGGGCTCCTTCACCGCCCTTTCCGCTCGTTTGATCTACGCTTGCGCCATTTACGCCGCTGGCATCTGATTTTCCCTGCTCAAGCCTGGGCGCATTGGGCAAGATCTTTTTTGCCTGATCTTTTGAAGAATCATTACCCGGCAGGCAGTTCAGGAACAGCATAGATGCCATTCCGGCCAGAAAAATAACAGCAAACACCCCTTTAAAACTTCTCTTCTTATCCTTCATCTTGTCCTCCCCCTTTTCAGGTTTCGGTTTAGGGAATCACTCCCCTTTTCTTGGAGGCTGATAGTAGCATCAAACCGCCAGCCTTGTCAAGTGTGAATCGGGCCAGGCCTTGAGATAGAAGATTTTGCAGACATCCCGGGATCGGCACACAATAAAATTTTATTTCAATCTTCACCGCAAAGTGCGCAGAGAATTTCATCTGTAATCTGTAATTTGCGAAGTTCTACATAGCCTTGCGCGAAGGAGAATAATCTGTTATCGCGCGAAGCGCTCGGACTTGACAGGTTTTAGAATTAGCGATACAATCATCAAACAAAAAAATCAAAAGCCTAACGGGTAAAAAACCTGTAAAAGTTAAGGCTGCTTCAGAGATCAACCCTCAAACCAAGGAGGCGGCAATGAAAGGGTTTAGACAGCTGGCGCTAATCGGCTCTATTGGCTTAGCCGCGTTTTTGTTTTTCCCGCCTTTGTCCTTTGCCCAGCAATACAAACCAGGCGCAAATTTCTGGGGCGATTATGATAATTCGTCCATTGACGGCCCGGATGTGGGCGCGTTGGCAGCTTCTTTGGCCGGGATGGATCCCGGGTATTGGGTGCTGTTGCCCACGGCGCGTAACCGGACATCCAAATGGCAAGAACTGGATGGGAACGGAAATGTTGACGGTCCGGACCTGGGAATTCTCAAGGCCTGGGCCAAAGGTGATTTTAGCGACCGGACCGGCGGACCCGTTGATATCACCATTGATGATATTGAACTAACGGCCATTGCCGGTGACTCGGTTGAACTCCGAGCCCGGGCGATTTCCGGTTTTGGATGGTACCGGGTCGGATGGGGGATCATTTTTGAGATCGCCGGGGGCACCTGTATCGGCGCGCAGCTTTGGGGCCGGGATGCCAATGACGGGAACCATTACGGCTGGTATAACACCAAGGCCTTTGAATACACGGACGAGCCTGGCAATGGGGGATGGGCAAGGGTTAAACTGCGGTATCCGGTTGACTGTTTGAATGGAGAGACAGTTATCATCCGCGTCTATATTCCGGACAATGACGAGGCCGGAATTCCAGACGGCAGATTCCCGGATCCTCTTCCTGCCGATGACGACATCATCGGAACCGTCTGCCGGACAGTTACCGCGATCGAGGTCAAGCCAAATGATCCGTCCCTGCTTGAGGGTCAGAATCTTTCTTTCCATGCCATCTGCGGTCTGGACGATGGGAGCACGGTAGATTGCACAGATTCTTACGCCGAGGTCAACACCCAATGGGAATATACCGGGGATTTAACCCTGGTGGGTCCGGGCCTCACTTTTCAGGCCGATGAGATCCCGGGAATGGCGGGCGGAAGCGGGAGCGTGACTGCAACTTTTGATGATGGCAAGAATCCGATGGCCTCCGATAGCGCGGAAATAACCGTTCTCAATGACGAGAGTGTGCTGAGCGTGGCGGTCAGCCCGGATGCGGTCTTGGAAGGAACTAATGATCTAGCCTATCGCCTGGTTGCGGACTGTTCGGATGGAACCACTGAGGATATCGCTTCGGGTTCCGTGGTATCTGGAAATTGCACCGGCGGCAATGGCGTTGTGAGCATATTAAATTCCTGCGGGAACGATCCGGCCCAGTGCACCATCACCGATCCGGGCTCGGCCCTGTCGGACGATATTGACATTCTTGACAATGATTCCATTTCCGGAATTAGCTGTTCCATTTCCTCGCTTATAGAGGGAACCGAATCCGCTTTGGATTGCCAATATCTCTGGACCGATGCTCAGCTCTGCAATGATTCTGATGATAATGCGAACCTGGATGCTGTTGTGAGCGGAGCGAATTGCTCAAAGCCGGGTGTGAATGGAGCTTGCGCCGACTTGTGCGGCAATGACAGTTGGACCTGCGCGATTGGCTCTGGCAAAACCACGGCCACCGACAGCTATAACTGCAATGATAAAGGCGACACTATCACCGGTCTGAACTGCTCCATCAGCGATGTCCCCGAAGGAAATTCTGTTCCACTTGCCTGTCAATATACCTGGAGCGATGCCCGGACCTGCAATGACACTAATGATAATGCGAATAACGACGCCACAGTGAGCGGAGCCAACTGTTCCAAATCCGGCGTCAACGGCGCCTGCTCTGAATTTAATTGCGACCAGTCAGACTGGATCTGCAACATCAGCTCTTCCAAAACTGCGGGCACCCAGAGCTACAATTGCAATAATGACGACAGCGTCACCGCAGTTGACCTCCAGCCCGACAGTCCCATCATCAAAGCCGCCAACCAGACCATTGAATTTTCCGGAACCGTGACCTGGGGACCGGACGCTTGTTCCGAACCTTTATGCGGAAATCCAGATATCAATTTAAGTGAACTGGCGGGTTGCGGCGCCTCCAATTTAAGCGGATGCACTTATACCACTCCCGACTTTGACTGCAACGATACGGTTACCGCCACTTCCTATAATTCAATTCCCGACAGCTCGGAAGTTACCACCGACACCATTCCGCCGGAGACCACTATTACCTATTCTTGGTGGGAGAACTGCGATGGCGCCCACTTCTATTTTAGCTGTAATGAGCCTGGTTGCACTTTTGAATATCAAATGGATGGTGGAGAGTGGGTATATTGCGGGGAATATATGCAATGCCATAATGGCTACTTGGACTTTACCGATCTCACGGAGGGCAATCACACTTTCCAGGTCAGGTCTTATGATTTGGCTAATAATGTTGATCCCACGCCGGCAAGCTCGAGCGGGTTTATTTATATGCCTCCAAAAGTAACCATTACCTCTGGTCCCGGAAGCCCAACTACTGCAAGAACGGCGACTTTTGAATGGAGCTGTAATGAGGCGGAATGTTTTTATGACTGTCACATTGATGGCATTTTTCATTGGTGCGGATCACCTCAAACTTATCCTGAAAATGGCGCCTGGACCGGGATCTCCACTGAGAATGCTCCTTCCGCAAGAGCCAGGCACAGCGCGGTTTGGACTCAAACCGAGATGATTGTCTGGGGTGGATGCAATGGGTGGTATGATGAGTGGTCTGGTTCCTGTGCGGATTCAACTTTAAACACTGGTGGCAAATATAATCCCTCTACCGATTCCTGGACTGAAATCTCTACGATCAATGCTCCTTCGGCAAGGACCAATCACACTGCGGTTTGGGATGAAACCGAGATGATCATCTGGGGAGGATTTTCTTCCGAATTTGGTGATTTAAACTCCGGAAGCAGATATAACCCAGCCCTGGATTCCTGGACCGAAACCTCCTCTGACTATGCTCCTTCTACGAGGCATTCGCATACCGCGGTTTGGACCGGAACCGAGATGATTATCTGGGGAGGATTTTCTTCCGAATCTGGTGATTTAAACTCCGGAAGCAGATATAACCCAGCCCTGGATTCCTGGACCGAAACCTC
>Ga0315277_10001013_pt1 | contig 41996 bp, 32 predicted proteins | sample YL17G05_15_MG_FD_203695 | JGI IMG/M metagenome (GOLD analysis project Ga0315277, IMG submission 203695) | Sediment microbial communities from Yellowstone Lake, YNP, Wyoming, USA - YL17G05_15 | ecosystem: Environmental > Aquatic > Freshwater > Lake > Sediment | place: USA: Wyoming | collected... | reverse complement strand
ACTCCATAAAATCCAACAACATCCCCCCCTTTTTAAACCCAGAACCCCCAAAGAAAGCGTCGCATAACAAAAACCAGGTAAAGCGCCAAAACAAATATTGCCAACTGCAACCAAATAACAGAAGAGGCTTACGTATGCGAGTATCAAGCGGAAACGTATTGATAATTGCGTCAATATTCATGCTTGTAGCCACAATGGTAGTCGAACTGGCTGCCTCAAACCCCTCCACTTTAACCGAAACAGTTATCAAAGTGGAACCTGCGCTCATCGAGTTCGGCGATCCCGCCGGCGCCCCAATTCTGATACCCGGAACCCAATTCACCGTAACCGTAAAAATTTGCAATGTAACTAATCTTTATGGTTTTGACTTGAGGCTTAGGTGGAACACGACTTTCCTCGGCTATGTCAGCCGCTCCGTGCACGTACCCAGAGACACTTATCTTGACGGCGTTCTCTGGAACCCAGTAATTCCAGTTGCAGACCAAGTTAATACAACCGAGGGAACATACGAGATCGCCTACGCCTCAATGTCCCCTGCATCATCCTTCAACGGCACAGGCACAGCCTTCACCATGACCTTCGAAATTCTAAAGCAACCTTATGATTATGAAACAGGCGGATCGGGTGTAGATCCGATTGACACAGTTTTGGACTTTTCATCAACAGACTTGGCTCCAAGAGTTTCAGAGGGCCCCATCGTGCCTATCACCCACAGCGTTGAGCCAGCTACGGTTAGAATTTGGGAGAAGCGCTATGAAATGCCCACCTACCCAGTATTGAAGATCATGCCCACAAGCGTTCAGAACTTGACTGCAAACAGCACTTTCAACATCAATGTCTGGATAACTGGAGTAGACCCCGAGTATGACATTCAGAGCTTCAACACCACCCTAAACTTCAACTCAACACTCGTAGAAGCAGCGGGAATCACCGAGGGCTCATGGCTGAAAAGCTATGCTGGAAACACAACCGAAACCACGAAACGAACAGACAACGTCAAGGGAACAGTAGCTTATGGCCTCAGGCAAGCTCCACCCATAACCCATCCACCTCCCACCAGCAGCGGCATACTTTTCACAGTCACATTCCAAGTCACGTACGAATCGTTGGAATACCCTCCGCCATCATGCAACCTGACGCTAGGACCCACGGAAATCCTAGACAGAAACATAGGATCACTCACGCATACAACAGAGAACAGCACATACACAGCCTATAGACCATTACCGGTCGCGAAATTCACATGGTCTTCAATTAGCAATATTTTGCCACGTGCCCAAACCGTAACCTTCGATGCATCTGAAAGCTATCACCATTTGGGTGGCAAAATAACGCAGTATACGTGGGACTTCGGCGATAACGCAACGGAAAGCACGACAGACCCCATCGCTACCCACACATACACAGAAAACGGTAACTTCACAGTTGCTCTAAATGTAACAGACTATGGAGGCTTTTGGGATTACACAAGTGCTACGTTGTACATAGTCGAGCCTCCACCTGAACCACACCTTGCCGTTGACCCTTCATACTTAGAGTTCGGACCACATCCTCCCCAAGTAGTTGGGCAGGAGTTCAATGTCAGCATCTACATCAAAAGCCTAGACGCAGCATGGTCCCTGCAAAACGCCACGTTTTCCCTAAGCTACAACAATACACTAATTGACATTATCGGAGACTCGTCCAATGTAACTGTACCGAGTCTTTGGAGAGGATCGAACAAGGCCACGGTTCTTCGTCAACTAAGTGAAAACGCTACATTGAACGTCACCTTGAGCGACCCCTCTGTAACCCCAACCGGAGACCAGCTAGCTGTAACCATCAAATTCACACTAATGTATCAAGGAACTTACCCCTCGGTCGACACAAGTCTATTAACCTTAAGCGACATCGAACTCATGGGCACAATAGGAGAAATATCGACTGAGTCGTCAGTCCAAGGGCAAATCGTGATAAAAGGCCTATCTCCACCTTTACAAGCAAGCTTCGAGTGTTCTCCACTAAATCCCAAAACAAACGAAACCGTAACCTTCGACGCTTCAAGCTCAAACCAAAACGGCTTCAACATCACCAACTATGTATGGAATTTCGGCGACGGAAACGTCACCAGCGTAACAGTTCCTGTCGTAACCCATCAATATTCCACGAATCAAACTTGCAACGTAACTTTAACGATCACAGATGTCGATGGATTAAGCAACACGACATGGAAAACAGTAATCATAGAACCCGTTAACTCAGCTGCGCCAACAGATAACACCATCTACGCCATGGTCGCAGTCACTGCAGTCACAATAGCTATCATAGCTATATACTTCAAGAGAATCAGGAAGCCTAGGAATAAAAGAACAAACACGCGAAAACCGATGAAAACCCTATGGCTGAATATCACTCACTTGAGGTACATTGGCTTTATATTTTTCGGCGGGTCACATATTGGTAGCGAACCCCTCCTGTTGAAGAAGAGGAGAAACTCCATTGGATATTAACAAGATCTCGGCTATGGTTGCCGCTTTCTCCATACTCCTGAGTCTAGCTGTTATCATTAAGCCTGTGGCCAGCGGTGCAACAGCCGTCAAAGTAAACCCCTCGTTAATAGAGTATCACGAAAATGCTGTTGGTCAACAGTTCACCGTTGCTATAGAAATCACCGACGTAACGAACTTGTACGGGTTCGATATGATTTTGAAATGGAACACTACGTTTCTTGCACACGTAAGTCACTCAATTCGAGTGCCTAGAGACACCTACGTTGACGGGGTTCTATGGAACCCTATACTTCCACTAAAAAATGAAGTCAATGCGACTGGCACATATCAGATTGCTTTCGCATCGATGTACCCAGCCCAATCTTTCAATGGCTCAGGCACGGTCTTCACCATAACCTTCCAGATACTATATCACCCCGTGCAACCCGCGCCAGACGCAAACATAACACTCCAGCTATACTCAACAGAACTGTCAAACAACATTGGCGGCCCCATACCCCACAATACACAGGACGGCACAGTAATGCTATACTCCCTAGCAGCACGACATGACGTTGCTGTGGTCGGTGTCACCACGTCAAAACAAGGATGTTTGCCTGCGCCGACTATAGGCCGAAACTACACGTTGCAGATCAATGTTACTGTAGAAAATCAGGGCGAGTACGTTGAGAGCTTCTTCGACGTGTGGACTGAGCTCAGCCTCGGTATTCCACCGTCAATTACGGTAGGACCCGTAACAGTCGCAAGCCTTGCACTAGGTGAGACAGCTACGCTGACTTTCAACTGGGACACTGCAGGAGTGGCCTTCGGCAACTACACGGTGACGGGCGCTGTAGAGACTGTTTCAGGCGAGACAGACACGGGTGACAACCGCCTCAATGACGTCTACATATTCGTGACGCTGCCAGGAGACATAAACGGTGATCAATTCGTGAACGCGAAAGACGCTGTCAAATTAGGAGTTGCTTTCGGCTCGAAACGCGGTGACCTTATATATGGCTCTAACGCGGACATCAACGGCGACGATTATTGCAACGCCAAAGACGCAGTGATTCTCGGTGGCAACTTCGGCAACAGTTGGTAACAACAGCAGCCCTGCTTAACAAACTCGCAGTCTAGAACGAGCGCGGACATCACAAGAACCTATTTTCTTTGTTCACCAATAATATTAGGAGCTGATTTTGCTTTTTCACATTAACCACTCGTCGCCCCAAAGGAGAATGATGATAGACTATGGCGACTGCTTGATCCGTTTTCCCTATATCGCAGCTTGATTCCATCTCTTATACGCGTTGAAGAGAAACGCGGAAGAACCTCTAGTCACGGACTCAACCTTGGGATGTCCACAATCGTGCGCTAGCGTGTTGCTAAATTCGGGGAATTGACATGAACTTGCTTGTTCATGCTCTGGCCTGACTGGACGTCTCCATGATTTATACGTGGAAGTGTTGGGAGAATGCAACTATGCTTAGAAGCTTAGCAGAAATTGACACAAACAATTCGATTTAGTAACGCCCTAGCGCGCTATCAAGTGTTATTGATTGATACAAACCTGCGATAATTCCTCGATCTGGTTGACAGAAGCAATTGCGCGCCCTCGATAACGCTGCAGGAGTATCTTTGCATATGATAAGAAAGAGCTGACAAAGAGTTACCTGAGACATACTGGCGAGCACTTGCCACAATCTTTAAGTAGAACACCCGCGGATCTGTTATCATCTGCAAAGAGGGGACAGAGGGGAAGGGAGGATGCAAAGCAAAGCACGGCAGGTTATACTATCTACGATTTTTCTCGTTACCTTAATCATATTGGCAACTCCATCATTCGGAGTTCTCTTTTCAACAATCGAGTCGGGATACAACACCAGCGCTATCGAGTGGTGGCCCATGTTTCACCACGATCTTTCTCACACGGCCTACTCCAGCTCAAAAGCGCCCAGCACTAATCAAACTCTGTGGATTAGCTACCCTTTCATAGACTGGACTCGCTCATCGCCTGTGGTTGAAAACAACCTGGTTTTCGTAGGAACCGACGAGAACTTGGCAGGAGGATGGGGCGCAATGCGAGCGCTCAATGTGACTAATGGAAAGAGCGTATGGAACTACAGCACAGGGGGCGACGTATATTCCACTGGAGCGGTTGCGGGCGGGCGCCTTTATTTCGGCTGCAACGACAAGAAACTCTACTGCCTAACCGCAGCCACGGGAAGCTATGTCTGGCACTTTCTAGCAGATGGTGAGGTTGACTCTTCACCTTGCATCGCTGATGGCAAGGTTCTATTTGGATCTGCCACACCAATGGGAGGCAAATTCTACTGCCTAGACGCAGTCACGGGAGCTAGCGTATGGAACTTCTCAACCCTCAACAAGGTTCACTCTTCGCCAATCGTCGCAAATGGAAGGATCTATTTTGGATCAGAAGACGGCAGAATTTACTCGTTGAACCTGACTACCGGGGCACAACTGTGGGTCTACAGTACATCACAGCCTATTGTATGGAAAACCTCGCCGGCATTCTCAGACAACCGACTCTATGCAACTGCAGGCGCGACAATAATCTGTCTGAACTCAACAAGCGGTTCCTCAATTTGGAGCTACACCGCAGGCTCAATGATCTACTCATCCGTGTCCCTAGCTTATGGAAACCTATATGTCGGCAGTGATGATTTCAAGATGTACTGTCTGAATGCCACGACTGGATCGTTCAAGTGGAGCTTCAGTACCGGAGATAAGGTCTACTCATCTGCAGCTCTGGCACAAGGCAGATTGTTTTTCGGATCATTTGACAACAAAGTCTACTGCTTGAACGCTTCAACCGGGGCAATGATCTGGAGCTATCAGATAGCACTCTCCGGATGCAGGCTGTATTCCTCTCCTGCTATTGCGGATGCAACATTGTTCATCAGTTACAGCTATGGCACATTCGCAGGCAAGCTTCTCGCCTTCAAAACACCCAATAGACCGCCAACAGCAAGCAACCTTTTCATAACGCCATCACTTCCTGTTACTAATGACAATCTGGTCGGACACTACGACTACTCGGACCCTGACGGAGACACTGAAGATGGAACTGAGGTCAGATGGTATAAGAACAACCTACTTCAACCGGCTTTCAACGACACTCTAACCATTACCAATGGAGCAACCACCAGAGGAGAAAAGTGGAATTTTACCGTACGCCCCAAAGATGGTACTGACTTCGGCGAAATCATAGCATCGCCAGTAGTAACAATACAAAACACCCGGCCAACCATAGCTACAGTTCTTATCAGCCCCAATCCAGCCTACACAAACACAAGTCTAACAGCTACTCCCTCAGGATGGATCGACCCAGACAACGACCCACAAGCCTACTCCTTCCAATGGCAGAAATGGAATGGAACCCATTGGCAAGACATCCCTGGAGCGACTTCAAGCACGTTGAACCATACGAGTTTTAAAAAAGCAGACCAGATAAAGGTCGAGTGCACACCTTATGATGGTTTCGAATATGGTGAACCAAAAAACCAGACAATAACCATATCGAATACTCCCCCTCAAATAGCCAACTTTGATCCTGTAATGAACCCAATCATACAGGAAACTGAAAGTCAGCTGTTTGTGATCGAACCATTCGACCTAGACGAAGAACCAATCTCCGCAAGTTGGCTGGTAAACGGAAGCGATGTCGGTGAACATGAGTACATAATGATCTTCCACTCGAACTATGACTCAGCAGGCGTGTATAATATCACTGTTGTGGTGACTGATGGAACAGACACCGCAAAGCACGAGTGGACAATGACGGTAATAAACCTAAACAGACCACCATTCATACGAGAAGACCTGTCTTTTCCGTCAACTGATCCAACAATCGAAGAAGGTCAATCACAGATGTTCAACGTCTCATATACCGATCCAGACGGAGATCCCACCACCGTTCAATGGTACCTCAACAGCACACCAACTACAAACGATGATTACTACATGTTCACATCCGAGATAGGATCGCGAGGGATCCACAATGTAACGGTAATAGTCTCAGATGGTGATCTTTCTGATTCCTACATGTGGTGGCTAAACGTGACGCCCTTGTACAGGCATGACATTGCGGTGATGAGCGTCGTTACTTCGAAGGGGACTACTGGCTTGGGATACACGGTGAACATTACAGCGTTTATAGAAAACAGAGGAGAAGTTACAGAGAATGTGTCGCTGAGTGCACTGGCGATGTTGGAAGACAGCAACGTCACTATTGGATCATCTTCGGTGTTGCTGTCACCAGACAGCATCGAAAACATGACATTCCAATGGAATACAAGCAGTCTCTCATATGGAAACTATACTATATTTGTGTATGCTGAACCTGTTGAGGGAGAAAAAGAGGTCGACAACAATGCCAATGATGATTGTTCGATTCTCGTAACCATTTCGGGCGACATCAACGGCGACCAATACGTAAACGCCAAGGATGCAGTCATACTTGGCATGGCTTTCTATCCAACTGGAACCTACAACCCCAACGCGGACATTAACGACGACGGATACGTCAACGCCAAGGACGCCGTCATTCTAGGCATGTATTTCGGTGATTCTTGGATCTAGCGCCAAGGAGAGTGTATATGACTCCAACTGAGGAGAGAGAAAAAATGAAGCGCTCGGCTTTCCAAGCACCAAATGCGTCTACTCGCAAATGAAAGCGCTGAGAAAAGAAATGTTGGTTGACCAAAGGAGGATCCGAATAGTACAAAGCAAGGTGGCAAAAACCTTTAAAGCCAAGACCTTCATATCTGACGTCGGAAGCCCATGTTTGCAGGAACTATCTCCCCATTCTCCTTTCTCCCCTTGACTCTATTGCCAGTCAAACATGGGCTTCCCCCAAAGTGCGCGGTAAATGATCATTGCAATTAGCGTTATTCCCATGCAAGTCTTTGCTTTCGCGCCTAGCACTTCTGTTGACGTCAGGTCTCTTCTGAATCTGAACTACATCCCTCAGAGATAAGATTTATGGAAGAATCTTCTATTTGCCTCAAGACACTACTAGGAGGCGTTAACGGTGACGGATACATCAATGGCAAGGGTGCAGCTGTTTTCGGTTAATCATTTGGCTCCCGACTAGGCGATCCAAAGTGGAACAGTCTCTGTGACTTGAATCAAGATGGCTACGTGAATGCTAAGGATGCCGTGTTGCTTGGCAACAGCTTTGGTGCACACTGCATCTAAATCTCCTTTTCCCCTTTTTTTTGCGTTTTCTCAGCTGGAGTCTTGTGGGATCTGCATGCGCGCGTTACTGCAAGTGAAATAGAGGAAAATCTCATAAATCTTATTAGCTGGGCTACATATTCTATTACTGCAACTGTGTTTTGAGTGGTCGAGGAGAATGGCATGAAGAAAGCCTATGTTAGCGTTCTTGTTGTTTTGATCATCGGGATTTTGAATGTGTCTTCCGTGAGCGGTCTGCTTCTTGTGACAGGAAATGTTGGAAACGCAGAGAACCCGTACATTACGAAAACTGACCAGAAACCCTCAAGCAGTTTTCGCAGTGAACGTGACATGGATGTTATCAACGATGTGTGGAGAGACTCTTTGAAGCAGGGGGAAAATGTACAGACAGTTGAGGAGAAAAAACTATCCAGCGCGAAAACGGAGGAAAGCAGGGATAGCTTCAATCTTGGGAGCGTGAACGGGTGGAGCAACTCTTTGATTTTTGCCAACAATAAGACTAGATTGGTGATTGGCGTTAATGATGGAAAATCTGATGAATTGGACGTGCTGGAACGAGTTGTTGCAGAACACCAAGCAAAGATCGTGAACAGTGTTTCTATCAAAGGCAAAGTGAAGGCGTTTGTGGTTGAATTGCCTTTGACTTCAGTTACCTCTTTTGCATCTGACATTCGCAATGCTGGTTTTGCCAGTTACGTGGAGCCAAACATGAAGGCCGAAGCCCTAATGGTTCCTAATGATCCTTCTTGGAACTTGCAATGGGGACCACAGAAAATTGAGGCGGATTGGGCATGGAATACTACGATTGGAAGCAACGATATTCTCGTAGCTGTTGTGGATACAGGTGTTGATTATACTCATCCTGATCTTGCCGCAAGCTATGTCCCTCTAGGCTATGACTGGGCGAACAACGACGCTGACCCAATTGACGATTATGGTCATGGAACACACTGTGCAGGAATAATAGCGGCTGAATTGAACAATGGCATCGGCATAGCTGGAGTGGCCCAAGTTAGAATAATGGCTGAAAAAGTCTTGGACAGCTATGGAAGCGGATCATGGGATTGGATAGCCAACGGAATAATCCATGCCGTGGATGTTGGAGCGGACATAATAAGCATGAGCTTGGGAGGATACGGCGAGAGCGAATTGCTTCATGAAGCAGTGAGATATGCATACGAGTCAGGAGTGTTGGTGATAGCTGCTGCGGGAAACGATAATTCAAACATAAAACTCTATCCTGCTGGGTATGGCGAAGTTGTCGCTGTTGCAGCGACAGATCAATCTGACGCTAAAGCATGGTTCTCGAATTGGGGTGACTGGATAGAAGTTGCAGCTCCAGGAGTGGACATTTATTCCACAGTTCCCGGAGGCTACGAATCGCATAGCGGAACTTCTATGGCTTGCCCACATGTTTCAGGCGTTGCAGCCCTGATCTGGAGCAGGTTTCCGACCAACAGCAGAGATTGGGTGAGAAAATGGCTAGGTTTCACCGCTGACGACTTGGGAACTCCAGGCTTTGATCCCACATATGGGCAGGGCAGAATCAACGCGAGAAAAGCAATGGAGACCATCGCACCCGCTCATGAGCTTATTGCATACAAGTTTGAGATTCCCTCATACATAAAGCCTGGCGGAATTGCGACGCTGAATGCTTCTGTGCTTAATTTTGGTGAAAACAATGAATCAGAGGTAACCGCTCAGCTTTTTGCAAACGGAACTCCAGTGGCTTCAACGATCTTAGGCAGCCTCCCTAGCGGGAGCTTGGAAACAGTCGGCTTCGCTTGGAGTCCTCTGTTGGAAGGAGTCTACAATGTCACAGTCTACTTTGTACCTGTAGTTGGAGAAACAGATACTGAAAACAACGCGCTGAGCAAAACGCTTGGTGTTGGCTTCCCAACAAAAGCAGTAGTGCTGCATTCAGCTGGCAACTTGTATGGTGAGATTATCACGAACTGGCAAACCTTGAACAGTGAATGGTTCTATTTTGGCGAAACCATGGTTTACATCGATTATGTTTCCTTAAGCAAGGATAACATATCCTATGAAGATCTTGTTGCCTCAGAGGCAGACGTACTTATTATCTCATGCGCTGCGAGTGCTTCGATGGGCTTTGAGTTCACTGACTTTGAGATAAAAGCTATTGAACGATACGTCCATGAAGGTCATGGTTTAATAGCTACAGCTGGAACACTGTGCAATGCAGTGCCGAACAACAACAAACTTTGTCCTCTCTTCGGGTTAAACCCAAGCACATCATGGACCTCCACTCAAACTGATCTTCTACACTTGACAGACGCGAGCCATCCTATGTTTAAGGCTGTTCCTGACCCGCTTGTTTTCCCAACCGTGGGAACAGTCATTTCAAATGATGGAAAATGGGATTCAAACGAACTTGTAGATGGGAAATATCTCGCGCTTGGACACTTCCAAGAAAGTGCAATCACTGTTCACAAAGGTTTGACGTTTATTTCGCCATGGCTTGAGATAATCCCTCCATACTATCATCATCATCTGCAGCTACTCTACAACGCGATAATTTGGTCGCGGTACCAGAAGCCTGAGCATGAGCTTGTCGTTTCGCTACAATCTCCAAGATACATTGAACCAGGCGAATCAGTGCTGATTAACGCTACTGTTTCGAACATGGGGTTGAGTAACGAGACCAACATAGAATTAACGTTGTTTGTAGACAGCGTGGTTGTCAATTCCACGGTGATTCCAGAATTAAACGCTGATGCATCTGTGGAAGTCTCTTACTTGTTGGGTTCTCCTGTTGAAAGATCCTTCAACGTGACTGCTTATTCTGCACCATTGGCAGGTGAGGAATATACCCTCAATAACATTGATTGGGTTTCCGTTTCTGTTTGTCACGTTCGATACGTTTTGTGGGACGAAACAAAAGACGGCGATGGTGACTCGCTTAGAGGAAACTACTTGAAACTCTACGAGTTGTTGACAGCAAACGGTTTTGTAGTCGACGAATTGAACTCTGGACCGATAACGTCAAGCGTCCTTACTGGCTATGACATTTTTGTATTAATGGACCCGGAGTTTGACTTCTTGCCTTCTGAGATAGCAAGCATCGAAAAGTGGGTTCAATTGGGGGGAGGGCTAATTGCGATTCCGGATGGAGGTTATCCGCTCACGCTAAACACCTTGTTGGAATCATATGGTGTACAGATGACCGGAGCATGGAGCGGTTATGGATCAACAACCAATATTCTGAGCCATCCTTTAACCCAGAATGTAGCATCCATCTACGTAGATGGAGCAAGGGGAGTCAGCGCAGTCTCACCTTCGAGAACTCTAGCTTGGACAACTGATTCCATAGCGTTCTTGTCGACTACAGAAACATGCGAAGTCATAGTTTTGGCCGACAGCAACATAATGGACAACAGTGGGCTACCAATGGATGACAACACTCAACTGATGCTCAACATTTTCTGTCTTGTTGCAGTTAGACCCGAACATGACTTGGCCGCCTTACTTGACGACGTGAAATTCATTGAGCCTAACGCTACAGCTCTTTTGAACGCCACCTTTGTTAATCGTGGGTCAAATGATGAAACTCACGTTGAGGTTTTCCTCTATGTTAACGCCAGTCTCGTGAATGCTACTGTTATTTCAACGTTGCCGAGCGGCGAATCATACGTGCTTACCTATCAATGGACGCCTGTAACCGAAGGGTCATACAACGTGACAGCTTATGTAACGGCCACACTTGGAGAGGAGTATCTTGGAAACAATGTTGCTTCTACGATAATTCTAGTGCGCGGTACTATTGCGCGGGTCGCAGTTCTCAATTCATGGGATGTTCCACCATACTTCTTTGGCGGCTGGAGCAACAATTATGAACCTTTGGTTAACGCCTTGAATAGTGAAGGTTTCTATGCGAGTGCAATAACGAACACTGAAATAATAGGTGGGGGATTGTCGTCTTTTGATGTTCTTGTGCTCATTGACAACGTGCCTAGTGAAGCAGCCGTGCCATTTGTCGTCGATTTCTGGTCAAACGGAGGTGGACTTTTGGTCTTTGACAGCTCAATCTGTTTTAACTGCTATTCAGGTATATTGCCAGAGGAGGCTCTTGGAAGCAACGGCTATTATAACTACTGGGATTATGGCACAGGTGAAGTAGGTGTCGTATGTAAGGAACATCCTGTCACGCAGGGATACGCGATTAACGAAGCAGTTTACGGCACGGCGGGAGATGCTGAATACTGGAGCAGTGCTCTGGCACACACGAGCGCCTACCCGTACTATGATGTGATTGTGCGAGATCAACCGAAATCTGATTGTGCGTATGTCTCTGTCTATGAGCCAGTGTCTTTTGGCAAAGTGGTTCACATTTGGGACCAGCAGCATTGGATTAACGTCAATATTCAAAAGATGATACTAAACGCGTTAGAATGGCTCAAACTCCAAAAGTACGACCATGACATAAGAGTGACACTAGATGCACCGCTTGTTATCAATCTGGGTGACATGCCAGTTCTCGCTGCGTCAGCCCACAACAGTGGCGCAAGTGTTGAGGAATCGGTGGAATTGAGACTGTTTGTCGATGGAACAATGGTAGACTCTGCAACAATTCCAGAATTGAGTGTTCATGAATCGTTCACGCTCTATTATGATTGGGCTCCTGCAGCAATTGGAATCTATAATCTTACTGCGGGCGCTTTGCCGGTTCCAGGAGAGGAGCATTTGTCTAACAATGTTGTGACTAAATTCTGCACATGCGGGTATCTAGGCACAGCACTTCGGGTTTCGCCGATAGACAGCATTTTCTATACAAACACGACAAGCGTTGGCCAAACATTCCAGATAAGTATTATTGCTGAGAACATCTATGAGCCAGGCATGTATGGTTGGGAGTTGATGCTCGAGTGGACGCCTGGAATGTTGAATTGCACAGTTGAGACCGTGAATACTGAAGTGTGGCCATTTTACTTAGGTCCATGGGTTGTGGAACCAATTGACAACGTTCATGGTTTATATCATCAAGCAATGAATGGACGTGCCCCAGCTGGTCCGGTTGTGGGAACATATTGGCTTATCAACTTGACTTTCCAGATAATCCAATCCCCAGTGCCTGGAGAAACCTTGGCTTCCGAATTGCGGATCAAGCCTCCTTTTGAGTGGAGCTACTGTCTTCTCGACTCTGACGCTAACGAGATTCCGCATGACTTTGTTCATGGGACTTACGAGTATGTTGGTGCTGAAACGACGAGTGGTATCCACGACGTTGCCATCGCCAGCATTGCTGTACCGATGAGTGAAGCTTACAAAGGCTGGGTCATAGACGTAAACGTGTCTGTTTCCAATTTTGGAAATTTCACGGAGAACTTTGACGTAGTGCTTTCTTACGGGGCTTCTAGCACAGTCATTGGCGGAAATAGCACGATAATAGGGCTTCAGCACGTTTCACTGCTGGAACCAGGAATGATCCTTGCGCTGAGCTTTGAATGGAACACAAGTAATGTTGCATGCGGCTACAACTATTCATTGACAGCTGTTGCCAGTGTTGTCCCAAGCGAAACTAACACGGTTAACAACGTGTTAATCTGGGAAAAGATCAAGATGAAAATGGTTGGCGACGTGAACGGCGACGGATACATCAATGGCAAGGATGCAGCAATCTTGGGCGTAAGCTTCGGAGCATTTCCTGGAGAGCCACGCTGGAATCTACAGGCTGATTTCAACCGTGATAATTATGTGAATGCAAAAGACATAATTCTCTTGGGACGCAACTTTGGGATTCAATACCCATGATTGCCTTACATCTGCAGCAATAGTTGGACCATCTGCTTCAATTATACTTACCGCCACTGGCGTTTGGCAAGACTTAGTAAGTCGAGCGCGCGTAGTTGCACGCTATTGCTTCGCCTCATGGTCTGGAACAGATAAGCCAAGCGCGATTGAAGTCTTTTGCTTCTCGGCTATAATGAAAGATCTGCTTATGGTGGGGATAGCGTGTGCAAAATCGACGTGTTCTTGCGTGGCTAGGTCTGAAGAGCTGCCTAGTGACTGTCGGAAGTGGCGTCGGTCTTTCGGAATTGCAGAGGGAGATTAGGAATTCAAGCGGGCTAGTTATTGTTTGGACTTGAGCTTAACTGGGCTTTCAATTTGTGGACTAAAGACATCTGCCATTTTGTTACCAACCAAGACCAGTGAAATTCCAAATAGCGCTATGTATGCGATGGAGGGTATCGCAGTCCAAGTTTTGAGATCAATAATCGATGAGGAGCTATATGGAAGCATACTCCCCAAGTCAGTACAGGTGCAACCTTCACCGGAATCAAGTTTGGGTCTGTGCTGAAAAGGAAGCGTTTAAAGCCAAAGAAATCAAGACTTGTCTGAATCATGATAACTAGACCTGCTACATAGATAAAGTTGGCCACCACTACCCCGATCATGTCCGGCAGTACATGGTAAATGAGAATTCGGGTTTTGCTGGCTCCTATGGCCTTTGCTGCCTCAATATAAGCCTTTTCTAGGGTGACGAGAGTTTGGGCTCTTACAACCTTGGCAACTATTGCCCATGTGGAAAGCCATGCCGAAAACAGGAAAGCACGTTGGAAGGAAGCCCGGCGGACAATTGGAACTTGATATGAGATTACCATACAAGAGATTCAGAGAACTTTATCCATACTCGAAAATGACGTGCGAAGAATACAAAGAGCTACAGATGAGAAGTGCCTTCAAGCGCGCTACAAGTTCAAGCGAAAACAAGAGAATGGTCAGATAGAAGCTAACATGCACGCAGATTTTTCCTAAGCAAGCGAAACCTAAATCCACAGGCTCAGACAATTGGTATGCGAACAAGGGAGGGAGTTGGGTTTAATTTCCATGCAGTGAGCATCTTAATCAGCGCATTGCTTTGTGCCTTCTTTGTTCCACAGCTTGAGTGGAGATTCCAAGAACCTCTTTTCTCCAACACCAAATATATGAAAACTTGTGAACAGAATGGTTGCCAATTGCTGCAAATCGCAAGCTCAGATCCTGTTTTGAAAAACGCGCTGAACGCAGGTTTCTCAACGAAAGAAATAGTTGTTCCTGACGAGTTGGCAACAATACAGGAAGCAGTGGACTCGGCTAATCCTGGAGACACGATTTTCGTTAGGTCTGGAACATACTTTGAGAATGTGGTAATAAAGAAATCAGTGACCCTCATTGGAGAAGACGCAAGCACGACAGTGATCGACGGAAAACTGCTGTCAAGCACAATGTACGTATGGGCCAACAATGTTGTCGTGAGCAACTTCACGTTACAGAACAGCGAGACTATTTATCCAGGAAGCGGAGTGTACATTTTTGACGGAAAGTACAACACCGTCGTCGGCAACATAATAGAGAACAATCTCGTTGGAATTTACTTGGACCATTCCCAAAACAATACTCTAGCCAATAATCGGATTTCGAATAGTTACTACGGTGTATGGGCTGATCACGTAAGCAGCAATAACACGATCATTGGCAACACCATATTCTCAAATCGCCAAGCCGGTGTTCACGCCGGTCTTAACAGCGACAACAACACAATATCTGCGAACATTTTCCATAACAACATGTATGGTCTATTCTTGCCGACGAACTACAACGAGGTCTTTCACAACAATTTTGTCAACAACACCCATCACGCATGGTCCAATGCTGGAGGAAATAAATGGGATTGCGATATGGAAGGGAATTACTGGGATGACTATCAAGGAAGGGACCTCAACAAGGACGGATTAGGCAACGAACCTTACCTGATAGAGGAACTTGGCCAAGACAACTATCCATTGTTAGGTTCATTCTCAGAATTGGACACTGGCCTGAACCAGATCGTTAAACTGATCTCCAACTCTACGATAGAGAGCCTCAGATACTTCGATTCGAACGAAACCATGAGTATCCACGTTAGCGGGGAAACGGCAACAATGGGATTCTGCAGAGTAAGCGTGCCAAAAACACTCATGAACGTGAGCAACCTGTCCATCATAATCGATAATGGATCAGCATCTGTTCTGTACTTCAACCCACAAGTCTTTGATGATCAGACTCAAAGAGGAATCTATGTAGAGTATGAACACTCATCGCATGAAATAACCATAGTTTCTGAGCATATCCCGTTGACTTTTGCTTGCGCTTCCATGCTAGTTGTTTTGCTGTTCATTATTGCGAAACGAAAAAGATGCGCGGACGCTGATGGAATAATTAGTAATCCTTAGAGAGACTGGAGAAAACATAGAGGCTTAGAAAGAAGTAGGCTTGGGGCTCGGAGAGCGTAAGGGCAGCATTATACAAAAGAACATGGTGAGAATGTGGCTTGTGGAAGTATGCCCACTCGGGAGAACGTGCCGGAACATGGAACCTTGACAGGTGGAAGGGTTCACCTGAGACCCTTTGGCAAAGATGATTTGACTTACATTCAAAAATGGTCCAACGATACCGAATCAGAAGATTGACAGGTGAAGTCGTACCTATGAGCCGCGCTGATACTGAGAAATTCTATAGGGAGTTGCGTGCTGATAAAGATCGAGCGTGGTTTGTAATTGTCGTCAAAAAAAGTGGCCGTGTAATAGGCGAGGCTGGATTGCTAAGGATGTTCAGACCTTGGCGAACTGCGGACATGAGCATCATAATCGGGGAGAAGGACGCATGGGGAAGAGGATATGGGGCCGAGGCAGGTCATTTACTCTTGAATTATGCCTTCAAACGATTGGGTTTCACAGAGTCTCGATAGGAGTGGTTGGCTTCAACGAGAGAGCACTGAGATTTTGGTAAAATCTCGGTTTCAAGAAGGAAGGTGTGGAGCTTTCAATTCCCTCTTGAGGGATTGTTAGCTTGAATCTCTATCTTTCAGTAGCTTATTAATACAGTAAGACAGTATTATTATTGGAGGAAACCTAAGTGGATAGGAAAGTAGTGCTGTTGAAACTGCTACCTATCGCTATTGCCTTAAATGCCACATATCTTATGCATTATCCACTGTGGCTACTTACCTTCTAGGTGATGGTCATGGACAACTTTCTTATTCCACTTTTTTCAATTATCTTTTCAATCATACTCTATCCATTCTTGATGATATACATTGCTTTAGTTGCAGGTGCAGGCGTATTTACATGGTTGATACTTGCAGCGATGTTTAGCCCATATGTTGCCTTGTGGTATTACGTTGTCAGAAAGCGAACGCTCAACTATCTTAAGTTTTTACTTGATAATGAGCTTTATGTATGGAACATAAGCAAAGCTCTCGCTGAGTATGAAGAGCTGCTCAGGAAAGATGGGGAGAATAGCCGCTAGTCTTACTTGGGAATTGAGCAGAGAAGAATGGGATAACGCAATTGACGAGTATGTGAACAAAGTTGAAGGCAGTTGAGGCAGTTTCTCGTTTTTGTTTGTTAGGGAAGAAGGTGAGAATGTGGACTTTCAATTCCCTCTTGAGGAATTGTTGGCTTGAATCTTGCAGACACCAAGAAGAGATTATCGGGAACTCGTGTTCTAGAAAACAAAACGAATGAGATCATGAGAGAAGCTGCCCCATAAGTGTGAGCGACCGAACTATGCTACTACGCGGAGAATGGAGATTTGCGGGAGACATCGCAACCCATGAATTGGTTCAGCCTAGACTACGGACTCACGTACGCACGCTGAGTCAGTTATCGGTCTGTGCAAAAAACATATGGGGTAGGGCAATCTTGGGCTGGTCATACCCTTCTAAAATCGATCACACTGAGAACCTTTGTTGGCTACTTCTTCTGAGGTGTGCATAGTGTTTGTCCATCGTTTCCATCTTTCTAGTCTTCTTATTCGGCATGGTTCTTTCTGCTTCCATTAGGAAATCGCGCGCATCTCGATTTGTTACATCTAATGGAAAACAACATTCGCACGACAATTGCGCGCGCAACAAAAGGATTGCCGCTGTGCTGCTAACTCTTTTGCTGGCAACATCGCATTACGAGTCTGACGGTTCTCAAATAGCACGTTAGTGTGTACCCGTATCCAAGATCAGAAAAAATTGGGGTGAAGGTTTTGTTTACTATTCCCAGTGCTGACCAAAGTTTCCGCCGAGAATCACTGCGTCTTTGGCGTTTACATACTCATCGTCGTTGATGTCCGCGTTCGGGTTGTAGGTTCCAGCTGGATAGAAGGCTGTGCCTAATATGACGCCGTCTTTCCCGTTTACCCATTGGTCTCCGTTGATGTCTCCAGCAATAGTGATGAGGATTGTGCCATCAACGAACGTGTTGTCCACGGGATCTATGTCAAGTAGAAGTGTTGCGACTGCGCTTATGCTGTAGTTACCATAGGACACTCCCGTAGTATCCCATGTAAACGTGACCACTCGGACTTCACTGACAAGCAGGTTGGTGACTGTCTGAGTTCCTATCTCGATTGACGGGGGCACTGCTGATGTCGCGTACACAGTCACGTCGAAAGTTTCAGTTGAGCTGCCCTGGTTTTCAACGGTAACGTTTATCTGTAGTGATTGTCCTTCGCCAACCGTTTCCATAGGCAAACAGCCATGCTTAGAGGTTTCAACATTGGTGACGGCTACATCATGGAGGGTGCCCGGACTTTTTGGCCAGCCCAACATCGTTCCTAATTTGACGGCGTCTTTAGGGCCAACGAATCCATCATCGTTAATGTCTGCGTATGGATTCCATCTCGGATCTCCACGTCGCGTATTGTATGCAGCATTCAGTACGGCCGCATCCTTGCTGTTTACGGCGAAGTCCAAGTTCAAGTCCTCCCTTATTGTGCCCCATACGTATGTTGAATAGCCATCGGAGTCACCATGTCCAGTCAGTGGGTCAGGCGTAATCGTTGTTTTGAACTCGTAGAGGCCTACATCCACATGAAACGTGTATTCAAATATGAGGACCTCCTCGCAGTAGGGCAATGCAGGGTTGGATCCCACGTAGATCACTGGATCTACAGTCTCATGGATCATTTCAATCGTAATTGTGAATTCGCTAGGCGGAATCGGATCACGCTGCGCATCTCTGTTATGCAGATAGAAACTGACAGTAACATCATTGCCAGGATCTACTATCTTGCGTGAGTTACTGATTGTGCTAGTCACGTCGACTGGGTGGTATGCGAAGTGGCGTGTGAAGGCTCTGAGCATGTAGTATTCGTGCACAATGCTTGCATCGTAGTCGTAGTAGAATGGGCCTGATCCCGCTGCACATTCCTGAGCGATTGCGTCAAATTCTCTGGTGGTGCCTTCAGCGTATACTGGACTCCACACGTGCTTTGGAATAATGGGCAGACTGGCAGCCTGATGCATAGCCCACAACGGCATCAGAACATCAAAGTATACCTTGACAGTGTAAGGGTCTACTTCTTCTGCACAGAGCACATTTTCAACGGAGCCGTGGTTCCAAGCGTCCGCGGTGTTTTTGACGACCATGATGCTGAATACGACGTCGTCAGCCATCACTCTCTCGTTGAATGCTCCAGCCCGTAACAGTGGTGCGCCCCCTGGTGTCTGTCTGTCGGCTTTTGCGGGTATGTCGTGCCAGTACACGTCTTCTCTGAGCTTGAACTCTACCCATGTACATGGGTTACCCTCGTATTCCCACTCACCTTGTGACCAGCTCTTGGCCATCCAAGGCTGGTCCGCCAGTGTGTATGGGTCAACGTTGATGAGTGAATCGTATATTTCGCCCATGAGTTGCCAGTCCCAAACCCCCTGAGAGTGTATTGGGTTTATGCCTTCAATATCGTTCATGAAACCCCAATTGATGGTGTCGTCGCCCGTCTTGTACGTGTCCAAGAATGTGTAGTAGCCCCACGGGCCAACCCCATTTGTGTTCACAACCTTGCTCCATCCAGTCTTGTAAGAACCGTAGCTAGCATAGGTGAACACTGGAATGACTCCAGCGTCATCCATGAGGATTCTCTGCATTTCCCAGACGTGGGCCGCGGCTGTGCCTGCTGCTGGACCTGGTGGGTAAACGTATGGAATGCCTGTGACGCTAGAAGTCAGCATCAAGTCTGCTTCAGCGTCAAACGCGGCGCTGGTGTAGCCTGGATAGTTCGGAGTGCCATCGAATGCCTGTGCATAGTTGCTGTGGTACAAGGAGATCATTGTGTCTGGGTCTCTTCCGAAGCTCCAGCCGCCTGTGTAAAGGTCATAGTTAAATTGGACCATCACCATCTGGAAGCAGGTGCTCCTCGGCACGATCTGCTCGTTGCACTCTAAACCTATCGACTCAAGCGTCGCAGCCATTATGAGACCCATAACCGTTCTGTCAGGGTCACCCGACCTTATGTAAAAGTCCAACACGATTTCCTCTCCGGCTGGACCTTCTCTCCAAGTGTCAGAGTCCTTGTCAGTGTAGCCGTTCGCGTCCAATATGGCTTGAGCCGTAGCAAGGTTGAAAGGGTATAGGTCTGTGCAGTATGGGTTGTAGTAGCCACCATGGCCAGCCAGCGGAGAATCCATCTTCAATGCGAAACCTAACAGCTGGGTCGCAATGAACGTGTTCTTGTCAAAGCAGTAAGCAAGCGCCTTCCTGAACTGCGGGTCACTACACGGGAATCTCATGTTGTTAAGGTCAAATTCACGCATCCCACGATCAACGAAGAAAGCACGAGCATACGTGGACATGGTTGGGTCAAAAGTTTCCAGCTCCATTACTTGAGCGGCAAGCAATGAACAATCCATGAAGTCAATATCACAAGCCAAAAATGCCATATACTCTGCTTCTTGGCTACCGTAAGGTATGATCAGCAAGTTTGGCGTCATTGGACCAAAGTTGTTGTACTTGGCATCTTCGGTAGGCGGATTGCCAGGATAGATGAAAGCTTCAATTGGTGTTGCCATAGATAGAAGAATCATAGCAGAAAGCAAGATCACTAGTGTTTTGCTTTTCAAGTGTTTCTCTCCCTCAAATTTTCGTTTGAGAAGCAGGTCGTTCACTCTGTTTTTCATGCAATGGAACGACCTTTTCACTCCCGAATGAAACCTATGCTTGCATCTTCTTAAAAGCTTTGTGAATAAATCTTCTATGGACATCATCGATTGAATTGCAGGTCTATGCTTGGGCTCATGCCGAAACACAAGTCAACTTGTCATATGAGCACTTCCCGGATACGGCTTGAACGAAGCGCAAAGTTTAAAGGGCTAGGCTTTCGCGCGCTTCTATGAATAAGCTCACTTGCAGACTGCCTGAAAAAAATGCGATTCCAAGAGATATCATCAGGTTAGTGTTGGGTGACCAGAGCATGCTGGTGCAAAAGGAAAAAGGAGGAATTGTGGGAGATTTCACCCCGTTGCGCGCGCTGAACCAATTCACAAACGAATTTAGGAACACGTATGCACGCCATTTGTAGTCCTCATGTCCCAACCGCACTTGCAGATGCTATTTCTTGGTTAAGATTCGTTCCTCCAGCGTCAAAGTTCTTGTTGTTTTGCGAACAGAAGCTCTATTCTTTGGTCTGCACTCAGCCATTTTATGAATGGTAATAAATGGTTTTTTCGTTTTGTGGAATAAAAACCAGTTCATGTGCCGCTTATCTTCTTCCAACTGACTTCGCATGTTTCCTGCGCACGTTGTCTATTTGACATGTGGTGGCCCAGAATAGTTCATGCCGGTCAGCAGTTTTCTTTTCCATTTCAGTCAGTCTCCGATATCGTTATGACCAATTTTGCGCCTTGGTCCTGTTCGCCTGTTTCTTCAATGGTTCGGCCTTGACCATCGCCTATGCTTGCTTAGCTTGCTGGCAATGTTGCTGTCTTAGACAGAGTAGCTTCCGTTGAGCATTCGTTGAGACATCATCAGTCAAGCTAGAAGGAAGACTAGGTCAAGGTTTTGCTTTTGGTTTTCTAGTTCCCAGATAGACTGTTACAGTTGCGAGCACTATTGTGGCTACTGCTAGAGCGTATAGAACGCTTAAGACGTTGTTCAGCTGATTGTCAAGTCTATTGACAGATGCTTGTAGCGTAGAATTGAGTGAACCCATCTGCGCTTGAAGGTCCGCAATCGATTGGTTTTGGCCAGTGCATGTTTGGTTTAGTGAGTCAATTTGTGTTTGTAAGTTCACGCGTGTAGCGTCGAGTTCTGACGCTGCGTTGTCACTTCTTTTCTGCATATCAGCCAAGTTACCAGTCAGTTCCAAGACTGTGAGGTTTAAGGATTCAAGCGCTGACAACATCTGGTTTTGCGTGAGCAGAAGGGCGCGATAGGCAGCTCGTGTCTCCTCCAATTCAGAAACATAAGCGTTCATCAATGGATATCGGTCAAAGTTGCTTGGATCAATGATAAATGGAGAATCGCCAATCCAGTCAGAACCCGAAGCATTTTGGTGCAAACCGCCAAACAGGTCTATTCCAGCATAATCGCTCCAGTAATTGCCTCCAGAAGGGTAGCCATCATCCCAAATATTCTTCGAATCCTCCGCCACAACGTTCCTGCTATTATTTACGATGTTGTTATGGAAGATCCTGTTATCCGAGGATGAGTAGAGACTAATACCTTCACCATTGCGTGTGACGTTGTTGCCGGTTAGGACATTGCTTTGGGAAAGTGTGGCGCGAAAACCATACTTGTAGTTTTCGATCACTGTGTTGCTTAACAGAATGTTGCTAGAAGAGTAGCCAAGAAAAATCCCATACCAATTGCCTGTCACCTGGTTTCCAGACAAGACGTTGTCGTTGGAGTAGTAGCAGACGTAAATACCAACGTTGTTGTTTGTCACATCGTTAGTAATCAATGTAGTGTTGTCTGAAGAGCAAAGACAAATGCCACTCCAATCGTTGTCTTTCACTCTATTCCCAGACAAAGTGTCGTTCGACGAACAGAAAAGGTAAATACCATCACCGTTGCTGGCAACGTTGTTATCAGCGATTTTCGAATCGTTTGTGAATGCGAGTAGAAGCCCTCGAAGATTGCTTTTCAAGTCCAGTCCTTTCACGGTCACATTGACGCAGTTGACGAAACTCAAGTAGCCAATCTCTGGATATGCACTGGGACTTATGACCATGTCCGACTGATTCACGAAGTAATAAACCGGTTTGCCAACTACAGTGTTTGAGGCGTCAATGGAGTTCATGAAATCGTTCAGGGAATCGCCTTGAACTCCAAGGTTGTATCGATTGCCGTCCATCATGTTTCCAGATAAAGTGTTATTCGGTGAGCAGTCGAGATAAATGCCATTATTGCTGTTTGTCACTCTGTTGATGGCAAAGGTGTTGCTAGAGGAATTGTCAAGCCAGATTCCGTATCTGTTGTCTGTGATGTTGTTGCTTGACAGGAGATTGCTGGATGAAGAGTCGAGCCACAGGCCGTGCCAGTTGTTCGTTTTCACGGTATTGTCGGATAGAACGTTGTTAGAAGAAGCGGTCAGAACAATGCCACTCCCATGATTCATCGTTATGTTGTTCATCGACAGAGTGTTGCTAGAGGAAATGGAAAGATGAACACCCTGTGTGTTGCTTGCCGTTACATCGTTGTTTGACAAGGTATTATTGAAAGATGAGTGGAGATAAATGCCACAATCGAAGTGTTTCACTTTGACGTTTCTTATTGTTACGTTTGTCCTAGACGAAAGCGTTATCCCAATTCCAGTTCCATTTCCCTCAATAGCGTAGCCAGAACCATCAATCACGATGCTGTCCCTTTCCAGGACAACCGAACCATAGACATTGCCCGTAAGAAAGTAAGTGACATTATCAATAGTGATAATGGGTGTCGTTGGCGGATCAATGCTCCCATCAGCCCGTATGTAAACAGTTCCATCGGCTTCGGCAGCGTAGACGATGAAGGCCAGCGTCAAAGCGCTGAGTATGAGGAGAATAACCATCAAAGACGAAACTGGTTTCATGAACACGACAGGTACCCCAACACTCAGTACGCATAGCGTGCGAGTAATTAGCTTTTGGTAACATGCGTGAGACTCTTTCAGTAATCGTGTCGAGACTTGGAGACGACGATTTGCGTGATCAGCGAATTTGTCTGTCAATCATACTGGCGCTGACATCATAGTCACTTTTTCCATTCTTGACTGCCAGCTTTCGCGCTTGTTTCTCTAATAGGAAGTTCTTCAAAAGATGAACAGGCGAAATCTCAATCGCGGATTATGAAACTTTCAATTCCCTCTTAAGGGATTGTTAGTTTGAATCCTTCCAGCAACACCAATCTTAACAACCATACGGACAAGTTCGAGTATTTTTGATGTGCCCACCGCAAGTTCCTTATTTTGGAAAACCGAAATATATTTTGGAAAACCGAAAATATGGCGATAGCTATGTACTTGGATAAGATTTTGGGAAGCAAGACGAAGGTTAATGTGTTGTCAGTTTTGGTGGCGCATCCTGAGAGAAGTATCGTTGAAAATGAGTTGGCAAAAGAAGCGGGCACAGCGATCTCTGAGGTTAATCGGCAGATGAGGGACCTGGTTGATGTTGGCTTGGTTATTATGGAGAGGGTTGGCAAGTCAAAGGTGTATCAAGTGAACCATCAACATTTTTTGTTTGAGCCTTTGGAAAGCGTTTTCAGAGGTTTGGAAGAGATTTACAGAGAGATTGCAGACAAGGTTGCCAGATTCGTGGCTAGGAAGCATGAAGTGAAGACTGTTTTGCTCTTCGGTAGTCTAGCTTCGAGGAAGATACGGTCGGATTTTGTGAAGGAACCCAGCGATGTGGACATTATGATTGTTGTTAAAAGTAATAGTCAGACTGAGGCTGTGCGAAAGGACGTATTGGATTTTGTGAGTTCGGAGATTTTTCCCGTGTATGGAATTAATGTTTATCCCATAGTTTTATCGGTTGAAGACTACGTATCTGGCTTGGCTAAGGATGCGTTCATTATGGATGTGCATTCGAGAGGGGAGGTTCTTTATGGCGAGAAGCCGAGAAGATTTGATTGAGTGGTGTCTAAAGAAAGCTGAAGAGTGCTTGCAGTCGGCTCAGGAAAACATTCGCGCCAAAAGGTTGTTTCCTGCGGCTGAGGAGATTTTTAGGTCGGTTGAGAGCACTCTCGAAGCTCTTCTATATAGTTTTGGGGTTAGGAAGATTGAGTATCCAAGCGGACGTACGAAGTTTACTGGGCGTCTTGCTCTGCAGTTTCTTATTCGTGACATCCTTGTTAGGTCTGGAAGGTTGGAAAGGGCAGTGTATGACAAGTATTTGAGTTTGGCAACTGAGTTGCATATGGCTGGTTATCAGCCGAGTAAGACTTTTAGCGTTGAGGAGTTGAAAGAGAATTTGCGGTTTGCGGAAGACCTTTTGACTAAAGCCAAGTCGATTGCTATGCGTTAGCTGTGAAGCTTATGGGTAAGCTTGGCAAGGCAAAGGCTGACGGTTGGCTTAAGAGGAAGCAGAGGCTGCCTATTTCTGACATTGCCGAGGCTTCTGTTTCTGTTACCGACATCAAACACTACATCTACTGCCCAAGGTTGATCTATTTTGACAAGGTTTTACACGCAACTCCCATTTTTGGCTCGCAACAAGAAGACGGCAAAGAGTTGCATGAGGATTACGTGAGGAAAGAATTGAGGAGGAAGGATGCGGTTTATTACTCGTCCGAGTTCGTCGGAGCAGAGAAGCTGTTGTTCACCTCGCTCAGTTCTGGCGCTCTTGGTCTACAGGGAAATGTGGACTGCATAATAAAGACGGCTGAAGATGAGTATATACCGGTTGAGTACAAGAACATGAACTCTGACAATGGCAAGGTGTGCATGGACCACAAGTATCAACTTGTCGCGTACGCGTTGCTCATAGAAGAGAATTACGATACGGTGGTCAAACGGGGTTTCGTGGACTACATTCCTGAATCGTTGATATTGCAGTTTGGGAACACGGCAGAGATGAAGACCCATGTTAAACGTGTTTTGGGGCACATCAAGAGGATCATCAGGGACGAGGATCTGCCGCCAATACGAGTGGCCAAGTACAAATGCACGGGCGGATGTGGACACGCGCGAATATGCAAACAATCATAGAAATAGAATAGCATTTGGTTTTAAGAGGCCCTACAGTTGCTTTATGGACGACTTTTAGGCTTGGCGCCTTGATTTAAGGTGCTTGACAAAATTATGGTATCCTGGCTCGCTTTTTAACTCTTCAAATATACGCTTCAACGTTGGAACTTGTTCAAAGCCCTTGTCTGCAGAGTAGATTTCGTTTACGCCATGCCTTTTCATGATTGAGAGGTTGATTAGGTCTGATATTCCGAGTGGATACCTTCCATACAGCTTTGTTGCTTCGAGTTCATCTTGAAGCGTTGGCTCTGCGATTTTTATGTGGGTGAGAGCGGTTAAGCCTCGTATGAAGTCGGATAATCTGGAAGCCCTGTATCGAGAAAACCAGATGAGGGCTTCATCTTTTACCAAGCCGCTCGTAAGGGCTTCTTCTCCGTTTCGAATTCTAGTGAATATGTAACCGCATGTCGATATTTCCTCGTTTTGTAATGCTTCTGTGAGTGTTGCTTGACCCCATTTGATGAATATCATCGTGTCCACAAATCTCATTTGTGGCTCCTCTTGGGCTTTTCTTCGATTTCACTTATTACGGCTTCTTCAACTTCGCTTAGCTTCTGTGGCTGACCTCTTGCCAGTGCAAGCATGGTAAAGACGGGGTCTTCTGGCAGCTCTTTCATCTTGTAGATTATCTGATTTCCCTCAACAGTAAACTCCAATTCCTCCCCGATCTTGATCGGGAGACGGCGACGTGCTTCTTCCGGTATGGTCACACGGAAACCGCTGAGCACTTTGACTTTAGTTTTTTCCATTTTGTATCACCAAGAATACAATACAAAAATATAAATAAATAGTTTGCGGAAACTAAGAAGCCCTTCACACTGTAAGATACGCTCCGAAGAGTATGAGGAAGAATTGCCGCCAATACGAGTAGCCAAGTACAAGTGCACAGGGAGATGTGGACACAAGCCAACGTGCCAGCAATAGTCCGGGGGCAAGAGCACAATTTTCTTAGGGAAGGAACACCTTCTTAGGGGTAAGGCGCTCTTCTGAATCAGGTGAAATAGTTGCCTAGGAATAAGTTAACGCCTAGTGAAAAGGTGAATATGGCAATTAGCATGACGGACACTTGCGTCCATTTTTGTGCTAGCGGCATAAGAGATCAGAACCCGGACATTAGCGAAGAAGAACTCATTGAACGAATAAGGGAAAGGTTCATGTTTGCGAAAAGGCACAGGAGCAGGGTCTAGAACTGGAAACTTTTAATGATCTAATCAGGAGAATCGTTAGCAGCTTCAACGATACTGGGATTGACTATGTGTTCACTGGAGCCTTGGCTGCAAGCTTCTATGGTGTGCCCCGCACTACGTCGGATGCGGATGTGGTGGTAGAAATCTCTGAGGAAGGATCGCAGACCAAGCTGATGTTGGCGTTGAGGAAAGCAGGGCTGAAGACTGAAGAGAACAGGATTAATGCAGCTCTCAGGTCGTGTTTCAGGATAGCCACGTTCAGGGATACTAAGACGCCTTTCACCGTCGACATCATACTTTCTGACGGAAAAATCGAGAAGAAAGCGGGCACTGTCTTGGGTCTGCCAACATTCTTTCAGACGCCTGAGGAGTTGATTCTGGCAAAGCTGCGCATGATAAAGGCGACAGTACCGAGGGAAAGGGCTTCAAAAGATGAAGAGGATGTTAAAGCTATCTTGAGGTTCAACAAGGTTGACATGAATGTCATCAAGAGGCGAGCAAGAAAGAACGACACACTATCGATACTAGAAGCACTCAGAACTGATGCCGGCTAGCTAGACAGAAAACGCAGGGCTAGACGCTGGCACGAGAAGACTTTTCGTTAGTCTTGCTTTCACCACTAATTGTGAGAAATGACGAGGAATCAATTACACCTCCGAGGTCCATGGTCGCACTAAGAAGATAAATGTGCATACTCGGACTTTGATTTTTCATGATGTTGATCAGATTTTTGATATTCATAAGAGTGTATGTATCAAACAGATGGAGTTAGTCAAATATCGTGCAATATAGACTTTTTATCCACTCAGAAAACTCGTATTTTATGTGTTGCGTTTTCCTTTTTCTCAAAAGTATGAAAAAGATTATGTCGGGTGAAGCTACAATGAAATCGTTTTCAACAAGACATTTGAATAACGCAGCATACGAGTAGCCACTCTCCAAAATCTTGCTGGGTATTTCAAATCTCTCCAGCGTATTTGTCAGATTCTCAAATTGGGATTGCGCCAGCAACCTTGTGGGAACGAGATAGAGACATTTTATTCTGCTGTTGCTTTGCCTTGACAGTAGATATTCATTTATGAAACTGAAGAGAAAACAGAACGTCTTTCCAGATGCTGTTGGACTTTTCAAAATAATATCATTGTTCCGATTTTTGAAAAATTCATATTGATGAGCAAAGGATCTTTTGTCTGGTGGGAAGTTCGGTATCGTCAATTCGGAGAGATTTGGCTCAGATTCGTGAACTTGTATAGTCTCACTTACACTATTGAAGACAGTAATCTTCATATATTCTCATCGTAACTAAAAGACTTACTGACACGAATCACGCTCTTTTACTGTTTCTGATCTGGATTTTTTCGCCATCTTTGAAGTGCAAGCTCATACTTTGTTCTTACATTTAGATGCTGGGTTCAAATGTCAGGGTCTGAACACCACTCTAGTTGCTCCGAATCCACCTGTGTTCTATTTCCTCCGATGTCGGCGTATTCTGCGAATTTCGCCATAATGCAAGTTGTCTTGTTCCATTCACTTTCCTTATCCTTAATCCTATGTGTTACCCAGCCCACAAATCCTGTTGTCTTCTTACTCCTCCTATTCACCTGTACTCATATTCCTATCTAGTATTTTCTTTGTTCGTAGCCAAAACGTGGATCGAAACCTGACTCACAGGTTCTCATAAGACTTTCAGTTGGACGCCATCCTTCTCATACGTAAGCCCCAAGAACCTGTATTCAATCCTGCTTTCAGATATTGCTCGCTTGATAGCGTCTCGTAGCGTATGCTGTATGTCATACTCCCTCAATATTTGCTCAAGCACGTTCCGTTTCACGTCGGCAAACTTCAATAGAGAGATGATGTCCACTCTGTCTTTCAACCCCTTCTCTGAGTGCCACCTGCCCTGAGCAGCCTGAGCCTTCAGCAAGAGCAGAACCTCAGGAACCGCTATCTTGAAGCCTTCAATCACCGAATACAATCTCCGATCAAACACATCCAAACAAGGAACCACCAACCTGCTCATGAAAGGCGTGTAGATGCCAACCTCCACATCGCCTATCAAAGCCTCAAACTTCCTCAAGCGAGCATTGCGCTTCAAAGCGTAATCTCTCTGCGTCAACTCAGACTGGAGCTTGTAAAAGTTCTCTTGATCGATGTAGATGTCTATGTCGCGGCTCTTCATCTTCCTAGTCCATAAGTATACTCCCCAACCACCTATCAACACGAAATCCGCGAAGCCCTTAAGCTCACCCAAAACGCGCCAAGACCTTTCAACAACTTCATCCCGCCACATTCCGATCACGCTCACCAAAGACTCAAACTCGGATATACTAGAGCAATGTCGCGCAGAAAAGGAGAAGCCTCAGGGCCATCCGCCGAATACGTATCCACATAGAGTTGCGGAACACAGACAACGCCTTTCTCAGAAGAGCGAATAAGATGCTCATCATCAGCGTGCAATACAAACACGTTAGGATTCACCTTGCGAACCCTATTCTTCCTAAAGCCAAACCACGACTCGAAACTCTCTACATCCTTCACATAAAAGTACAACCGATCATACTCGGCAGGCCTCCGCCCAGAAACACTAACCCATCCAGAAAAACCGGTTACCAACACGTTCCCGGGAAGGTCTTTCTCCACCTCTTCGACTGGATCAAGCCGAAACGACCGCCAAACATCCCCGCCCAGATCGCGTTCGGCAGCCCACAAATTCAAGAGTCTGGCGGGCGACAACACTCTAACACCCTTTCGCGTGGCCTCCACCGCCATAGCCTCCTCAAGCTTCCGCACAGTCTTATTGACCAAACCAAGCGAAACCGCACACTCTGAAGAAATATCTTCCTGGCGAACCAGCGAAACCTCACGTAGACCACTGAGAAGCAGCTCACGATAGATTCTCTCAAACTTGCGCAACGTCAGACCTCCATCATGAACGAGCAGGTCAGTTTCACTTCTACAAAAACGACATATATAAGATTTTCACCGAAAAGCGAAACACAGCACATCAGAGAACTGGCATCAAAGCTTACTTGTCGTCGTCACCCTGTCTTTCTTGTTGATCTTGCAAAACCCTCTATGTCTTGCAGGTCCAGAACCAAGAACCCTTCTTTACGTATCTGTTCCTTGTCCTCCACTCTCTTGGCCATCACTCCTAGGACGCACTCTTCAGCTTCACGCACTTGCTGAGCTTTGACCACCAAATTCGTCAGCAGTCTCTTTGCCTCTTTATAGCGGAGCTCAGCCCATTTGACCTCCACTGTCAACCCTCCTGAGGCGAAGACGAAATCCTACTTCAGACGTAGGTAGGAAACTTTTATACGGTAGTACGTCCACTTCATTACGTGAGAGCGATTGATACATGCAGAACGTCGTGAAGGTGACTCGAAGAGGCCAAACCACCATCCCCGCAGAGATCAGGCAGAGATTGGGAATAAGAGAAGGAGACCATTTTTGCGTGGAAACAACCGAAAAAGGAGTACTGTTCAAGCCGATACCGAGACTTGAAGACATGGCTGGCATCTACTCGAAATACGGCAAGGTGGAAGAGATCAAGAAGGAAATCGACAAGCTCCGCGAGGAATACTAAAGCTTGAAAACGGTTCTAGACACTAGATTCCTCATCCAACATCTCTACTCAACCAACACAGAAACTAGACAGAAAACAGTAAAGAAACTCCGCGAACTAGCCCAACACAGAGAAGCTATACTTCCCACAATAGTCATAAGCGAAACCATACAAGCCATCTGCCAAAAAGCAGGAAAAGAAGAAGCCCAAAACTGCTATCAAACACTACTCATGAACGACCTACAGATCATAAGCCTAACCCCCACAATCGCCAAGCAAGCAGGCCTAATCAAATGCCAACACAGAGGCATCCCCATGGGCGACTGCATAATAGCCGCAACAGCCATAATCAACCAAGCACGAATACTCTCAGACGACCCGCACTACGACGCCCTAAAAGAAACAAAACGCACATGGATCTAAACTGACAAAACAAGCCTCATCACTACAATCACGATTGTTACAATCTAGCTTGTAATAACCAAACTCAATATGGCAATATCTCTGTCAGGCCCTGAGGCCAAGCCTAACAACACCAAACCCACCCGCCCTGTATCCGCCCACATTAGCATACTCTGCGAACCTTGCAAGCATACACGTCACCTTGTTCCAATCACTCTCCTTGTCCTTCAATTCATATGTAGCCCATCCGATGAAACCTGCTGCTTTCTTGTTCTTCATAAACGCTAAACGCGTCCACAGCTCGTACTGGCTCACACCCGCGTTCCTAGCTAACCACTCCTTGTACGCAACGTATTCTTCTTTGCTGAAATGCTTGCAGTCGCTGAACAGATCCCAAGATCGCATAAGATTCGAAAACACCTTCACAACATCGGGAAACATCCAATGATACTTGCTTCCCTGACTTGCCAAATACGTGGGTGTCTTAAAGAATAGCCTAAACTCGTCAACCGCTTTGGCCTCTTTCTCCAAATCCTCGTAACTCTTGCACCTCACGTTCATCGACGCTATCTGAAAGGTCGTGTCGAAAATCAGCACGCTGTTCTGGCTTTTGAAGAAGCTGAGCAAGAACGTTGCGTACTCGTCTTTCAAGAACCTGAAGCTTGCACGGCATGGAAACATCGGATCCAAAACATAGCCTTTCTCAGTTCGAGCCTTGCTCTTGAACCTCAAAGGCGCCACACTGTACGGTTTAGATACGTCAAGGTCATGCAGTAAGCCAGACGCGCTCGGGTCAACTTGTCTCACGATGTGCAATAGTAAGCCCCTTGCCACGTGGCCAGTGAACAGGGGCAGAATGACCTCTTTTTCGCCGTACATCTCCAGTCCTATCTCAACAGGCAAGCCATCACTCCCACAGAGGGATTAACAACTACCAACAACCCATAGAGCCTTCAGAGAATATATCGCTACCGCAAAAACACTTAGATCCACGATACACAGCGGAAATCTCCGTTTCGTCCGAAAAAAAGTCATACGCGCCCTCCTCTCTTCCTCCACCTATTGAAAAGCTTGCTTCAGGCTTATTTTCAGTAGCAAGACTTAAGCCAAGCTCGACTCACGTCTACTAAAGACACAAAAAGGCATTGGAAGGCGCAGTTCGTCTGGAAAAGGTGATGAGTGATTGCCGCTAACAGAGTCCGTCAGCTTCAAAGCCGTCTTGCAGAAGGGGAACCGCATCCAGATCCCAAGACTCCTACGATGGCAGTTCAAGCTGGAGCCCACACAAATCTTTGAAATCCAAGTAGCCCTTGAAGGCTCTTTCCATGAAGAAGAATTCCTGGGCCGCATGAACAATGACGGGCGCATCACGATCCCCAAGCTAATAATGAACCTGCTGAAAGAGGAAGAGGAAACCTTGGAAGGTCATGTTTTCAAAGTCATGCTCACGCCGCCCTAAACGCTTCAGCGAAGACTATAAACATGAAGCAATGTTTCATAATCCTTTTCTATACCTTCATGCACAAGTAAATCACGGGTGCAAGCGAGAACAATCACAATGCTTCTCCTTTCTCCTCTCCTAACCGACAAGGTGCGAAGCCTTGCACCCCCCTACTAACCAATCATTTCAGGAAACTCACGTCGTCGGCTTCTTTTTGGCGCGTCAGCGCCGAGGTAACCCAGCTTCTCTCGTTTCTTCTTTCATGGCAGACAATGATCTAGAGCATTCTTGAGAAATCATCGCAAACTCTCTTTCTGCGCCCGATGAACAACACTATGACTTGTTTCTTGGTTCTATCTATCTCGTAAATAGCTTGATAGTCACCTACTCTCAAGCTCCAAAAACCAGTAATGCCCCTTGAAGGAGTTGTGGCCCTGCTTGAAGTCGGCTTCGAATAGGTTGGCCAAAAAGATAGCTTAATATCCCTGAGAAAGCGGAAATAATCGAGTGCGCCTACAGAAAAGGTTCAGACCATCCGAGGTCAGTCGAAAAGTGCCGAGGTAGCTCAGCCTGGGAGAGCGCTCGGCTGAAGACCGAGTCGTCGCCGGTTCAAACCCGGCCCTCGGCACATTTAAGCCCAGCTTTGAGCTTATTTTGGCCGGATAGCGTATGTTGAGCGTTATCTTTGCGTTTGTTAAGAACTCATTCCATAGGAGTTACCGCCAAGTCATAGTAGTTTCTTCAGCTCCTTCAGAACTTCTTCCTTTGTCTTCTCCGTAAATTCAGTCGTGACGAATGTTCCCTTCCAAGAATCCAAAAACCTCTTGTCTGAAATATCATCTATAATTGACTTCATATTCTTCTCCAATATCTCAGGGTGAGCTAGTGCTTTCTTTGCTCTTTCCTTCAGATCTTCTGGAATGCCGTTTTTCCAAACCAACGTAGCTATATCTCTTATGTCACTTGGTCTGGCAGACATGAGCTTCAAAACCAAATAGTCAGCGTAATCTGGAACGTATATTTCGGCCATTTTTTCGGCAATGGGAATTTTCACTTTCTTGGTTTTCTGCAAGAACTTTTCAGTGATAAAGAATATTTGCTCCTCAGTTCTTCCTCTTACTTCTCCTTCCATGAAATCAATTGAGATTTTAACGCTTCTACCGTCAACCTTCAATAGTCTGATGCATCTCAGAAAACCATAGCTGTCTCTTTTCTCAAAAACTTCTGTGCTTAAAACCTTCGGTAGCAGCTTTTGTATTTTGTCCAAATTCCAACCGTCTGATTTTTTCAGGACAAAATCGCAATCTCTTGTGTATCGCGAGAGTGACGTAAACGCTCTGAGGGCATAACCGCCAATCATGACTATTTTCGGATTTTCAAATCCGTCGGTCTGTTTGGACAACTGCTCGATTATTCTGCTGATCTCTTCCTCTCTCAGACTCATTATTTCAAAGTGTTTAGCCAAGTTCAACGACCTTCTCAATCGCTTCATCGATTTCTCTTTTTACAAAGTCATCTTCCAATTTGGTTTCTCTATGCGGAAACTCCACTCCGCTTAATTCGCCCAACTGGTGAAAGCCGTATTCCAAGGCCTGTTTGGCCCTAACGTTTGTCTTGGAAATTCTTTTCCAATAGGACTCCTTGTACAACCTGTTCAAGTTGATTTTGCCTCTGTTCTCATACAAAGTTGCGAAAGCATCTGTGAAAGCCCATTTCTGCAAGCATTCAATTACATTCTCCTCGATGTCCTCAACGAGCAAGTTTCCGACTTTTCTGTACTTAATCTTGGTCGGGTCCTTCAAGTATTCGACTTCAATGCTCCAGCCCTTTTTTCTCGCGAACTCTCTTAATGCTTTTCCATAGGACTTTTCTTTGGCCTTCAAGACGTAAACATCTCTGTGAACAAAGTCGTTATTCCAGAATGATGCAGCAGTCTGGGCGGAGACTACCTTAAAGTTCCTGTCTTTCTCCAAAAAGTCCCAAAAATCTTTGATCTTAGCAGGAACCCAATACCAGCCCCACTTGACACGCTCAATCAAGCCTTCCTTGGACAACCTGTTCAAGTATTCCTTGGCATTCGGCTCGATGTTTTTTACAGATTTTACTCTAACCAAACTTCCTTTGAAGGGCCTCAATTTCTCATTAAACTCTGCCAAGTATCCGGGCATTGATATTCACCTTTTATTATTGTTTGGCAAACTACTTAAAGATATCCGTTCACCTTTCGAGCTATTTTGGCAAATGCTATTACGCATGCAAAGAACCAGAATCAGACAAAACATGTAAAATCGGTAAAGACGGTTTAAACGCTCCTGTGAAGCTAGCCCTCGGCACCACGCGCGCCATGACGCTGATCTATTTCGTTCTGCCATGGCATTTTTTGCATATACCATAAATGTCTAAGCGTTGTCCTGTCCGCGCAAATTCTGCTTTGGCTGTCACTCTAGCAATCATTTCTTGAGCAGCGTTGTCGTCGAAATCCTGGATGTTGCCGCATTGCAGGCAGATCATGTTGATGTGGGGTTCCACGTAGGAATCGAATCTTGCCTGGCTCTGTGGCAGATCAAGTTCTTGGATCAGGCCTTGTTCCGTTAGTATTTGAAGTGTTTTGTAGACTGTGGCAAGGCTGACTGTCGGATGAATCTTCTTGACTTCATCGTAGATTCTCTTCGCGCTCGGGTGATCTCGGCTATGGAGTGCAAATCGGCAGATTGCTATCCTTTGCGTTGTAGCTTTGTATCCTTTTTTGCGGAGAGTTTCGATTATCGATGCGTCTGACTTCTGAAAGCGACTCATACGTTTTATTAGATAATAATAAGTCTTAAATAAACCTTCGAGTCCTTCAAATGCTGAGACACTCCAAAACAACAGAAAAGGAGGTGTATGTGCATGAAAGACAAGCATCTAACGACGGATCAGGGTGTTCCTGTTTCCGACAACCAGAATTCACTCACCGCAGGCGAACGCGGTCCAGTGTTGCTGCAGGACGTGCATCTGATTGAGAAGCTTGCACACTTTGACCGTGAGCGTATCCCTGAGCGTGTTGTCCACGCGAAAGGTGCCGGTGCCTACGGGTATTTCCAAGTGTACAAGAGCATGGCAGAATACACCTGTGCAAGATTCCTTCAAGATCCGAAGAACAAAACGCCTGTCTTCGTCCGTTTCTCCACAGTCGTCGGCGCAAGAGGATCAGCAGACACGGCTCGCGATCCCAGGGGCTTTGCAGTGAAGTTCTACACGGAAGACGGCAACTATGACTTGGTTGGCAATAATTTGCCAGTTTTCTTCATCCGAGACGCCATCAAATTCCCTGACATGGTGCACGCCTTCAAGCCTGCCCCTGACACTGGTTACCCCACAAGTTCATCGGCAAACAGCCGCTTCTGGGACTTCATATCACTCACTCCCGAATCAACTCATATGATTACTTGGCTCTTTTCGGACAGGGGAACAGTGAAGAGTTACAGGAAGATGGAAGGATTCGGCGTCAACACGTACAAGTGGGTGAACGCCAAGGGCAAAGCAGTCTACATCAAGTATCACTGGAAGCCAAAAGCAGGAATAGAGACTATTGATCGTCACGAGTCGACTCGTCTCGCCGGAGAAGATCCCGACATTGCGACCCGCGACTTGTACGAAACCATCGCCGCAGGAAAGACAGTTGAATATGAACTGTGTGTCCAGATCATGAACATAGCTGATGAGTTGAAGCAGGACTTCGACCCGCTTGATGCCACAAAAACTTGGCCAGAAGACAAATACTCCCTTATGCCTGTGGGCAAAATGGCGTTGAACCGCAATCCCGAAAACTTCTTTGCCGAAACGGAGCAGGCTGCTTTCTGCCCGGCCTCTATTGTTCCAGGAATCGATTTCTCCGCTGACAAGCTCTTGCAAGGCAGGATCTTTTCATATGCGGACACGCAACGACATCGGCTAGGCGCCAATTACCTGCAACTCCCAGTCAACAGACCTCAGACACCGGTTAACAACAACCGGCGCGACGGAGCCATGCAGTACGCGCCGTACGGTGGAGGAACAGTCAACTACGAGCCCAACACCTTGGCGGGCGGGATGCCAAACGAAGCACCAACAACCGCCACGACTCACGAAAGCCTCAAAGGCAACATTGGGCGCCAAAAAATAGGCTTGACCAATGACTTCAAGCAAGCAGGCGAACGCTATCGTTCACTCAGCAAAGTGGATCAGGACCATCTGGTTGACAACATCGTTGATTCGCTGCGAAAGGCGGACAAGTCGATACAGCAACGCATGGTCGGAAACCTAGCCAAAGCTGATTCTGAGCTAGGCAAGCGAGTTGCAAAAGGCCTGAAACTCTAGAGCGCGCCAATCACAGCGCATTTTTTTCTAAATCTCGATTTCACTTTAGCCTCTATTCTGCCGACCAGAGATGTCGCCTCGCCGTGCCCGCTAGGCAATTTGAGTATGCGCGTGAGACTGGAAAAACCATGCAGACAGGGTTCATGCCTCCTAGCCTCCTTTCATGTAGGCAACGGTTTTCTCATACAGCTTCTGGAAATGCTCGCCGAATGTTCTATCCCCTCTTTCCTTCCTCATCACAAGTATCCATGGCCCCAGCTTTTTCCAATTTGAGACTATGTACGCGCCCAGACGATCAACAATTACGTCAATATCTACAAACTTTTTGTTGACCAGAAACCCCACTTCCTCAAAGAAGGCTTCGACTTGGTAAGGATAATCGTTGATTTCTGAATTCTCTTCAACTCCAGCCTTGTATTCCTCGTAGTTTTCAAACTGAAACTCCTGCTCAACCCATCTGAAAGCCTTACGGAGCCTATCAGTCTCCGCCCAATCAAACAGCTTCAAAGAAATCTCAAGGTCCCTATGCTGGTCCATGTGCCTGAGCTGAAGAAGGACAAACAACGTTGCCGAAATGCCCGCCACTGCGGAAAGAACAGCAGTCCACTCGATGAGTGTCACCATATTGCCTCCGACTCCCGTCACATTTGACAGTACATCCCTATATTAGAATTTCACAGTGTGAAGCACATTTCAGTGGAGAGAATCGTCAGCCTGCGCACATGGGCACGCATGCACGACTGCTCGTTATGTGCAGTATTCTTTTCCCTGTTCTTTTTCTTTGAGAACGTGGAAAAGCAAACTCTTGCAATTTGGAATTGCAAGCACAATCAAGAATCATGATTGGACTGCAGCACTAGATGGGCTCCATCAGGCAACTGGAACCAGCTCTTGGGGTCTTCAATTATCTGTCCATTAGCCCTCTTGACGTCGTTGATAACGTCTGCCTCTTCTCTACTCCGAGGAGCGCGCACTATGAGCAGTCTGCAAAAACACGCTTGAATTACAGCACGGACAAAAGCAATCTGGATACTACTCCCCCCACAATCATGGCAGTGGCAAAATTAGCCATTGATATTGTGGACGCAGTTTTCCATCCGAATTCTTTGGCCAGCACAGCGATCGTTGATAGGCAAGGAAGGTACAACATGCCGATCAGAGCGAGGGTTATCAGCTGAACCGGTGTCAGAAACAGAGCAAGGTTTGTTGAGCCAAAGACAGTGACTGAGACAGTGACTGCCGCTAGCAGTATGAATTCCTTTCTGACGACTCCGAGGATCAGAAGTATCCCTGCGGTTGTGGGAAGTCCAAGCCATGCAACGGTAAGCGGAGACAAAGCGTCACTCAAAGGCTTGAGAGCACCGACCGCGTACAAGATCTGGACAAGCGCGCTTCCAGCCATGTATGTCGGAAAAACTATGTAGATCAGTGATTTGGTGCGTGCCCACGTTTGTTTCTTTACAACAGATAAAGATGGAATCCTGAACGAATGCATTTCCATGATGAGACCTGTTGACTGTCCCGGGACAACCTTCAAAGCTATTCTGCCCAATGCAAAAATAATCGCAATGTCTATCGCGTAAAGGGCAAGCGCCCATCCGGCACCTACAAAAGCAGCTACTAAGCCGAGAATTACGATTGTTCTGGCTGCGCATGGAGCAAAGGTGATGGCGAAGGCTGCCAGTAATCGTTCACGCCTTGTCTCCATGATTCTGCACGCACGAATGGCAGGAACGTTGCATCCATAGCCTAGGATCAACGGGATCAAAGCCTTCCCGTGTAGTCCTATCTTGTGCATTGCGGTGTCCATCATGAACGCGACTCTTGTGAGAATTCCTGAATCCTCGATCATTGCCAGCATGGCATAGAATGGTATCACGTAGGGCAATACCAACGTGACGCCAGCGACTAGACCGCCAAAAACGCCATTCCAAAGAATGCTCACGAGTGATCCGCTGAACGTCGGATTGACAGGCTGAAGAAGACTGAGCGCGCTTGAGAGCAAATTGGAGAGGAACCCTCCAACTGTGAAAGTCCAGAGAAGCAATCCCGCTATCACGCCTACAGACGTCACATAACCAAACACTTTGTGCGTGGAGATCCAATCCAGTTTCTCTGAAAGCGTTATCTTAACCGTGCCCTGCTTCTGGGCATCCGCCGAGATTTTGTTCGCAAGCGCGTATCGCTCTGAGGCAATGACCGCGAAGCACGGCTCCTTATGTATGTGCGATATTTCCCCTGCTAGAACCTCGGATTCACGCACTATTCTCTCAGACTTGGAACCCACTGACTTCATTGTCTCAGGATCGTTTTCGAGAAGTTTAATAGCAACCCATCTGGGTGGGTATCCCAAGGCGAGATTCTCAGATTTGATCGCTTCAGCGAGTTTCTCTATTCTCTCTTCCACTTCAACCCCGTACTTAAGGCAGGGTTTCTCGCTTTGGCTCCTATTCTCTGCGACTTCGATGGCAGTCTTCGTCAGTTCATATATTCCTTCTCCCCTGATGGCCACGGTAGAAACAACAGGCACGCCCAATGCTTTCTCCAGTCTTTTTTGATCTATGCTTATGCCTTTTTTCCTGGCAGCATCCACCTGATTGAGGCAGACAACGAGTGGAACTTCCATTTCGATTAGCTGAATTGTGAAGAATAGATTGCGCTCAAGAACAGAAGCATCAAGCACATTGATGACGACACTGGGATGCTCGAGAGCGATGTATTCTCTTGACACGATTTCCTCCATGGAAAAAGTGGAGAAGGAGTAGATTCCGGGTAGATCTACGACTACTATTTTTCGCCCCTCGAAATTGAGTATCCCTTGGGCTCTTTCCACCGTTTTCCCAGGCCAGTTGCCGACGATCTGACTTGAGCCTGTGAGGTGATTAAATACCACACTTTTGCCAACATTGGCATTTCCAGCTAAGGCGAAGGTCAGGTTCTTACTGCTATTTTGGTCTGCCCTCCCTGCGTGGGGACTCGGGAAACGATGTACCATCGAAATTATCCTCTATTTTTCCTTCTGCAGAAGGTCAACGAAGACATTTGAGGCGATGTCCTGTCCAAGCGCGATTTTCGCCCCTCTTACTCCAATTTCAATTGGGCCCTTTAGCGGTGCAACCCTTACGACGCTTATGCCTGTTCCTGGCGTTAGACCCATGTCCAAGAGTCGTTGAAGAACCTTGTGTTCCCCCCTAATGAAAGAAACGTTGCCTCGGTCACCCGCCTTGAGATTGCTTACCGAAATCAACTTCTGTCTGCGCTTTCCCACTTCTTCTAAACCTTTCTTGTGTACTTGTATGCATTCCTCGCAACTGGAAAAGGGCAAACTGCAAGCTGGAATGACTTTTCCGTCATCTGGGCATGTGTCTGGATGCTTCAGAAATCGGCACAGCGATTCCTCTGCTTCGTCGGACAAAGAGTGCTCCATCTCACATGCTTGCATGTGAACCCTGTTCTTTCCTATTCCCAATACATCATGCAAGAACCGTTCGAGTAGCCGATGCTTCCTAGTTGTCTTCTCAGCAACTTGAAATCCCTTAGTCGTGAGGTAAGCCCCGCGATACGGTGAATACTTCACGTATCCTTTCTTAGCGAGTTTTTTCAGCATCTCTGTCACACTTGCTGGAGCAATTTTGAAGTGTTCTGAGAGCTCAGTAGTGGCTACAGGTTTCCCGTTTCGAGAGAGAACGTAGAGTGCTTTCAGATAATCTTCAATGGTTTTGTTGGACATGATGACACCTGAATTTAGGCACACCTAAATTTCTCGCGCACTCATATAAACTTTTAGGCACGCCTAAAAATCTTTGGCTGTCAAAGGACGCCATTTCCATCTAAGCGACTAGCGCGCTTGGACAGTCAAATCATGAGGCATTTTAAGAGCAACAAAAACACTGAACAAGAACGTACCTAGGCTTTGCGAGGCTTAAGAAGGGAGACTAAAGGACAAAGAGCGCAAAGAGTCTTCATCACCTTCCCAAATCAGTCTCTAAATGAGAACAATTCTCTGGCCTTCTTCCTTAGTATTCGCATCAACGATTCATAAGACTCTTTCTCCTCACCAATCCGACTCTTGGAGCAGCCTATCAAGCATAACTAAGCCTTTCTGGCAAATAACGCGCTCTAGTGTCTGAGTAGGTTCTTTAGGGTTCCTCGCTCAATCGTCCAGATAGGTCTTCCCAAGTGAACATTTCGAAGCAAATTAGGGTTTCCGACCTGCAAACAAATGGAGACTTCCTCATCTCTATGACCCTGGCATCTATGTCCTTCATTGCTCCCCGAAGTATAATGACGAAGTCAAAGGATCCGTGAACAAAATCCATCCTTTCCACTTTGGAGTCCAAGATCAATCCTTTAGACAAGACCTCATCGCAGAACTCCTTCTCCTTCCCAGGCTGAATCTCCACGAGCACATAGGCGCGTACGCTACCTTCTTGAGACTTCATGAGCGTTTGTTCTATTGGTTACCTTATTATTGTTTCCCCTATCGCGCGCTAAACTTACAACTGGAACGTTCACGGTCAAGTCACTCAGCTGCGGCTGAATCACAGTAATCGCATGCCGTTTTGTCTTTCATTGACTTGGTTCATAGATTGTGGTCTCTTGAGCGCGAGCAATCAGAAAGAGAACCTTAACTATGAATCTACTTAGATCCTAGCTTTTTCCGCAGTATCTCTTCTGCTCTTCTTAATGCTTCTGGCAGTTTATCGGTTCGTGGTCCTCCACCTTGAGCGAAGTTGGGTTTTCCTCCTCCCCCGCCACCTACGATCGATGACGCCTCTCTCACCGCTTGGCCTGCGTCTGCTCCCCTTCCTAGAGCTGTCTTTCCTGCCATGACCATTATTCTGGCATTCTTGCTGTCTGAACCATAGAATATTGCGATGACGCTTTCGTCTCTTTTGATGATCTCGTTTGCCGTTTGAACCATACGGTCAACGTCCATGTCCTCTTTGAAATCACGCTTCACCAGCTTAACACCGTCTACCTCCTCGACTTCACAAGCAATCTTCGTTCCAGCAGCAATGCTTTCGCGTTCAGCCAGTTCCTTGATCAACTTTCTTCTTTCAACTGTCGCTTCCTTCAGCTCTTTGACTAGCTTCTCTGCAGTCTTGTCCAGTTTCTCGATGGGCGCGGTTAACGTTTCTGAGACTTTCCGCAGCAAGCGTTCATTGGCCTGAACCGCTTTCACCGCTGGGATTCCAACGGAATAGGTGAGTCTCTCCACGCCATCTTGAACTCTTTCTGAGTGAATAATCTTGATGAAGCCAAGCTCGCCAGTGTTCCTCAGGTGCGTTCCGGCACACGCTTCTACGTCCCAGTCCCCAGCTCTCACCACGCGGATTTCCTTGCCAGGCACCGCTCCGCCCTGATAAAGCCTGAAGCCGTAGCGGGTCTCTGCT
>Ga0315277_10001012_pt1 | contig 42032 bp, 34 predicted proteins | sample YL17G05_15_MG_FD_203695 | JGI IMG/M metagenome (GOLD analysis project Ga0315277, IMG submission 203695) | Sediment microbial communities from Yellowstone Lake, YNP, Wyoming, USA - YL17G05_15 | ecosystem: Environmental > Aquatic > Freshwater > Lake > Sediment | place: USA: Wyoming | collected... | reverse complement strand
CCGTAAATAATCCTCTGCGCATGCTGGCAGGCTGGTACATGACGCTCACCACTCTGCTGCCCCCGGTTTCGCTGCTGATCAGCTATTGGATGGTGGGCAGTTATTTCATGGCGACCAAACGGTTCGCCGAATACCGTGAGATCGCGGATGCACGCAGGAGCGCCGCATACAGGAAGTCTTTCGCTCATTACACCGAGCCAAGGCTCCTTGTTTCCATCATGTTTTACGGCTCGCACGCCATGCTGTTCTTCGGCGCATTCTTGATGCGCTATCGCATGGAGCTGATCCTCAGTTTCCCACTCGTCGCCCTGGTAATGGCGGCATACCTGGAGCTGGCATTTAAACCGGAGAGCGCCGCCCAGCAGCCGGAAAAGCTGTATCGGGAACCCTTGCTGATGGCTTCCGTGATCATCTGCGCGCTGGTGATGACGATCCTGCTGTTTGTCGATGTCCCGATTCTGCATCAGATGTTTGTGCCGTCATTGGTAAATAGATGAAGAAATCCGGATTATTCATGAAACTGCCGGGTTGCGGGATGATACGGAAAGGCAAAAGCTCAACGCAGAGGCCGCAGAGGGGACGCAGAGATCGCTGAGGCAAGATCCGTTTTTTACATCTTCTCTGTGTTGGAGTTTTATACTCGACGGGAGCGATTTCCCACGTATGTTTTCATGCGTCCTAGGGTGCGCGCCAGACGCATGAGATAATGCCTACAAGATGAACATTGTATCGATTACTCTTTTCCTGGCTGCGATTGCCGGGCTTGCGGTTGCTTCGACAGTCCTCGCCGCACGCCGGTTTGGGCCGGGATCCTGGTTACTGTCTCTCTTTCTCCTCGCTCCTGCACTGGCATCCGGTTTTCAGGCATTTTCCGGCATGGAGCAGGAAGCCATGCAATCGAACGCACTTATCGCCTTTGGCTCGCTCGTCGTTGCCATGCCATTGGGGATCTTTTTTCTTTGGACGATCAATCAACCGCAATACAAGGCTGTTTTCCGGAAACGGCGGTGGCTCACACTGGCGCTGAGCCTCCCGGTGCCGGCGCTCCTATGGCTGCTCTATTCCGTACGGCTTGAATTCGCCACGCCGGAGTTGCTTCCCACCGGCTTTGTCGCGTTGGGCCCTGCCGGCTATTTGACGTCCTTGTACCTCCTTCCGGCTTCGATTCTTTGCCTTGCCAATCTCGAACAGATCGCCCGCGGCGCGGATGAAGCCGCCCTGTGGGAAATCAAGTTCCTGATCCTGGGACTCGCGGGCGCGGCGGCCGCGGTCGTGTACAGCAGTTCGAAGGTCCTGCTCTATTCCTTCCGGTACGCATTGTTGCCGATCAGCAGTCTCCAGGTCTTCCCTTTCCTGTTCGTGTTCACCTGCCTTCTGACGTTGGCTTCGTGGATCCGAAGCTCGGGCCGGGCGAAGATCGCCGTCTCTCAGAATTTCGTCTACAGCACGATCACGCTGCTAAGCGTCGGGCTCTACCTCGTCGGTTCCAGCCTGCTGGCGCGCTGGATCAGTCAATGGGGCCAGCCGGGCATCGAGGCGGAAGCCATCCTGTTCTTACTTTCCATCGTCATTCTTGGGCTGCTTTTTTTCTGGACCGTTTTTCGCCATCGGGCCAAGTTGTGGATCCGCCGGCACATATTCGCAGGGAGATTCGATTACCGACAGTACTGGATGGATGCCACGAGATCCATTCGATCCACGGACAGCCTCAGCGCTGCCGCCGCAGGCCTGGCGGAGGTGACCCATCGCGCGCTGGGGGCGCTCGATGTTACGGTCTGGCTGAGGCTGAGCAATCCAGGCAGGCTGCAACTGCTGAGCACCCTGGGCGCCAACGGTATCGAGGCGCCTGACCGGGAGGTTCATGACATCGTCGACCGGCTGCGGGAAATTTCAGGCCCCGTCTCGGAATCCGATCTCGAATCCTCCCATGATATGAGCTCTCTGATTGCACTCATGAAAAAAACGCGGGCGGAGCTTCTGGTGCCTCTCGAGTCCGGCGACCGGCTCGTGGGATTGATGACGGTCGGATCCAATCGCAGCGGGCGCCCCTACGACCATGAAGCCCGGGAATTCCTGCGGGTATTGAGCGGCCACGCGGCCAGCGAAATCCACAAAGTTGAATTGCTCGACACCCTGGTCCAGGCAAAAGAGGCCGAGGCATTCAAGAGCTTTGCGTCATTCGTGCTCCACGATCTGAAAAATTTTGCGTCGACTCTTTCCATGATTGCCAAGAATGCAGCCCGGCATCAGGACAATCCTGAATTCCAAAAAGACGCCTTCGCCTCAGTGTACGACACCGCGGAGAAAATGAAGCGGCTGTGCAACAATCTGCGCCTGTTCTCGGGATCGCTCGCGGCTAATAAACAGCTTGGCGACCTCAATCCTCTGGTCATGAGCGCAGCCAAAGAATTCGAGAGCGCAAGTCTGAGAACCGTGCTGCTTGAGTTGAACGAAATACCCCGGCAGAACCTCGATCCGGAGGAGATCCTTAACGTGCTTCAAAACCTTCTTTTGAACGCCCATCAGGCAACCCCTGCCGAGGGCACGATCAAATTAAGTACCCGGCTGCAGGGCACGATGGTGGAGCTTACCGTTGAAGATAACGGCAACGGCATGGCGTCCGAATTTCTTGCCAAAGACCTATTCCTTCCCTTCCGGACCACCAAAAGCGATGGCCTCGGCATCGGACTGTTCCAGTGCAAGAAGATCATCGAAGCTCACAACGGGATCATCCGGGTCGAGAGCAGAATGGGGGAAGGGACCATCGTAAGGGTCTCTATTCCGGTGGCTCGGATGGAGGCGGAAACCGTTGGAGCAGATAAGGTGCCTTCTTGATGTTGGGAATTGGATGATTGCGGGTGTTAAAATCTTACCGGAGAGCCCCTGCGACGGCTTCGTCGCCGTTCATTGAAATCAGAAACTGAAAATGATGAACCACAGAGGCACAGAGGCCACAGAGATACACAGGAATGCCAAGCCCCGCCCGGGGGCACCTCTCTGCTCTCTGTGTCTCTGTGGTTCAAAAACGGCGGCACTCAAACAGCGAAGTTTCCGGGGAGGGCGCGGAGCGGGAAGGTTGACCAGAATCCCCTTGTTTAATGAATCGAGGGAAAAGAGACATGACACGCAAGCTGCTGGTTGTGGACGATGACGAGCAGATACTGAAACAGATTCAATGGGCGCTCGCGGATGAATATGAAGTTCATTGCGCCGGCGATCGCGCGTCTGCCCTGCGGACCTTCCAAAACGAATCGATTCCCGTGGTGCTTCTCGATCTGGGCCTGCCTCCCCATCCGCGCGAAGCCGTCGAAGGATTAGCGGCGCTCGACGAGTTCATCTCCATGGATCCATATGCCAAGGTGATTATTGTTTCGGGGAATTCCGAGCGCCAAAACGCCCTGCTGGCAGTCGAAAAGGGCGCTTTCGACATTTTCCCCAAACCGGTCGACCTCGATGAGCTGCGTGTGGTGCTCCATCGCGTGTACCGGCGCACCGAATTGGAGGCCGAAAGCCGCGAAGAGCGCTCGTTATCCCAGCGCATTTCCTTTGAGGAAATCATCGGCGACAGTCCGGCAATGCAGAAGGTGTTTGCCACCATCCGCAAGGTGGCCGCCACGGATGTGCCCGTCATCATCCTCGGTGAGAGCGGCAGCGGCAAGGAGTTGGTTGCCAATGCCATCCACAATATCAGTGACAGAAAAAAAGGGCCATTCGTGGCCATCAACTGCGCCGCCATTCCCGAAACCCTGCTCGAGAGCGAACTTTTCGGCCATGAGAAAGGCTCATTTACCGGCGCGAGCAGCCAGCGCAAAGGGAAGCTCGAATATGCGCAGGGTGGAACCCTCTTCCTCGATGAAATCGGCGACCTGACGCCTGAGCTGCAGGTTAAGCTGCTGCGCTTCCTCCAGGAAAAAGTCATCGAGCGCGTCGGCGGCAGAGAGTCGATTACGGTCGACAGCCGCGTCATCGCCGCCACGCACCGGGACCTTGAGGCGGCGGTAACTGAGAATCGCTTCAGGGAGGACCTGTTCTTCCGGCTGGCGGTATTGAAGATTTCCCTGCCTCCGCTCCGCCAGCGGGGGGAAGACATCATCGCGATCGCCGAGCACCTGATCAAATCGTTCGCTCAGGAACTGAAGAAAACGCCCAAGAAATTCTCCCGGGCCGCGCTGGAAGCCATGCGCAAGCACGCGTGGCCGGGCAACGTCCGTGAACTGCAGAATCGCATCAAGCGCGCCATGGTTATTGCAGATGGGCCCTTCATAAGTCCCGAAGAACTCGAACTGGAACCCGCCTCCGCGGACAGCAGTGCCGGCCAGACGCTCAAGACCGCCCGCATGGAAATGGAACGGGAGGTCGTCATTCGCGCGCTGCGGGAAAACAGCCACAATATCTCCAAGGCCGCGAAAGCTCTCGGCATCAGCCGCCCGACGCTTTATGAATTGATTTCCAGGCTGGGAATTTGAGTCTTTTCGGTCATACAGGAGCCATCAGCCAAGCCTCAAATCTGCTTTGAAAATAGCCTGGGACCGCGCGCGTCCCGCGCGCATGGCTTGTGGAATCAGGCGCACATGCGGGCGGGACGCCCGCGCTCCCAGGGCGCCGACCCCGCACCCTGTTTTCATGCGTCACCGGGTGCGCCCCAGGCGCATGAGGGACTGCTTCGAAAATAACCGCGAGATGGGCGGGCTGAAGCCCACCCGCACTATTCGTAAAATTATCAGGTGTTGGGAATTACGGCATAATCCCACGATTCATGGGTATGGGCTTTAGCCCGTACCTCAGCCCGCGGTTCCATGTTTTCATGCGTCACAGGGTGCGTCTCGGCGCATGAGGGGCTGTTCCGCATCCGGCCCCCCACCATATCCTGGCTGGGTCATGAAATCGACGCCAATTTCGGGCGTCGATTTTTTTTATGTGGACACGATCGAGAGCCGATAATGGAACGGGGGTGCAATCGGAAGCGGGAGTCCGTAGCGTGCTGCCGCTTTCAGAGCGAATTGGGCTAAAAAGCAAAAACGCCACGGATTACACGGATTACACGGATTCAATAAGCCCAGCGGATGATGCGTTTGAACTGGAGCGACCTGGCGCCGATATTAAGGAGCAGCGCCAGCCGTAGTCCCGTGGCGGTCAGGTAATGCAGAGCTTGCGCGTAGCGTTCTGCAATGAGGGCGGCTGTGGCTTTGGCCTCGATCGTATCTAACCGGCGGCCCCAGTACTTGATCGAGAGTTTTTCTACAAATCGGTGAAATCCGTGAAGTCCGTGGCGTTTTTGTTTTGATTTCTCCGGGTGCGACTCTCACTTCCGATTGCACCCATGGATCGGGGGGTCGTTTACAAGGAAGTGACTTTTTGATAGCGTACAGGTATAAAAAAGATTGAATTACTTTAGGACGACATTTCCGGCGGAATTCATGGGGAAGAAAAAACTGTTCCTGCTCCTGTTGTTACTGGGTTGCCTCGCCTTTCTCTACAAAGATGTCATCGCCAAGCTCGTGAGTGATTGGTCCACCGACGACAACTATTCGCACGGTTTTCTGATCGTCCCGCTGGCGCTCTATTTTGCCTGGGAACGCCGCGGAAGATTTATTTCCGCTCCCATCCGGCCCGGGATGACTGGTTTGATCTTCATCGCCGGCGGCCTGTGTGCCCTGTTTGCCGGCCTGCTCGGCTCCGAGCTCTTCTTGACGAGGATTTCGCTTCTCGCCACTCTGACCGGCGCTCTCTGGTTCCTCTACGGCGCGGCCCATGTCCGCATCATGTTCTTCCCTCTGGCGTTCATGCTCCTGATGATTCCCATTCCGGCCGTCATCTTCAACCAGATCGCGTTTCCATTGCAGTTGCTGGCCTCGCGTTTTGGCGAGGTGGTATTATCAGCACTCTCGATTCCCGTAATCAGGGAGGGCAACGTGATCCGCCTGGCCAATACTACCCTCGAAGTCGCCGAGGCCTGCAGCGGCATCCGATCGCTGATTTCCCTGCTCACGCTGGGCATCGTCTATGGCTATTTCCTCGACGCGCGTCTTTCCATCCGCTTCCTGCTGGCCGCCGCCACCATTCCGATCGCCATCCTTGCCAATGGCATCCGCGTCGCCGGCACAGGTATCGCGGCGCATTACTATGGCGTCGAGGCCGCCGAGGGGTTCTTCCATATGTTTGCCGGATGGCTGGTTTTCCTGGCCGCTTTCATCATGCTGTTTGTTTTTCACCGGGCGATTGCGCTCCTATGGCCATCCAGGCCTGTCAGCCAACCCGCCGTCTCTGAACCTCTGAGAAAGGAAACTACATGACCGGCCGGATCATTGCTCTCTGTGTACTGCTGCTTTCGGCATCCGCATTTCTCGCGCGCGCGGTAAAAACCGAGCCTGTGCCCATCCGGGCGCCGCTCAAACAGTTCCCCATGACCATTGGCGATTGGCAGGGCAACGATCTGCCTGAAATGGATGCCAAGGTGCGCGAGGTGCTGGGAGTCGATGACTACCTGGACCGGATCTACATCCGCGGTAATCAGGCCATGGTGGGCCTCTATGTCGGCTACTATCAAAGCCAGCGCCGGGGTGATACCATGCATTCACCCCTGAACTGCCTGCCCGGCGCCGGATGGAATCCGATGAAGCGCGGTTATCTGCCCATCGAGGTGCAGTCCGACAGCGACAATCTCAATCGCACTATCGAGGTCAACAGAATCATCATTCAAAAGGGGATGGGAAAACAGCTGGTTCTCTACTGGTACCAAAGCATTGGCAGAGTCGTTGCCAGCGAATATTGGGGAAAGATCTATACGGTGCTCGATGCCATGCGCACCAACCGGACCGATGCCGCGCTCGTGCGCGTGATCTGCCCGATCGCAGGGATGGATGCCCCGGCCGAGGAAAACTCTGAAATGGCCGCGGTTGACTTCATCCGCGGGGTTTTTCCCCTGCTCGACCGCCACCTTCCCAAATGACCTTTTGGCAAGCATATCCGATCCCCATGCTCAGGAGGGTTACGATGCAACGTCATCATGTGCGGCGCAAGGAAATCAGGATCATTTTCTGCGGCCTGCTGATGCTCACACTTGTCGCTGCCTGTTCACGCGATCCCAAACAGCTCGTGGAAAGCGGCAAAAATTACCTGCGCGAGAAGAAATACAGAGAAGCAATCCTCGAGTTTCAGAATGCCTTGAAGAAATCGCCTAACTTCGCCGATGCCCACACCCAGCTGGGCCACGCCTACATCGCCATCGGCGCCTTCGCTGAAGCCGATCAGGAATTCCAAAAGGCGGTTTCCATTGATTCGGGCAATTTCGAGAACCAGCTGATCCTCGGAAACCTGTTGCTGTCGCAGGGTAAGATCGACGAAGCTCGCGCCAAGGCAGAATTAATCCTGCGGAAACAGCCTGACAACATTCAGGCACGGATCCTGCTGGGAAATACATATTCAGGATTGATTCACGTCAACAATTCGATCGGCGAAATCGCCACCGCCATGAAAGCCGAACCCAAACTGCTCCCCTCGTTCCTTGTGCTTTTGCCGGCCGGCGACGCCCGGCGCAAGCCCGAGAAGGCGGAAGAATTGTATCGGGGCGCTCTATCCGCCGACGCGAATTCGATTGAAGCTCATCTCGCGCTGGCAAATTTATATCTTCAGTCGAAGCGCCCTGAGGATGCCGGGAAAGAATATGAGGCAGCGCTTGGGCTGGATCCGAAATCGGCCGACGCCCAGAGCGCAATGGCCTTTTTCCACCTGCAAAACCGGAGATTTGATCTTGCGGAACAGGCTTATGTCAGGCTTCGCGATCTCTTCCCGCGGGAATCTCGATACCAGATTATTCTGGCTGATTTTTATGCGGGAACCGGCAAAACCGAACAGGCGGTTGCGGTCCTGCAGAACCTGATTGCGGCCGAGGGAAAAAACTCCTTGCCCAAAAAGCGCCTGGCAAACATCTTTCTTGCCCAGAAGGAGCTCGAGAAGGCATCAAAGCTTGCCAACGAGATCCTCGCCCAGGATGCCCGTGACGCGGATGGACTCCTGATCAAAGGGAGGATATTGTTATCGCAGGACAAGCTTGGCGAGGCCACGGCGGAATTGGAAAAGGCCGTGAAGGCGAGCCCCAGAAATGCTCTCGGCAGATACCTGCTCGGTATCGCCTACCTTCAGGCCCGGCAGCGTTCCAAAGCCCAGGCGGAACTGGCTGCCGCCATCCGCATCGACCAAACCTTAAGCCAGGCACAAATGGCGCTGGCTCAGCTGTGTCTTGAGAATGGAGACATGGCTGCCGCCGCGCGCCACGCCCGCCAGGCGCTGGACGTGAATCCCACGCTGAATCATGCCCGCCTGATCCTGGGCAGCGCTTATTGGAACCTGAAGGACTACGTAAACGCCATTTCGGAACTGGAAGCCTACCTGAAACAGGAGCCGCAAAGCGTGCCGGGTATGATTCGGCTGGGTTTGGCCTATCAGGGCGCCGGCAAGGCGGTACAGGCGGAAACCCAGTTTGATGCGGCCCTGAAGGCCGATCCTGAATCGCTGGAAGGCTACAGCTCCATCGTCTCCTTTTACATGGGCCGCAAGCAGTATGACCGGGCGATCCAGAGAGTCAGCCAGGCTGTAAGCCGGTTTCCCGGCCAGCCGAAGCTGCATGAATTGCTGGGCCAGGTTTACCTCTCGCAGGGAAATGCCGTCAAGGCGGAAGAATCGTATGTCCAGGCAGCTTCCATAAATCCCAAGGATTCCAACCAGCGGGCTGTCCTGGCGCAGTTCTATGCCGCTCAAGGCAATTCATCGAAGGCTGTCGAAACCCTGGAAGCGATCCTGCGCGATGATCCCGCGAACTCATCAATGAAAATCCGGCTGGGCGATCTTTATCTTGGCGCCCGCGATCTCGGCAAAGCAGCTGCCATTGCGGACCAGTTGCTGCAGGCCAACAGCAAGGATGCCGGCGGCCGAACCCTGAAAGGCAGGGTTCTCACCGCCCAGAACAGACATGCCGAAGCCAGGGACCAATTCCAGAACGCGGTCGCCTCGGATCCCGGCAACGCGCAGGCCCGCTACTTTCTGGGCCTTGCGCACTATCAGGCAAGGGATTTGCGGCGCGCGGAAGAACAGTGGAATGAGGCGATCAAACTGGAAGCCAGGTTTATCCAGCCTTGTCTGGCGCTGGCCGAACTGAAGCTTGCGGCCGGTGCTTTCGACGCGGCTGCCAGATTCGCTCAGCAGGCGATGAATATCAATCCAGGCCTGCCCCAGGGCTGCTTGCTACTCGGCGCCGCCTATGCCGGGCAGCAGGATTATGCGCGGGCCGCCGCCGAGTTGGAGCGCGCGGTTCAACTGGATCCCAGTATGATATCCGGGCGCGACCGTCTCGGAAATGTCTATCTGAACATGCAGGATTATGCCCGCGCCGAAACCAGCTTTGAGGCTGCGCTGAAGCTCAGCGCCACCGACCTGGAGGCGATGACCGGTCTGGTCCGGGTTTTTATCGCGCAGAACAGGCCCGAGCGGGCCATCCAGCGCTTGAATCAGCAGATCGGCACGGCGCCGGTTCCGGCATCATTTTATGAACTGCTTGGCCAGACCTACCTGGCGCAGTCGAATAATGACAAGGCCGAAGAGGCCTACCAGAAGGCAGCCGAGGTGGATCCCAGGAATCCTGCCCGGCGCGCGGTGCTGGCCGATTTTTATGCCCGGATCGGCAAGACGGAAAAAGGCATTGAGACCTATCAGGCCCTGATAAACCAGGATCCGGGAAATTCGGCTCTGAAGCTCAGGCTCGCCAATTTATATCTGGCTAAGGGAACTTTTGGCCGGGCCGCTCAAATGGCTGATGAGATTCTGAAGGCGAATGCTAATGATGCAGGCGCCAGAATCTTCAAGGGCAATGTGCTGTTGGCACAGCGCAAAACCGCCGAAGCGGTGGCCGAGCTGCAGGCTTCGGTAAAGGCAAACTTCAACTCAGCGCCCGCTCACCACTACCTTGGTTTAGCCTATTTGCAGGATGGCAAGCAGACTCAGGCCGAAGCGGAGTGGAATGAGGCCGTCCGCCTCGATCCGCGCTTTATCGCCGCACATCTCAATCTTGCCGGACTCAAGTTGAACAGCGGGGACCCCAGTGCTGCGGTGCGCCACGCCCAGGACGCCGTGAAGGCCGATCCTGTCTCGCTCGAGGCACATATGGTTCTTGGAGCGGCTTTTGCCGTGCAACAGGATTGGAACGGCGCCGCCGCGGCTTATGAAAAATGCTTGAAGATACGCCCGGGCCATCCGGAGGCGCTGTACCGTCTTGGCTTAGCTTACGCGGCCCAGGGCAATGGCGCCCGTGCGGAAGCGGCTTTCGAGGAAATGGCGAAAAAGGATCCCAATGACATTCAGGCGATCGCCGCGCTGTCCAACCTGTATTTGTCACAGAAGCAGCCTGCCAAGGCGCTCCAGCGTGTCAATCGCCAACTGGCTTCGGCTCCCAACTCCGCCGGCCTGACCATGCTGCAGGGCCAGGTCTATTTGGCGCAAAAGGACTATGCCAGGGCCGAAGCCGCGTTCCGCAAAGCGCTCGCAATCGATAAAAACAGCATGGCGGCCTATGCGCTGCTTGCGCAACTGTATATGGCCCAGAATGCGCGCGAAAAGGCAATTCAGGAATTCAGAAGCGCGCTCAAGGTGAATCCCAAGTCGGCCGAAACCCACATGATGCTGGCGACACTCTACGAAACGCAAAACGACATAGAGTCGGCCAAATATCATTATCAGGCGGCGTTGGAAATCGATCCCAAGTCGCCGGTGGCCGCCAACAATCTGGCGTGGATTCTGGCTGAATCCGGAGCGGATTTGGATGAAGCCTTAAGGCTGGCGCAAACCGCCCTGGAAAGGCTGCCGAATCTGACCAATGTTCTGGACACCCTGGGTTGGATTCATTTTAAAAAAGGATCCTATCAGGCCGCCATCCGGGTGCTGATGGATTGCGTGATCAAGGAGCCGAATAACGCCAGCTACCATTATCACCTGGGCATGAGTTACTTCAAGAATGGGGAGCGCGAGAACGCGAGGAGGCATCTCAGTAAAGCTCTCAAGCTCAGCACCTCGTTCTCGGGTTCCGAGGAGGCAAAGAGCATCCTCGCCAAGCTGTAGCGCAACGATAGGGATCACGAAACATGGCGCCGCACATCCAATAATCGTCAAGCAACCCAAAACTGTATTAGAATATGCCTTGCGGGTTCCTGCCCGCAGCCCCTGGATCGCGAGCCGCGAAGACTATAGGAGACTCTCATGGTGAAGCAAATCCGTCGTAACACACCGCTGACCATCACCGGGATTGCCCTGCTGCTCCTGGCGTCGATGCTATTGAGTGCCTGTGCGCGCGATCCCCTGCGCTACATCGAGAGGGGCAAAGAATATTTCGACGCCCAAAAATATAGTGAAGCGGCGATCGAATTCATGAACGCCTCCAAAATTAATCCTAACCTGGCGGAGGCGCATTACCAATTAGGGCGAACCTTTATGGCCTTAGGAGAATTTCCGGCCGCATTTCAGGAGCTTTCGCGCGCGGTTTCCCTGGATGTCAACCTGCTTCCGGCCCAACTTAAGCTCGGCAATCTCCTGTTGCTCGATCGCAAGGCGGCCGAAGCGCGGGCGAAAGCCGAGCTGATACTGAAAAAGGAGCCTAAGAATGTCCGGGCCATGATCCTGCTCGGCAACTCGCATGCAGGCTTGATCCAGGTCAATCAGTCCATAGAGGAACTACGCACCGGCCTCGAGCGTGAACCGCGGCTGATGCCCTCCTATCTGGACTTGGCTATCGATCAGGAAGGGGGCCGGCGGTTGAACGTTGCCGAGGATATCTATCTCAAGGCCGTGGCCGCCGGCGATCGCCCGATCGAACCGCAACTCGCCCTGGCAAACTTGTATCTCTTTCAAAAGAAGCTGGACCTCGCCGAGGAAACGCTTAAAAAGGCCCTGGCCGGAGATGAAAAATCCGTGGACGCGCATCAGGCGCTCGCGTTTTATTACCTCCAGAACAGGAAGTTTGAGCTGGCGGAGCAGGTCCTTGCCAGGCTTCAGGATTATTACCCGCGGGAATCCCGCTTCCGCATTTGGCTGGGAGAGTTTTATCTGGCTACAGGGAATGTGGAGCAGGCCACCAGCACTTTCCAAAAGATGGTCGATGCCAATGCGGGATCAATCCTTGCCCGAAAGCGCCTCGCCAACTGCTTTCTGGTGAGGGAAGCCTGGGACCAGGCGGCGCGGCAGGCCGACGAGATTATGAAACTGGACGCCAAGAATCTCGATGCCAGGCTGATCAAGGGGAGAGTGTGGCTGGCGCAAAATCGCACCAGTGAGGCGATCACCGTGCTCGAGAGCCTGGTGAAAACCAACCCCGGATCGGCGTTAGGCAGGTATTTCCTCGGCATTGCCTATGAGCGGACCGGCGATCAGGTGCGCGCAAGCGACGAGCTGGCGGCAGCAATCCAGCGGGATGACACCCTTACCGAAGCCTATGTGGAACTGGCGAAGCTCAAGCTGGCCGCGGGTGAGCCGGATGCCGCCATTCGCTACTCGCGTCAGGCTTTGAGCCAGAATGCGAATCAATACCAGGCGCACCTGATATTGGGGAGCGCATATGGAGAAAAAAAGGACTTTCAGAATGCAGTCCTGGAACTTGGAGATCTGCTGAAGCGCAGCCCCGATAACGCGTATGGTCATAGGGCGTTGGGACTGGTTTACCTGGCTCAGGGCAAACCGGCGCAGGCCGAAGCCTCATTGGAGGCCGCCCTCAAATCCGATCCGAAGAATACGGATACTTTGGGCGCTTTCGCCCGGCTCTATATCAGCCAGAAGCAGCCTGAAAAGGCAATCCAGCGGATAACCAGGGCGATCGAGCAAGCGCCGAACACGCCAGGTCTGTATGTGGTCCTGGGGCAGACTTACCTGGCTTTGAACGACCGCCAGAAAGCCGAACAGGCCTATCAAAGGGCCGCGCAGCTGGCGCCCGGCGACGTCAACCAGCGCATGGTCCTTGCGGATTTCTATGCGAACATCGGCAGTACAGACAAGGCCATAGAATCATATCAGGCGATCATAAAGGATCAACCGGGGAATGTCGCCGCCAGGATCCGCCTGGGCGGGCTGTTACTGAATTCCAAGAGTTACGATCGTGCGGCAGCTGTTGCAGACGAAATTCTAAAACAGGATGCCAAAAATAGCGATGCTCTCCTTTTGAGGGGCCGGGTATCCCTGGCTCAGGGGAAGGGTGCCGATGCCCTCCCCTTTCTGCAGAAGGCCGTGGCTAATCAACCCCGGTCCTCGGCCGCGCACTATTTTTTGGGGCTTGCGCTCCACCAGACCAAGAATACTCAGCAGGCTGAATCTGAATGGACCGAAGCCGTCAAGACCGCAGGCCGGTTCTATCTCCCATTCCTGGCCCTGGCCCAGCTGAAGCTGGAAGCGGGAGATTACGATGCCGCGATCAACAATGCGCAGAGAGCGTTTGATGCCAGCCCCGATCCCGCCGAGGCGCGTCTGATCCTGGGAAGCGCCTATTTGGGAAAGAGGGATTACAAGAATGCGATCGCTCAGTTCGAGGAATACGGCCGCGTCCGTCCGGATGATCCTGCCGTGCTCTCCCGGCTCGGCCTGGCATATCGGGCGGATGGAAACCTGCCCCAGGCAGAAGCGCGGCTGGAGGCGGCGCTGAAAAAGGATCCAGGCAGGATGGAGGCGTTGTCGGGTCTCATCGGCGTTTTTGTGGCGCAAAACCGGGCTGACAAGGCCATCCAGCGCCTGAACCAGCAGATTGCCCAATCTCCGGGACGGGGCGTGCTGTATGCGCTCTTGGCTGAGGTTTACTCCAGCCAGAAGAATATTGTCAAAGCCGAAGAGGCCTACCAGAAAGCAATTCAGCTCGACCCGAAAAACATCTCCCAGCGTCGCGCATTCGCGGATTTTTATTCCCGGAATGGCAAACCCGACAAGAGCATCGAGGTGTATCAGGCGCTGATTAAGGATAACCCGGGAAATCTCGAAGCCAGGAAGCTCCTGGCGAATCTATTCCTGAACCAGAGGGCCTTTGACAAAGGCATCCAGCTGGCGGATGAGATTCTTAAGACCAATCCCGGGGATGTCGACGCGCGCATTTTGAAAGGGAGGCTGCTGCTCGCCGGCGGCAGGCGCAGCGATGCGATTGCCGAGCTCCGGAATGCGGCAAATGCCGACAGGAACTCGAAGTTCGCCCGATATTTCCTTGGGATCGCCTACTTGCAGGACCGCAAGCCCTCTGACGCGGAAACGGCATTCAACGAGGCGCTGCGCCTGGACCCGCGTTTCACCCAGGCTCAGGTCGCACTGGCACAACTGAAGGCCGACCGGGGCGATCCTGGAGCAGCCATTCATCATGCCCAGGAAGCCTTGAAGACCGATCCCAATTCCGGAGAAGCCAGGCTTATTCTCAGCCAGTCCTATGCGGCACAGAAAGACTTCAAAACGGCGGCCGCGGTTTTGGAGCAATACGTGAAAGAGAATCCGGGGAATTTTGCCGCTCTGTACCGGCTGGGAACGATTTACGGATTGCAGGGGAATGCAGCCAAGGCGGAGAGCTTTCTGGACCAGGCATCCAAGGCGGATCCCCAAAATATCGAGGTTGAGGCCGCGCTCGCCAGCTTTTACCTTTCACAAAAGAAGGTTGATAAGGCTCTTGAAAGAGCCGGCCGGTACTTGAGCCGGTCGCCTCAGAACCCTCTGGGTTACGAGCTCCTTGGCCAGATCTACTTGTACCAGAAGAACTACGGCAAGGCAGAGGAGTCGTACCGGAAGGCCATATCGATTGACAAGAACTCCTATTCATCCTATTCCCTGCTCGCTCAGCTGTTTATAGTCCAAAATTCGGCGGATAAGGCGATTCGTGAATTGCAGAGCGCCTTAGGCAAAAATCCGAAATACGCCCAAGCGCATGCTCTCCTGGGCGCAATTTACGAGCAGCAGGGGAATGCTCAACAAGCCATTTTCCATTATCGCGAAGCGCTGAAGATCGACCCCGGCATTGCCGTCGCATCCAATAACCTGGCGTGGCAATTAGCTGAATCGGGCAAGGATTTGGATGAGGCTTTGAATGCCGCTCAGCGGGCATTTGATGCCCTTCCCGATAAGCCGGAAATCGCGGACACGCTCGCTTGGGTTTACTACAAAAGAGGCGCATACCGGAATGCGATCGACCTTCTGGCCGAGTGCATCCGGAAAGATCCCAAGAATGCGGCCTATCAATTCCATCTGGGGATGAGCTATTACCGCGCCGGCGACACAAACCTGGCGAAGGGCGCGCTTTCCAAAGCATTGGCCCTCAATCCAGCCATTCCGGAAGCGGAGGAAGCCAGAAAGGTTTTGGCTTCCATAAAATAACACGATGCGCCCGAATTCATCCACCGATTGCGAAACTGGCGATATTTTTAAATCTGCCTTTCTTACCGGAATCTCGACTTAGCTGGCGCATGCCGCCTTCCACGCAGCCGTTGTATTGAGGAACGCAGGCCGGAATCCGTCGCTGGGTGATTTCTGCGCTCGTGAGCAACCTCCCGTGCGCCGCGGAGATGTATTGCGAGCCGTTGTCGCTCAGGAGGAACTTCTCAGGACCCTTACCGTCCGTCTTCTGCAGAGCCTGGCCGATCGGCCTGCCGACCAGCGCCGCCGTGGCACGGCAATCCACCGCTTTGCCAGGGTAGTAGTCGTGGGTATCCATGACGACCGCCACCTTGAAGGTCCGGCCCTCTACGGTCACATCGGTGAAGTCCTCCCCCCAGATCTCCCCGGACTTCTCCGGTCGCACATGCTCGTAGAACCCCGGCGCGGGGAGGAGGAGCTTGCGCTGCGTCACCTCCTGGACCAGGAGCCGCTTCACCTGCCTCTTTATCCGGTCGTAGATCTTCATGCCCACGTAGCCCAGCTTGTGATAGAGCATGTAGGCCTGCCTATGAAAAAGGAGTAAAGGCCCATGTTTCCAGTCACTTGCTCTGTTGCCTCCATTCGGTGATTTGGCAAGGTTAAGCGAAGTGGGAGTACTCATGCGGCGTCGGAATATCTTACAATTCCTAAATGATCCCTATTATGACGGAAGATGTGCTTTTTCAATTATTTGCTCTACATAAGACCGGTTGCCTATCCATCGACTTGTCAAGAGTCTTTACAATCTTGAAGGGAGCAACGAGCATCATGGCTCAGGATTTATTCCCGCATAAGAATAACACAAATGATTTAGAATCTATCTAATAGAAGCAAAAAAACAGAGCCGTCGAGGAAGGTTTTCTCCATTGGCATGCATATTGCTTATTTCATCACTGAACGGAAAGGCAATAACTGAGAGTTGCAAGGGAGGCGAAATGAAACGCAACGTTAGATTTGTTCTGATTGTTCTCGCGGTTTTGAGTTTAGCCAATGCTGCCAATGCGACCAGTTTGGCGACTCTGATAAGTGGCAATACGCAGATCATTCTCGGAGATAAGGTGTTTGGCGACTGGAGCTTCAATCTAAGTTCTGGAAGCGGGGTGACCTCAGCCGGTATTGATGTGGCTGTAACACAGATTGGATATACATACTGGTTAACATTTACCGGTGACATGATCACAGGTACGACAGGAACGGATTTTCAACTCTATTATACTGTTGCAACAGTGAGTGGTAGCCCCTTGATCATCGGAATTGATCAGTGGATGCAGCCGTCTCCCGGTTTAGACGGGGGAACGGTCATTATAACCGAGACGGCGCACTCAGGAAGTTTTGTGGGCCCACAGGTTGCAATGTCTACCGTTGGATTTAATCTCGCGGGTAGTGATACTCAGGATCCCCCGGCGGAGCTAGTACAGCTGGATTCTCTTGTTATTAGTCCACCGCTGTCAAAGATCTGGGTGGTTAAGGACCTATACATCAATCCTGCTGTGCCGGGGAGCGAAATGGGTTTTTCCATCCTTAAGCAGAGTTTCCATCAAGTTCCGGAACCAGGGACACTGCTCTTATTGGGACTCGGGCTTTCTGGCTTGGCTTTGTGGGTTCGCAAGAATAGGAATTAGGACATAAGCCGAAACTAACGTTGGCAATGGCCGCACTCGCCGAATGCAGTGCGGCCATTTTTTTGCCTCCTCAGCAGAATTTGTGGGTCATCCTCATACCGAAATCAGCGTATATAGCTGAAGAACAAAGCCTTAACACGCTTGGAATGGGTAAATTTCCCGAGTCTTGGATACTTGGCATATGCATTTTCTGCACATATGACCATGGATATTGGTCCTCAGCATCATCACGTCTATCTTTTTGCCCACAGATTCTGCTAAAGACCCAAAGACCCTATGATACTCACGCAGTGGCGGCGCGCTAGTACATGAACTACTGCTACTTGCCGTGTAAGCGTCCGCTGTAGCCAGGTACCATCGATGCTGCGTCCGCCCGGTGGGGGGGGGCGCCCCTCTCGCAAGGACGAATGTCGTGGCGTGGGGGCTGATCGGTTTCTTTCCGCCTCGCCGCGTCAGGGCAGGCTCGCTTTGTTTACCCTTCGGACACTCGGCCCTTTGTAAGCGGTAAGCAGGGTACATCTGTAAGCGGTAAGCAGGGTACATCTACACTTGGCGCGACACATTGAATATGCTGGGTGCATGGAAATACAAAAATCACCCAAGCCATTGCAGGCCGTAGCATCGCCGAGCGGTTGCAAATGGTCGAGCAATTTCTGCGCAGCGGTCTCACCCGCAAAGCATTCTGCAGGCAATATGGAGTTCCCCTGGCAACATTGAGCTGGTGGCTCAGCAAAGCGAAGCGTCCATCGGTTGCTCCCGCCTCCATGACATTCCGGGAAGTGAAAGTGATTCCGGCTGTGGTCATCGCGGAAAAGTGGGCCATGGAAGTTGAGAGTCCATCCGGCGTGAAGGTTCGTTGCCGGGAGGCGCTCCCGGTGCGAACCTTAGAGCGATTGCTGCGGGGCCGAGTGTGCTGAGTCTTTCGCCGGCAACGCGCATTTTTGTAGCACTTGCGCCTGTCGATATGCGGCGCAGCTTCAACGGGCTCTACGCTCATGTGCAAGTGGTGCTGTCACAGAATCCTCTGAGTGGCCACCTTTTCCTATTCACCAACAAGTCAAAAAACAGGGTGAAGGTCCTTTATTGGGATGGCAGCGGACTTTGGGTATGCGCAAAACGTTTAGAACGAGGCACTTTTGGCTGGCCGACCGGAGAAGGCGCCAGTCTTTGCCTGCGCCCCGAGGAGCTCCAGTTACTGCTGCACGGCATGGAGGGGATACCTCGCCGCCGCTGGTTGCGGATGTGAAACGGATTCATTTTCCGCTGGACTCCGGATTTCACTTCTGCCACAATGTCGGCCATGGACGAAAAGTTCGTGGTGCAGGGACGGGAGTTGGGGTTGGCAGAGATCCAAAGGATTCGGCAGTTGATCGCCGAGAATCCGCACTGGAGCCGCCGGCGACTGTCCGAAGCGCTCTCCGCTGAATGGGCCTGGCGCAACGCAAGCGGCCGTTTAAAGGATATGGCGGCGCGCACGCTGCTGGTGAAACTGCATGCCCGGGGACTGATCGAGCTGCCGGAGCGACGACAGACACCCTCGAATCGCATGACGGGCCGGAGCCTGCCGCGCCAGAACTGGGACACAACTCCGATTTCGGGAACCCTCAAAGACCTTGGGCCGCTCAAAGTCGAGGAAATCAGCGGCAACTCCGCTGCGCGGATCCGGTTTGCCGCCCCCCTTTCCGAGTTTCATTACCTCGGCCTCCGCGGCACAGTCGGCGAGAATCTCCAGTACATGGTGACGGACAAAACCGGCCGGCTTCTGGCCTGCCTTTTGTTTGGTTCGGCGGCCTGGAAGTGCCGGGCACGCGACCAGTTCATCGGCTGGCTCCCGGAACAACGAGCACACAATCTGCACCTGGTGACCAACAACACCCGCTTTCTGATTCTGCCCTTTGTTCGGATTCCTCATCTGGCGAGTTGGATCCTGGGCCGGGTACTGCGTCGCCTTTCAGCAGACTGGCAGACTAAGTATGGCCACCCGATTCTCCTGGTCGAGACCTTTGTGGAACGAGAGCGGTTTGCCGGCACATCGTACAAGGCATCGAACTGGATCCAGCTCGGAGCCACGACGGGACGGAGCCGTCAGGATCGCCGGCACACGCTTCAGGTGCCTGTCAAAGATGTGTATCTCTACCCTCTGGATCCTGGATTTCGCAAGGAGCTCTCGTCATGAGCCACGAAGAACTCCGGGCAGCGCACCAGCGATTGAAGGCAGAAGTGGCCGAACTCCTCAAAGCGGGCGCGGCCAAGGAAACCGAGAATCCTGCCTTGCGTCAGCTGCTGGAACAGTTGCAGGCGCTGACGCAGGAGTATGACGAGAAGCTCACCGAGGCCGAAACTCAGATCGCCGAGTTGAAACGGGAGCTGTTCGGCCCGAAGGCAGACCGGTTGACGCCGGAGCAACAGGATCAACTCTCCAAGCTGAATCAGGATCTTGAATCGGAGGCTCAGCGTCCGGACGCAGCCAGTGACGGGGTCCTGGACGAAGACGAGGAAGACGAAAAGAAAAGGAAGCCCCGCCGGTCCACGCGGCGCCGCGGCGTGCGTCATCCCCTGCCGGCGCACCTCGAGACCGAGACCGTCACGATTGAACCTGAGCTTTCCCCCTGTCCCTGCTGCGGGAAGATGCCGGAGCGGATCGGGGAAGAAGTCACCGAAGAGATCGACTTCATCCCGGCGAAACTCATTAAGCGCAGGATCGTGCCTCCCAAGTACGCCTACCGCTGCGGCGAAGCCGGGGTGGCCATCGCTCCTCTTCCGCCACGGCTGGTGCCGCAGAGCCGGCTTGGGTTGGGACTGGCCGTGCACGTGGTTCTGGCTCGCTACGACGATCACCTTTCCTTTTACCGGTTGGAGCAGCAGTTCCGGGAACGGCATGGAATCTTCATTCCCCGTCAGCAGATGATTCAGTGGGCCGAGCACATCGCAACCTGGCTCAGGCCGATCTACCACGCAATGTGGAAAGCGATGTTCGACGGCGGGTACCTTCAGATCGACGAGACTCCGGTGAAGGTGCTCGACCCGGATGTCCAGGGCAAAGCGGCTCGCGGCTATCTCCGGTTCTACGCAGTACCGGGCGGAGATGTCATCCTGGAGTTTGATCCCAGCCGGGGGGGGATGGCGCCCGTGCGCAAACGGCTGCAGGGCTTCGTCGGCACCATCCAGACGGACGCCTACGAGGTCTACCAGTCTCTGGAGCGTAAGGAGGCGGACATCCAGCGCATCGCCTGCTTGGCCCACGTCCGGCGTTACTTCCTCAAGGCGGCGAAGGATAATCTCCCGGCGGCAGTCTGGTTCATCACCCAGATCCGTCTACTGTATCGTATCGAGAATGAGATTCGGGATCTTACGCCGCAGCAGCGCTACGAGCGTCGTCTGCAAGAGGCGCCCCCGATCTGGAAGACCATGAAGGCGAGAGCCGAGGAGTTGAAGCCGTTGCTGCTTCCCAGAAGTACGCTGGGCAAGGCGGTGAACTACTTCATTAACGAGTACGAAGCGCTACCGGGATACCTGCGTGACGGGCGGCATGAGATTGACAACAATCTGATCGAAAACTCCATCCGGCCCACGGCGGTCGGCCGCCGCCGCTGGCTCTTCATAGGGCACCCCGAGGCTGGCTGGCGCAGTGCCGTCATCTACTCGATCCTGGTGAGTCTACGCCGCCGTGGCATCAATCCACTGGAATATCTGACTGACGTTTTCGGGCGACTGCCTCGGGCCAAAACCAGCGACATCCACAACCTCCTGCCCGAAAAGTGGAAACCGCAGCCAGCAAATACTGGTTGAGCCCCACTCTCGTGCCGCAGTTCCGCATGTCGATGGCCTTGCGCCATCAGGTCCAGGATGTACCTCGCTTACCGCTTACCTTCCAGCGCGAAACCCAATCATCCTTCTGACTGCCGGATTGCTTTACAGTCTGGGAAAGTGATCTTAACTTATTGCTATATTGGATATTATGCAGCAAATCTTGAATAGGCTGAGGGCAATAATGTCAGGATTTTTTACATGATTTTTTTTGGCGCCAGGTATGCCTGATTAAGATCACCTGATTGCTCTCCCGATTGTGCTATGCGATAACTATTGTGTTCTAATGGTTTACTGAGTCGGTTAGCGGATGGCAGCCCAATAAGTCAGGCGATTGGCATGAATCGTGCATCACTTCAGATGTCACACTGTAGTATTAATAAAAGCAGCTCAATACGCCTGTTCTGGCTTGGGCTCTTCGGTTGGGAAAAGATCTGGAGAACGGATCCGGAGCGTTCATATTGATGGAAATAGGCAAGGGAGGTAAATAGAGATGCGAGCGAAAATGATTCTGGCCATACTGCTGCTTGGCGTATTGGCCGGTTCCGCATCGGCGACCACAATCGCAATCGACTTTTCTACTGGAGGCGCAACTGGTGGAACGGTGATTTACGCCGGTGCAGGTGTGCCAGGAGATGGGCCGATGGTTGGCACTGGCATCGGGATCGGTTTTCTGCAGGGTGTCAACACGCCAATTCCTCGGCCAAATCCAATACCATTCTTGGGGGATCTGCATTGGGTATCAAACGGTTTCACTGGATTCGGAAGCCTGAGTTTTGAGACAGGAAATTTTATTTCCTACTCGGGTGGCATCTATAATTTCGGCTTAGGCGGCTATCTGACCATCACCGGGGCGGTGCCTGATGCTGGGATAACAAGCCCCGTAATTCTTGTGTCTGCTCCCATGATCGCGGGACAGTTTAATTCTGCATCTGGAAAACTGGCATTCGTTGTCGGAAATGACACCAAAAATCAGGATTTGCTTAACTGGTTTGGGTTGACTTCGCCTACGTATCCCAACCTATGGGAGTTAAGCGGCACCATTCATGTAATGAATATCGTGGGTGGTACAGGTGCTGGTTTCACAGCCGACGCCGCAAAATCCACAAATGTACAAAATACTCTCGCCCCGGAACCTGCAACGATGTCTCTGCTGGGCTTAGGTATCGGGTTGATCGGGTTGGGTGGCTATTTCCGTCGGCGTCGCCAGTAAGATATCCCTCATTTAAGGGCAGTGAAGTTTAGAGCCGTTCGCCCCAGTTGCCGGTCTTTCTGGAGCGGACGGCCTTTTTTTATTTGCCAAAGCCGAACGGACCCTGAATTTTGGAACATCTGCTCAATCAGTCCAACAGTATTTGAGATCGCCACGCGGTGCTTATAACGTCTCAAATAGTCCAAGAGCTGCTGAGGTGCGCCGAACGGCGGTTTGGAGTAATCAACCACGCCTAAAAGGCGTGGCTTTGGCCTGCCCCGCACAGCGGGGCGAACTGAAACACCCCTCGAGCTCGGGGTCGGTATCGCTATCGGTTCGCGGTTGATCTCGATCTCGAGGCCCACAAGGTCATCATGATTTCGAATCCCGATACCGATAGCGACCCCGATACCGATCCTGACCCCGAGGATTCTTGGCTCAGGCTCCCGCGATAAGCGGCCTCACAGCCGAAGCCCTTGAACTGTCGGATAGCCTCGTCCGTGAAGAGTACCTGAAAGATGTCGAAGGTTTCGCGACCGAATTGCGAGGCTCGAGCTACGGCCCGCCTTGGCTGGAGTTATTTTTGGAATGGAGGGTGCGGAGAGTTTGCTATTATTCCCTCTGCGACCCCGACGTTGAGCTTCTGGTGGATCGCTGCTATCGACAATGCCAAGCCAGGAGATTTCTTGACACGAAACTCTTCACGCTCCCTCGAGATCCCGATCACGTTGCTGGTTGTCACCTGCGCGCTCGTTGCCATCACGAACATCCCTATTCTGCCGGATACCCGGTTTTTCAAGGCCCTGCAGAATTTCGGGCATGCGCCCCTCTTCGGCGCGGCCGCAGTCGTCATCGCACGCGCATTTTTGCGGCGGGAACAGCGCACTCATGCCAGCATGCATAGCCTGCTTCCCTTCTGGATTGCCTTGGGCATAGCCCTCCTGCTGGGAGCAGGCACTGAGATGGTTCAAGGGCTCCTTGGCGGCGACGCCGAGGTTCAGGACGTAATTGCTGATACCGCCGGAGCCGCTTCCTTCCTTGCCATCCATTGGAGCATTGCGGCTGCGAATTCCAGAGGCTGGCGCTGGCTCGCCCGCATCCCGGCCGCGGCACTATTAGGCTGGTGCGCCGTTCCAGTCATGGCCGCCGGCACGGCGACGTGGCATCGCAACCGGATCTTTCCGATTCTGGCTGATTTCAATTCGCGCCTGGGCGCATCTTTCTATGCGGTCAGGAATGCCCGGTGCGAACCGGTTCCCGCCCCTTCCGGCGCCGAACTGCCCCTTGGAAATCGCATGGCCAAGATTACCTTCGAACCTGCCCAGTACCCTTCCTTTTTCCTTGAAGAGCCCTATCCGGACTGGACCGGGTACAAAGACCTGAGATTCCTTGTGTATTCCGAGTTGCCAGGACCGATCACACTGGCGATCCGAATCCATGATGCGCATCATAACAACGAAACCGCCGATCGCTTCAATGCCGCGCTGGCAATAAAGCCGGGATTGAATCCCATCCGGATCCCGCTCCGGGATATCGAATCGGCGCCCTCTGGAAGGCGCATGGATATGCGCGCGATCCGCAGCCTCATGATCTTTGCGATTGCGCCTTCCATGCCGGTCACCGTGTTCGTGGGGGATTTGAGGTTGGGGAATTATGTCATCTCCCTGCCCTTCGACGATCACTGCGCTGAGCATTATGCGATGATTCGGGCAGAACTTGCCGCCCGGGGCCAACTCATCTCCCACGCAGTGCGGGCGACAACCAAGCGGCCTATCTCGGCAAAATGTCTCGGCATCATCTTGGGCTGCCTACGTTTTCGTGTTCGGTTGAGGAAAATAGGGAAGCGTTCCGCTTTTCGACTTTTAGATGTTGACCAGGTGTGCTGACTTGGTCATAATTGAGGTGTGAAATCAATAACTATCTCTGAATTCAAAAGCAAGTGCATCGCATTGCTCAAGGATGCGCAGCGTTCCGGCAAGGGCCTGATCGTTACCTGGCGCGGCCACCCAATTGCCAGGATCGAGCCGATCACCGAGACCTCGGGGAAAAGGAAGCTCGGCACTTTCCGCGGACGAATGGCCGTTATTGGCGACATTGTCCACATGGACACCAGCGAGGACTGGGAGATCCTCAAGTGAGCATTCTCCTGGACACCCATGTATGGATCTGGACCCAAGAAGCGCCGGAAAAGCTTGGACCGCAAACCGTCGCCCTCCTTTCCGACCGGCAGAATTCCTTGTATGTTTCAACGGTTTCCACGCTTGAGATCGCGCGCCTGCTGACGGCAGGAATCATCTCACTTGGCGAACCGCTGGCGTCCTGGATTTCCGATACTCTGAGAGCTCTTGAGTGCGGCACGATGGAGGTTTCACACCAGGTGGCCATCGAGGCCTATTCCCTTCCCGGAAGTTTTCATAAGGATCCGGCGGATCGGCTGCTGGTTGCGACGGCCAGGATTCACGATTTGATCCTGGTGACCATGGATGAGCGAATCCTGCAATATGCTCACGTAAAATCCCAGGATGCCCGGCTATAAGGCACAACCGGGGACGCCAGGAAGGATTCCAGTTTTCCCTTCCCGGGACGGCCGATAGTTCTGAGCTGCAGGCGACGGCCCATATGAGATTCCAGGCGGCGGGGAAAAGCGGATCGCGGTAGGTGCGGGTTGCCCCGCACCCCCCGCACAGATCCGTATGGGCGCCACATCTTTAGGCTCGACACAAGGAAGAGTCTTTCTGCGCTGGGATTCATCAATACGGCAACGTATTTTAAGGATGCGGAAGAACGCCGGCAAACGCGCCCGGGCGCGTTTGCACGCCGCTTGCATCCCGCATTTAGAAAAGAGTGGCAAGGATGGGAGCCGGCATTGTATGATCGAACAAGCAGTTCGAGTGGAATCTTGAGAAGGCTGAACAGAACCTGGCGAAGCACGGCGTTTCGTTTGACGAGACATCGGCTGTATTCGGGGACCCACTGGCGGGCGCGATCCCAGATCCTGTGCACTCACGCGCACAGAGTCGATTCGTAACGATTGGCCACTCAGCCGATGACCAACAACGGCCTGCCGCCAGTGAGCCGCACGAAATCCCGTGGCAGCCGACGGAGAGCGGTTCGCCCGCATCGCGGCTAAGTACTGGAGTTCATAAATACGGTAACGTATTTTCGCCCCTCGGGGATTCACGGGCTGGAAGCCCGTGCCACGTTAACAGGCAGTCGTGGCACGGGCTTCCAGCCCGTGAAACTGCGAAGCTTGCTCCATTCTGCCCCTGTGGCAGAATACGTGACCATATTTATGAAACCGTGTACTAAGGATTGAGAAATGGGCAGACCATGCTAAGAGCTCACAAATCAGTCAGCCATACCCTTCGGCAGGTAGACGAATTCTTTATGAAGACAAGTCCTGTCCACGACACCTTGCGGAATCTGGCTTTCCGGTTGACACAGGAGAACATCGGCTACGCAATCATCGGGGGAATGGCGCTGGCCATCCATGGTTTGGTGCGGCCCACGCAAGACGTCGATGTGCTTATGACACGCGAGGGACTCGATTGCTTTCACAAGCATCTGGTGGGTCGCGGCTATGTTCCTGTTTTTCCTGGAGCCCGAAAGCACTTTCGGGATACCGTGACAGGGGTCAAGGTCAAGGTCATCACCGCCGGCGAGTATCCTGGAGACGGCAAGCCCAAACCAGTCGTTTTCCCGGCGCCCGAGGATGCATCTCTTGAGGTCGATGGCGTTAGGGTCGTCAAGCTGGAAAAAATCATAGAACTGAAGCTTGCTTCCGGCCTGAGCGCAGAGCACCGCACCTTAAGAGATCTGGCCGATGTCCAAATGCTGATTGATACACTCGATCTTCCAGCTGACCTGGCATCCCGGTTGAATCCGTCTGTCCAGGGCGAATACGTCAGGCTTTGGAAACTGGTTCAGAAATCCCGAGAGGAAAACATCGGACCGGACAATGCGTGATCGTCGGCCGGGACCCACTTGCGCGCCCGGCTCAAGGAATGCCGAGGATAGGAAGCCATGGGAACAGCAGAGCTCTTTCGAGTCTCACCGCCGGAGGCGCTGGTTTGCCTTAATGGAATTACAGCACCCTCGACTTTAAACCGCAAATGGGATTGCGTCCCGGTTTCCAATTTATGATATGATGCATCGCGGATCAAATAGTGAGTCGGAGAATTCTCATGAAGCAATTGTCCCTGCGAGGATTTGACGCCGATTTGGAGAAACTCATTCGTCAGGTGGCGCGAAGAGAAGGGATTTCCCTGAATCGGGCGGTTCTGCTTCTCGCGCGCAAAGGCGCCGGGCTCGAAAGTACAGGCAAATCCGCCAATGTGGTGGGGGATTCCCTGGATCACCTGATCGGGAAGTGGTCCGCGGAAGAAGGTGATGAATTGCTGCAGAGCATCAAACCGCTGGAAGAAATCGACAGGTCGCTTTGGAAATGAATCTTCTTCTCGATACCAACGCCTACGTTGCCTTGATGCAGGGACATCCCGGAGTGGCAGGACGTGTTCGTCGCGCCGAGCATCTTCTTATTTCCGCGGTGGACGCCCTCGTTTGGATCAGGCCATGAATAACCGGGGGCCGGCGCGTTTGCACGCCGCTTGCCAGGAAAATCCCGGCGGCATCCGAAGGCTGCGTTTTGCCGCGTCCTTGATAAAAACGCCGGCGATTCTCCGGATCGCATGGGAAAATAGACTCCCGTAATTGTCAAACTCCGCAGATTCCCCTATCCGTCATAATCCTCAGGGAAAGAAGCATCTTCGACCAGGATTTTTTCGAGGTGGCGGCATTCCAGCTTCCCGGCAACAGGTTGTCGATTTCGCCGATCTTCCTTGAGGGCAGGCTGGCGAGCACATCGGTGAGTAATCCCGCGGATTGATGCGGCTGATGGCAACTGACGCCGTTCGAGTAAACGACTGCACTCCGCCAAGCGGCATCGGGGTGTCCAATAAATATCGCGAAGCGGGCTGAAGGTTGATCTTGACGCCGGCCTGACGATGTATAATACTGGTGTATACATCGGAGGAGAGTTATGCGCAGAACCCAGATATACCTGACGGAGGAAGAGCGAGATGGGCTGGATACCATCGCCAAGTCCACCGGCAAGAAGCAATCGGAGCTTATTCGTGAAGCCGTGGACCGGTTCCTCGACCTGGCCCAAGGGCGCCGCCGGGCGGCTATTTTGAATGAGGCCGCGGGCATGTGGAAAAACCGCCGCGATTTGCCCGATTTTGCCGGTGCGAGGCGTTCTTGGGACAGAGGCTGACCCCATGACCAGCCCTATATTGATCGATACCGATGTGATGGTTGACTTCCTCCGGGGGCATCCAAAAGCGGTTGCCTTGGTTCAAACCCATTCAACCCGGATCATGCTGTCGACCATCGTTGCGGCGGAACTCTACGCCGGCGTCAAGGGCGATGAGGAGTTGAGCACCTTGGACAGCCTCATGTCCCTTTTCCATGTCGTCCCCGTAACCCGCGAACTTGCCAGAGCAGGCGGTCTCCACAAAAAGAACTATGCAGAGTCCCACGGTATCGGCTTGGCCGACGCAATCGTTGCCGCCACGGTTGAAATCGCAAACGCCGAACTGAAGACTCTCAACACCAGGCACTACCCAATGATCAAGGGCCTGAAGCCAGCCTACACCAAGACATCAGAAGGCCACCCTATCGCCCCCTGAGTGGTCTATACATGGCGACATAAATCGTGACATGGTTTTCCGGACGGAACCGCACTGCAGCCGGAACCAAAAGCGAACCACAGAGATTACAGAGAGCACGGAGGGATCCCGGCACGCCCGGGGGCGCAGGTTTTTCTCTGTAGTCTCTGTGCCTCTGTGGTAAGAATGCGATTGTTTTTGTGGTGCACTTATGTCGTCATGTATAAAATGTAACATTGCGGATGCCAGTGCTTCCCTGACCATTCCGGCGCGGCAGCGGATTGTGCGGCCGCTCGGGCGGCTGTTCCCTCAGCTCGAACGGCAGAAGCGCACTTCCGGCTATGTCAAACTAAGTGCTGATCAGGGCGTGGCCGGCTTCGTGCTCTTCGGCACCCGCGATCAGAATACCCTGGCAGCGGTGCCCGGCCAAATCATTCGTTGATGGTAGTGGACGCGGAAGAACGCCGCCTTCGGACGCTGAAAAACTTATTTTTTTCGGCGTCCGGAGGCGGCGTTCTTCCGCCAGGTGGGGGGCTTGAAAGCCTGCCTTGATAAAGCTATAATGGCTTTATGAAAACAGCCTCTATAACTGAAACTAAAAACCAGCTCAGCGCCATTCTGGAAAGGGTTAAGGCGGGAGAAGTCGTCGTAATCTGTGACCGGGACCAGCCGGTCGCGCGGATCTGTCCGATCTCCCCGGTTCAGGACGACCTTGACGAAGATGGCTGGGATGCGCGCTTGCGCCGCCTGCAACGCCAAGGCCTCGTGCATGCGCCGGCCAATTTAAACCGCCTTTCCGATGAGTGGCTCTCCAGGACGCTTCCCCGCACCAGGAGTGGCGCCAGCGGGGTTGCGACCCTGCTCAATGACCGGGAAGAGGGACCATGAGGTTTTGGGACAGTTCCGCTCTCATCCCACTCCTGATCGAAGAAACCACCACGGCGAAGCTCCGTGAGATTCTCGAGTCGGATCCTGCGTTCGCCGTCTGGTGGGGCAGCCGTGTGGAGTGCGTTTCCGCCATCTCAAGACTCGAGCGCATGAGCGAACTGGATGCGCGCCAGGCCAACGCTGTTTTCGGCCACAGCCGGCAACTCTTTGACAGCGCCGTTGAGGTTCCGGCCTCGCAGGTCCTCAGGGACCTGGCGTGCAGGCTCCTGCGGGTTCACCCGCTAAAAGCAGCAGATGCGCTTCAGCTTTCCGCCGCCCTGATCCTATGCGAGCAGCAACCGGGAAGCTTGGAGCTGGTTTCCCTCGATGACCGGCTTCGCGACGCGGCCGCTAGGGAGGGTTTCGCCGTCCTGCCTGGTTAGATCCTGACAGCGCGGGAAATTCGTGAGAAGGCATTTGGGGACGCGGAAGAACGCTGCCTGCGGACACTGCAAAAATAAGCTTTCTTCGGCGTCCGGAGGCGGCGTCTTTCTGCGTCCGATGAAGCCGCGGACGACAAAGCGTCCCATGGCGGAGGCTTGACAAAGTAGCTTCCAGAGTCTACTTTTGTTTCATGAGAGCTGTGGGATTGAAAATCCTCAAAAACAAGCTGAGCGAATATGTGCGCCTGGCCGCCGGCGGTGAAACCGTTCTGGTCACCGATCGGGACCGTGTCGTGGCCGAGTTGGTTCCCCCGCGTGCCAGCGGAATGCGTGAGGTTGCCGATGTCATGTTGGCGGATGCGGTGCGAAACGGATGGATCCGGCCGCCCTTGTTGGTGCCGGATGGTCCCCCTCCAAGGAAGCCCGTATGCCAATGGAAAGACCTGCAAACCGAGCTGTCCCAGGACCGGGAGGATCGATGATCTATCTGGATACCTCGATTGCCCTGGCTCAGCTGCTGGCGGAGGACAGAATGCCTCCTGCGCAGCTATGGGAAGAAACTCTCATCACCAGCCGCTTGCTGGTATACGAGCTATGGACTCGTCTGCATGGCCGGGGTTTGGTTCGCTCCCATGGCGATTTAGCTCAGAATCTGCTCGATCGCCTTGCCCTGGTTGAACTGGCCCCGGACATCCTGGCGCGAGCGCTCGAACCTTTCCCGTCACCGGTCAGGACTCTTGACGCCCTACACCTTGCCACACTTGATTTTCTGAGCAAAAAGAACCAGGAAGTCCAGCTGGCCAGCTATGATGAGCACATGGTCACTTGCGCCCGCCTCCTCGCCATCCCGGTCTACGACCCATTCCAATGACCACACCCGATTTACGTTGGGACGCGGAAGAACGCCGCCTTCGGACGCCGCAAAAATCACTTTTTCGGCGTCCGGAGGCGGCGTTTGCACTGAAATCCCAGCGGCGCCCAAAAGCCGTGTTTTTTCTGCAACCATCGGGTTAAATCCATCCCCGACAGTGGCGGAGAGCTGGAGGATCCCTTCTGATTTGCCGCGTGATCGGCACAGTGGTATGCTCTCTTTCGAGAATGCAGACGCACGCAAGGCTCTTAACGAGGCGCCCCGGTGGTAATACGCTTTCATGCCCACGCCGCGGAACGAATGGCAGAGCGCGGCGCAACCAGTGAAGAAGTGTCTGCGACGGTCGCTCAAGGTGAACAGTTTGCCGCCCGTTTCGGCAGAACCGGTTTTCGCAGGAATTTTCCCTTTGAGGGTGAGTGGCGCGGACGCGGATATCGGACGACACAGATCGAGGCCTACGCGATCGAAGCAAGCGGCTGGCTCGCCATTACCGTAATTGTAAGGTACTTTTCAGGGAGCTACTGGATGAGACTGACCTACGATCCCCGCTACAATATTGCATATCTGAGGCTAAGGAATAAAGGCGCCGATGTCGAAACCATTCGCCTGAGCAACCAACTCAATGTGGATATCGCTCCGGACGGGAGCGTGTACGGGATTGAGTTGCTTAACGCCAACGAACAGTTGTCGGGGGAAGACAACGGCACGCTCGTCGTCGTCAATGAAGCTTCCCTGGATCGCAGCGAAATTACCCTGCAGATCAAGCCGTGATCGTGCCGGCGCAGGGCCAAAGGGACGCGGAAGGACGCCGCCTGCGGACGCCGCAAAAATCATTTTTTCGGCGTCCGGAGGCGGCGTTTGCACTGAAATCCCAGCGGCGCCCAAAAGCCGTGTTTTTCTGCAATCATCGGGTTAAATCCGTCCTCGACAGTGCCGGAGAGCCGCCAGGACCGACTCTTTAGCCATGCAGATTTGCTCGCAAAGATGATAGCCATGTTATAATTCAAGCGAATCTTGGGAGCAGAGCGATGCTCAAGCCACAACGCCTGAGCTTTGAAGAACTGTCGGACCGTTTGCACGATTACGAGCGGAAATACGGCTATTCTACGATCGAATTCTACCGTCGGTATGAAGATGGCGAACTTGGCGATGATGACGACCTAATGATGTGGGCGGGTCTGTATCATCTCTATCTCACATCGCTCCCGGTTCGACAATTCATGCAAAACACGCCGGCTTCGGTATGAACATCGATGCCTATTTTGAAGCCATGGAGCGTGGCTTGCTCCAAAACCTGCCCGGCGCCCATATCGAGGGGCCATTCACTTGCCTTGCCTCTGATGATTACAATGGCCTGATCCGTTGTCGCGTCGTCTTCTGGGACGATTCTTACCTCGACCTCTACGAAGTCGTAAGCACTGAATTAGGCTATCCTGTCCGCATCAGTTACGGTTACACCTATTTGCGCCAGGGCCAACGCGCCTTTCGCTACGACAACGCGCCCCACCATCCGGAGATCGTCACACATCCTCATCACAAGCATCTCGGCCCTGAAAACCGGCTCGCTCCCGCCGATCAGCCGAGCCTCAACCAGGTTCTGGCGGAGATCGAAACCTGGCTTGGTCACGCCTGAGTGCTTTGCCAAGAAGACTGTTTTTTGGAAGGGACGCGGAAAAACGCAGCCTGCGGACGCTGCAAAAATGGTTTTTCTTCGGCGTCCGGAGGCGGTGTTTTTCCGCGTCCCATCACTTCTTTATTAGTTTGGCACGGAGGGCTTTTGCCTCGGGGGTGGATTCGAGTTTGGGGTCGAGTTCCAGGGCGCGCGCCAGCTCGGCGGCTGCCGGGGCCAGTTGCCCCAGATCGGCGAGCACCACGGCCAGGTGCATGTGCATCTCGGCGTTGTCAGGCGTGAGCTTGGTCGCCGATTGCAGCAGCTCGAGCGCCTTGTCGTTGCTGCCGGACAGGTGATACACCCAGCCCAGCGTATCCATGATGCTCGGATTTCCCTTGGCAAGCGCATTCGCCCTCTCCGCCAGCTCGAGCGCCTCCTTCACCGCATTGCGGCGCACCGCCAGCGAATAGGCCAGGTTATTGAGCGCGATCGGATTCCCAGGGGTAATTTCCAGCACCTTGCGATAGCGCTCCTCGGCCTTGTCGTACTCCCCTGCCTGCTCGTACAGAATCGCCAGCAGGAAATGCGCGTTTCCCAAACGGGCGTCGCGCGCGGTGGCCTGCTCGAGCGCCTGACGCGCCCCGGCAAGATCCTGCTTCGCCAGACGCACCTCAGCCTTCATCATGAGCTTGGTCGTATCCTGCTCGACAACCCCCGGGCGCACCGGCGAAGCCGCCACTGAGCGCAGGCGGAGCTGGGAGAAATAATGGGGGAACTCGGTCTCCGGATCGATTCCCTTATCAATCGCCTGCGCTTCGAGGGATTTGGCCCTGAAGGGCGCGCACAACGGATCCCCGATCACCACCGTCTGCCAGCTCAGGGCCGGCATCGCCAGGTAAAAGGATTCGATCAGGTTGAAGCCGGAAAGATAGGCCGGGAAAAGGATATTGGGCCGGATCGTGTACTCGAGATAGGGCTCGGCCACGTGGCCGGCCACTCCGGTCGCCCCGTCGCGAATCAGGTCGGCGATCAACGACTGCGGCGAGCCGCCGAAAAACGCAGCCTTGTCTTCCCAGGGTCCGATGTTCCAGTCCACCGGCGGCTCGGAAAAGGTCCGGCCGTCGGAGCTCACGTACATCGCTGCCAGCGCTCCCGGGACGAAGCCGAGATTGAAATGACGGATCTTGATCGCCGGATCGTTGGAACCCCAGGAGTAATAGCCGAGCACGCCGGGCTGATCCTTCAAGACAGCGGCGCCCGGGGCAAGCACGATGCGGTCCTTGAAGCCGTTGGCGGCCATCCAGTCGGCGGCGCCCTGCAGCCAGTCGTCGCCCTTGTCCGTGCCGGCGCCCTTTTGATCCATGAGGATCTTCCCTTCCTTCCGCGGGGCGAAGCCGCGGTCGATCAGGCCGCGGATGTCGGCGCTCGTGTAGCCGTCCAGGCGGCTGACCAGGTAGATGCTGAACTTTTCATGGGTGAACTGGATCGCGCGCGCGAGCGGCGCGGTTCCGAGGAAATAGGGATTGTTCAACGCGCCCGGGAGCGCGACCTGAACGCCGGCGAGCCGGGCATACAAGGTCGTCAGCTCCGAGTCGACGCTGGCGATCGTCCCCTGCTGTCCTGAGGTCCCCTGCACGCGCAGCGGGAATCCCTTGGTGAGCACGATGTATAAAATGCGGTCGTGCGCGGAGTTGCGGTTGAGCCAGGCGCCGATCGGGCCTTCGATCTGGCGGGCGAAATCCGCGCGCGATATTTCCTCTTCCGGAACGGTGCGCACGCGCAGGACGTTCGCTTCCGGAATGCCGCGCTTCTGGGCGTAGTATTTGCCGACTTCGAGGGAGATGGGGCTCGCTTCGTTCAGCACCAGAAGGACGTTCTCGGGAGACTGCGCGCGGGCCGCGGACGCCCACAGCAGAAGAACAAGGCAAAGTCGCATCGTTTTCATAGGCTCACCCTCATCGGACCATTGTAAGCCAATCAGGTCCATTCCGATCGCAGGATTTATCGGCAATCTGAGGCAAAGACTGAACCACAGAGTTCACGGAGACACAGAGGAAAATGATTTCTCTGTGTCTCCAGGATCTTCCCGGAAACTTACCGATGCGTGTATTGGCAAACAGGCGCAAATGAAAAAGCTGCCACGGATTGCACGGATTTCACGGAGCGGAGAAGATCCGGCGCTGCGCCGGTGTGGGGGGTAGGGCTGCGCGGACTTCGGGTGTGCGCCGGTTTCATTGGTGCTTTGATCCGTGAAATCCGTGCAATCCGTGGCTGCTTTATTTTATGCGGCTTCACAAATGCATCTGAGTTTCTGATGTCAATGAACGACGCCCCGCCGCAAGAGCTCTGTGGTTCATAAAATGCTCATGGTTTTGCTGGGTTGGATCGATTAGGGCTGGTATTATGACGGATCTGACTGCCGAGAAAAATGGAATCAAGATGAGCATGTCGCACCCTACCGTTCCTTATGTGGCGCCTTTCGCGGCGTTCTTGCTTTTCCTCGCCGTCAAGAGCTACATCCCTTACGAGTATCCGGTCCGCGTAATCGTTGTCGGAGGGCTACTGCTCATCTTATCACGCCGAGTCATTTCGTTGCGCGCGGCGCGCCCGTTGTTGAGCATCCTGGCCGGCGTGCTCGTGTTCGCGATCTGGATCGGGCCCGACGTGCTCTGGCCGGCCTACCGCCAGCACTGGCTGTTCAATAACGCCGTCATCGGCAGTGCCCGCAGTTCCCTGCACCCGGACGCCGCCGGGGACCCCGTCTTTCTCTTCTTCCGCATCATGGGAACCGCGCTGCTCGTGCCGATCATCGAGGAGCTCTTCTGGCGCGGCTGGCTGATGCGCTTCCTGATTTCACCCCATTTCGAGAAAGTCGCCCTGGGCGCCTTTTCGGCTTTTTCATTCTGGCTGACCGCGATCCTGTTCGCCAGCGAACATGGGCCCTATTGGGAAGTCGGGCTGCTCGCCGGCATTGCCTATAACGCCTGGATGATCAAGACCAAAAGCCTCGGCGATTGCATTTTGGCGCACGCCGTCACCAATGCTTGCCTTGCCGCGTATGTGCTTGCCGCCGGGCAGTGGCAGTACTGGCTGTAAAAAAAGGAGTCAGGAGTCAGGAGTCAGGAGTCAGGAGAAAAGCACTCTTGGCAACAACTTCTGCACGCGGCAAAGTAGGAATGCTGCTGCACCAGGCTAATCTTTAAAAGCAAACCACAGAGACACAGAGATTGCAGAATACTGTGGGCGTAAATCTCTGTGAGCGAGAGACACAGAGATTGCAGAATACTGTGGGCGTAAATCTCTGTGAGCGAGAGACACAGAGATTGCAGATTACTGTGGGCGTAAATCTCTGTGAGCGAGAGACACAGAGATTGCAGATTACTGTGGGCGTAAATCTCTGTGAGCGAGAGACACAGAGATTGCAGATTACTGTGGGCGTAAATCTCTGTGAGCGAAAGGAAGAGGCGGCCTTACGCGGGCCCGCAGGGCCCGGCGAAGCAGGCAGTCTTGACCCTGAGGCTGAGGGGAAGCGCGTCAGAGGGTGCGCGCAAAAATTCACAATTTGAGGCGCTTCCCCTCAGCCTCAGGGTCAAGACTGCCGCGTAAGGCTGCCTCTTCCTTTCGCTTTCTCTGTGGTCTCCGTGTCTCTGTGGTTCAAAAGTTCTTTCCTCTGCCGCTCTTCCTCCGCACGCAAGAAACCGGCGAAATCGCCGATTTGTGACTTCCAGCACACTCCAGAGGCATGCCGGTGCCGAATAAAACACGTGAATTGGAGAACCCATGCCTGCCAAAACACGTGTTTTCTGCCCCGTGCTTTTCATTGTTCTGGCCGTGATTGGCTGCAGCCCGTCGCTCTTCGCCGCCGATGTGACCCTGCAGTGGGACCCTAATAGCGAATCCGACCTTGCCGGATACAAAATCTACTTCGGCACGGCATCGGGCGTCTACGGCACGCCGATCACGATCGGAACGCAAACCAGCGTTACCGTCACCGGCCTCGCCCCCGGCACCTACTTTTTTGCCGTCACAGCATTTACTACCGCCGGATTGGAGAGCGGGTTCTCTAACGAGGCCTCCAAGACCATTCCAGCCACCACCAGCCGATGCGACCTCAACAGCGACGGCCTTGTGAACGTTCTCGACCTGCAGCGCATGATTAACGCCGTCCTCGGAATCCAGCCCCCGGCCGGCGACCTGAACCTCGACAGCAGAGTCGATGTTCTCGATTTGCAGATTCTCGGAAATGTAATCCTCGGCATCCGGAGTTGCCCGCTATGATTAATGTTTTATCGCATATAGGAAACAGTCGATTCGTTGCCGTCACCGGAAGGTCCATTGCTGCGGCTGTGCTTGGATTGATGTTGCTGACGATCCTGTGCCCGCTTCAGGCCGAGGCGCAGAACATTGCGGTGGGAACCGCCAGCGGCCAGCCCGGCGCGACGGTAAACGTGACCGTGAATTTTTCGCCGGGATCGACAGGCGTGGCCACGCTGCAATTCGATCTTGGTTTCTCCGCCCTCCTGACCCACAGTTCAACAGCCACGGGAGCCGCGGCGGCTGCCGCGGGCAAGAGCGCAAGCGCGAGTACCATTGGCGGGGGAATCAGGATCCTTATCTTCGGGTTGAACCAGAACGCGATCGGAGCTGGAGCCGTCGCGGTCGTCAGTTTGAATATAGCGGCTGGAGCAACACCCGGATCCGTTCCGATCACCATCAGCAATATTGTCGCCTCCGATTCGCTCGGCGGAAATGTGGCAGCCTCAGGGAGCGCCGGCTCGGTGACGGTAACCGCGCCGCCGGATACCACCCCACCGGTGTTGTCCTCAATCTCCAGTTCCGGGATCACCTCCTCGTCAGCAACTGTTTCATGGTCGACTAACGAGGCTTCCAACTCCGTGGTCGAGTATGGGACGACCACCGGGTACGGCAGCACCGCCTCTTCCGGCAGCATGGTCATCTCGCATTCGCTCCAGCTCAGCAGCCTCTCGGCCGGCACTCTCTACCATTACCGCGTGAAATCCCAGGATGCGGCAGGCAACCTTGCGACATCGGGTGATTATACCTTCACGACTGCCGGCCCTCCCGATACCACGCCCCCGGTATTGTCTGGAATCTCCGCTTCGGGGATTACCCATTCAGCGGCAACCATCTCCTGGTCGACCAACGAGGCATCCAATTCCGTGGTCGAGTATGGGACGACGGCCGGGTACGGCAGCACCGCCTCTTCCGGCAGCATGGTCACCTCGCATTCGCTCCAGCTCAGCAGCCTCTCGGGCAGCACCCTCTACCATTACCGCGTGAAATCCCAGGATGCGGCAGGCAACCTGGCGACATCGGGCGATTATACTTTCACGACACCAGCCACTCCCGATACGACGCCTCCGGTCCTGTCCGGAATCTCCGCTTCCGGGATTACATATTCAGAGGCAACCATCTCCTGGTCGACCAACGAAGCATCGCATTCCGTGGTCGAGTACGGGACGACCATCGGGTACGGCAGCACCGCCTCTTCCGGCAGCATGGTCACCTCGCATTCGCTCCAGCTCAGCAGCCTCTCGGGCGGCACTCTCTACCATTACCGCGTGAAATCCCAGGATGCCGCAGGCAATCTTGCGACATCGGGCGATCATACGTTCACCACACTCACTCCCCCCGACACCACGCCTCCGGTCCTGTCAGGAATTTCCGCCACCGGCATCGCTGAATCATCCGCGACCATTTCATGGTTGACCGACGAGGCATCCCTCTCCATAGTCGAGTTTGGGACGACAACCGGATACGGCAGGACCGCCTTTTCCGGCACAATGGACACTTCGCATTCGCTCCAGCTCAACAATCTCTCAGCCGGCATTCTTTACCATTACCGCGTGAAATCCCAGGATGCGGCCGGCAACATGGCAACCTCGGGCGATTATACTTTCACGACTGTCGCTGCTCCCGACACCACGCCACCGGTTCTGTCGGAAATTATCACTTCCGGAATCACCCAGGCAGGCGCGACCATTTCCTGGAACACCGACGAGGCTGCCGACGGCCAGGTGGACTATGGCACTTCCGCCGCCTATGGCAACACGAAGGCCGTCGTTACCATGGGGACCAGCCATGTCCTGCAGCTCACGAACCTGGCTGCCGACACCCTGTATCATTTCCGCGTAAAATCGCGCGATGCCGCGGGAAATCTCGCCGTATCCGGCGACTACACTTTCACCACCTCCGCCACTGCCGATGATTCGCCACCCGTGCTGTCGGAGATTGCGGCATCCGGAATCACGCATTCGGCGGCAACCGTCACCTGGTCGACCAATGAGCCCGCGAATTCCGTCGTCGAGTACGGGACCACGACCGGATATGGGATGACCGCCTCTTCCGGCGCCATGGTCGCGTCGCACGCGCTCGGGCTCAGCGGTCTCTCGGCCGGCACCCATTACCATTACCGCGTAAAGTCGCAGGATGCCGCCGGCAATCTCGCAGCCTCCGATGATTCCACCTTCACCACCACTGCCGCTCCCGATACCACGCTTCCGGTTCTCTCCGGGATCGCTGCATCCGGGATTACTCATTCAGCGGCGACCATCTCCTGGTTGACCGATGAAGCAGCCAACTCCCAAGTCGATTATGGGACGACAACCGGATACGGAAGCACAGCCTCTTCCGGCGCCATGGTTACCTCGCATTCGCTGCAGCTCGGCGGTCTGACGCCAAACACGCTCTATCATTACCGGGTCAAATCCCAGGATGCAGCCGGCAACCTTGCGGTTTCGGAAGATTTCACATTCACAACCGCGGTTGCAGCCGATACCACGCCGCCGACTATCCTGGATGTGAGCAGCTTCCCATCCTCCACCTCCGCGGTCATTCGCTGGACGACCAACGAAGCGGCCGATTCTCAGGTGGAATACGGACTCACAATTGCCTACGGCAATGCCACCATCCTGGATCCCCAAAACCGTACCAGCCACGGCCAGACGATTTATTCGCTCCAGCCCGATACCTTGTATCACTACCGGGTAAAATCCAGGGATGCCGAGGGTAATCTGAGCGTTTCACCGGACTATACATTCAGCACCACCGGCCAGGCTTTCCCGAGGACTCTCTACTATCCGCGGCTGTCGACCGGCTCCGACGCACCTCCGGGTTCGCTCGCGCAGGAGTTTGTCGGCCTGGGGATCGCCAACCTCGACCCGCAAACGGCCACGGTGCGCTTCACCGCATACAACGCGGCGGGGGAAGTCGTTACGGGCGCCGGCATCACCAATCCGGTCACTCGTGAACTAGCCTCAGGCCGGCAGTTGCCGGTCGTGGATGTAGATCTTTTCGGCACCAACCTGCGCGAATCCGCGGCGGCAGGATGGGTGAAGATCGAAAGCAGCGTGGAGAAGCTCATCGGATTCTTCCTGATGTTCAACGGCACGTTGACCGAACTTGACGGCGCGGATTTCACCTACACGCCGCTCACATCCTTCCTGTTCACCGAAATCAGGAGGGACGGATTCACCAAAATCAGCATCGCCAACCCGAATGCGGAACCGGCTGTCCTGGACTTCATCCTGATCGGCGCCGATGGCATCACACGGGCCACTGCGTCGCGCGAAGTGCCTGCCAACGGATCTCTGTCCGAAGACCTGTTCTCGGGCCTGTTCCCGGGTGCAATCCCGGAGGCCAGCGCCTATGTGCGGGTAACGTCGACAAAAAGCGTGCTGCCGATTGAGTTGGTTGGAACGGAAGCGAGCGATTTCGCCAGCCTGTATGCCAGGAATGCCGTCACAGGCGCGCCCCGCCTGTATTGCCCGCAGTACGTAGTGGGCGGCGGCTATGCCAGCTCCATCTCGATCGTGAACGTTGATTCCACGTCCGGTTTTGTGACCATGCGGCTGTTCGGCGACAACGGAACTCAGATAGGAACCACCAGGACCATGAACATCGAACCGTTGGGAAAGGTCCTGGTCACCGGCCCCTCTTATTTTGACGCGCAGGGACCCGATCCGCTGCTCATGAAACAGGGATACGTGGAAATCACCGGGGATGGGATCAACCTGGCCGGCAGCGTGGTCTTCGGAGACAGCCTGATGAACGTCTTCTCGGCAGCCTTGCCGCTTTCCGCCGGCACGGACCAGTCTGTCGTTTATGGACACATTTCATCGGATGATCTGTACTATACGGGACTTGCGATCGTCAATCCGGGCCCCAATGAAGCGAATGTGACCGTCAATATTATTGACGCGGATGGAACCCCGGCCCACACTGCTTCCCTGACGATACCCGCCGGCTGCCGGATTGCAAGGACCCTGACGGAGATCTTCCCTGCTTTGATCGGCCAGCAACGGACATCGGGGTATTTCACCGTCAATTCCGATGCCGGAGTGGCCAGCTTCGCCGTGTTTGGAACCCATGGCCTGTCGCTGCTGTCGGCAATTCCACCGCAGATCGTGCGCTAATCCGCTGCCTGCCGCGGAGCGGCGCTATTTCGGAGCTGCGCGCGCAAGTGGGTCCCGGCGGGCCGCCGGGACCTATTTAGCCCCATCCCGGATGAGGCCGTCCCTGGGACCGCGGGCGTCTCGCCCGCAAAAAGGCGCCTAAAGATGAAGATTGGCCGCTGCGGCATCTGCATGAGTATTTTGCGGGCGGGACGCCCGCGGTCCCAGGGGCCAGACTCCGCGCAGTATGAATAGAATTCCTGACCATTGCCAGAAGTGATACCCCCACAGTGTCAAGTGTGTCCCGCAGTCAGCGCTCTGCGGGTGGAGTCTCACCCTCCTTTGCCCGTGGATTTTTTTCGGCAGACGTGGTAACTAGACCGTTATGCGAAGAGTAACGGGAATTTTGCTCATGTCAGAAGCCAGAATCGCTGCATCGAGCCCATTCCAATCGGGGACCAAAATCTCCATGGATCCATTCCGGCTCCTGGCTTCTGGCTTCTCATATCCCGCCGCTTTTTGGCGGGATATCAAGGGGCGCAGCCCCTTGGTGAGTGTCATGCAAAGGATATGCTTGGGTTTCTTGATTGCGTTCTGGATCGGCGCACCCTCTGCAGCCGGGGCGACTACATTCCTTGTTTTTCCGCTTGAAAACCAGACCCGATTGCAGGCATTGAACTGGATCGGAGAGGGGATGGCCATCGCGATCTCGGAAGCGGCGCACACCCCCGGCGTGGATGCGATCGGCCGGATGGATCGAATCCGGTTCGTAGAAGCCTCGGATTTGCCTCCCAACGCTCCGCTCAGCCGCGCCAGCATGATTCGGGTGGCGCAACGCGCCGCTGCCGACCGCCTGATCTTCGGCAGCTATTCCGGAACCGAAAAAGACCTGCGGATCACATTGCGGGTCCTGGAGATCAAGACCTTGCGCCTGAGCGGTGAAAAAGTCGCCAACGGCCCGGAATCCGCTCTACCAATGCTGGAAAACGAGCTGGCCTGGCAGATCCTCTCCGACAGCCGGACAACGGGCCTGCTTACCCGCGCTGATTTCCGGAGTCGCACCAGAAGGATACCCAATAAGGTCTACGCCAGCTACCTCGAGGCGCTCGCTGCAACCGACGATATCGAACGGGTCGACATTCTTCTCAAGACGATAGAACTCTACCACGACTTTCCGCAGGCATCCTATCAGCTCGGCTATTATTATTATCAAAAAGGCGATATCGGGCGCGCCATTCAATACCTCAAGCCGGCATTGCAGGAATCCCAGGACTACCTTGAAGCACAGTTCATGTTGGGAACCTGCTTCCTGAAACAGGGCAATCTCATGGAGGCGATTGCCTCCTATAACGCGTTTCTTGCACGCAGGCCGGCTCTGGAAGCCTTCAATAACATCGGCGTGGCCTACCTGCGCACCGGAGACTACCCGCTCGCCGTACAGAATCTGATAGAAGCGCGCAAGCTTTCCGGGGAGGACCTGTCCGTGGCGCTCAACCTGGCTCTGCTGCGCCATCTCGAGGGGGACGAGCAGGCGGCCCTGGCTATTCTGGAAGAGCTGGCAAAGACGCACGGTGGCCAGGGAATGGTGCATTATTTGTACAGCCTCGCCCTCGCCAGCAGCGGCGACGGGCCCAAGGCCAGTGCCGAGGCGGCCCAGGCGCGGCAACTGGGGATTGATCCCGAACTGATGAAGCGCCAGGATCCGCGCGGCTGGGCCTGGATCTTCCCTGCCTGGACCCGGCGCCCGGCGCTACCCCACACCGGTGCCAGTGCCGGGGCCGAATCAGGAACCCAGAATCGCTATCGCCATTGACAAGGGCCGCACGTCCCCATAAGATAAGCACCCGACAGTGCCGAAGTGGCGGAACTGGCAGACGCGCTAGGTTCAGGGTCTAGTGGGCTTAAGCTCGTGGGGGTTCGAGTCCCCCCTTCGGCACCATCCCTCTGCCGCTCAAATCCCAAATGCCTCCTGAAGCCGGCGCCGCAGCAGCCAGGGTTTCCAAATGGATAAGCGCCGAAGGCGCGCCCCATACCAGCCTGGGGCAACGCCCGGTGAGATTCGATGCGGCATGAGAATGAGCGCCGAAGGCGCGCCCCATACCAGCCTGGGGCAACGCCCGGTGAGCTTCGATG